>Ga0207048_10196_pt1 | contig 19723 bp, 9 predicted proteins | sample Alteio_BWMinCont_65_FD_153301 | JGI IMG/M metagenome (GOLD analysis project Ga0207048, IMG submission 153301) | Enriched cells from forest soil in Barre Woods Harvard Forest LTER site, Petersham, Massachusetts, United States -... | ecosystem: Environmental > Terrestrial > Soil > Temperate forest >...
ATTGTGCTAATCGGTGATCCACAACAATTGCAAGCGATAGAGGCTGGGGCTTCCTTTCGTGCTATCAGTGAAGCGATGGGTTATGTTGAACTGACAGAAGTGCGTCGTCAGCGAGAAAGCTGGCAGAGAGAGGCCACCAAAGATCTTGCCATTGGGCAAACGACAAAAGCGATTGAGTGCTATAAAGTGCATTCCCATGTTCATGAATTTGAAACCCAAGCGATGGCTAAAAAAGCGCTGGTTGAGTTATGGAACGATGCAAGGCTACAGGATGAGAACCAAACACAAATCATGTTGGCCCATACCCGAAAAGATGTGCGTGAACTCAATGAGTTGGCAAGAGAAACAAGGCATATATTGGGAGAGCTTGGTGAAGAACATCGCATTAAAACTGAAAAAGGCGAAAAGCCATTTGCCGTCTATGATAGGGTCTATTTTTTACAAAATGATCGCAAGCTTGAGGTCAAAAATGGAAGCTTAGGCACAATTGAAAAGATCGAAGGTCAACAACTTCTGGTACGCCTAGATAGAGAAAATCCAACCTCATCACAACCACAAAGGATAACTGTTGACTTAAAACAATACAACCACCTTGATTATGGGTATGCAGCAACCATTCATAAAGCCCAGGGCGTGACCGTCGATAGAAGCTATATTTTGGCTTCAAAAGGCATGGATCGCCATTTAGCCTATGTTGGCATGAGCAGGCATAAAGAGAGTGCAGATCTATTCTGGAGCCGCGAAGCCTACCTCAACGAAAAAGCATTGATACAAATGCTTGGCCGTGAAAGACAAAAAGACGTAACGTTGGATTATGCGACTACCCACGAGCGTTTTGCGGACAAGCGTGGTATTAGCGTCGGTACCCCATTAAGTGATTACGCCAGACAAGATTTAGCGTGGCAAGACTTTAAAAAAGAAGCTGAAGCCTTTATCCAATCCAAAGGCTTTGATACGGACAAGAACGCCAGTGCAATGATGGAAAGATTAGGAGAAGAAGCATCAAAACGCGAGCTTGAGGAACTGCGGCAATTTAATGCTAAATTTGAGCAAGCGCATCCAGAACTTGTCAAAGATTTACAAAAAGAGATGCGCTTGTCGTATGAAGTCAAAGCAGAGCGGCTTTATGATACCTTTCAATCGTTAGAACAAAAACGTGAAAAGGCCTTCTTTAAACAAGATATTGATATAGAGATGCAAAAGTTGGCAAATGACGCCAAAAAAGACAAAGCGGTCATGGCTTATTTACAAGAGAAAGCGCCAGAATTTAGTCAAAAGGTTGAAAGTTTAGCTAAAGCGCATCAAAAAACCCGAATCTTAGAAAGAGGACTTGAACTCGATTTTTAAATGATAAAGTCGTGCCGGAGAGTCGCATGTCAGAAAGCAAAGTAGCAAAAACACCAAAAGCGCAAAAAATACCAGAAACACCGCAGGTTTTGGCAGAGGAACTTGGTGTTCTCTATCATCAATTTTTTAAGCTCTATGATAGATGGTGGAATGATAGGAAAGATTTTTTTAAGCTGATCACAGAACAAGAAAAGCTTTTGAAAATATTTGTCGATCAATTATCTCAATTGGCAGATTTAGGAGATGAGGTGAAAGAAGAACTCACCAAATTCATCACATCAGCAGTTAAAAGCGTTGAACAAACGTTAGGGCAAGAACTTAAAGTTTCTGCCAATGAGCAAGTGAGAGTCACCGTTGATATGCTAAATTTAGCGACGAAGCGTGCTATTGATGTGATGAATGCTCACCAAAAAATACAACAAAAAAATGAATGGAAAAGTATCAGTCTTACCATAAGCACTGCTATTGTCACAAGTTTACTGATTGTATGGATTTTAATACCCAAACACACCTTGCCTTTAACAGAAGAACAAATGCATTATTTAACAGGTGGCATGATAGTGTCGGAGATTTTTACGAAATTAAGCCCAAGGGAACAAAAGCATATCAAGGATTTATCAGACCAAGTTTTAGATGAATCCAACACCAATAGTAAAAACAGCAACGCAACACAAAATGGTGTTGCTATTGGACAAAATGATGCGAGTGATGAGTCGTGATATCAGGTAATGCTTAAAGTCAATGAATAGTGTTTAGTTTAAAAATTTTATGCTTGATTTTATAATAATTTTGCGTTGATAATGTAAATGAGGCTATTACTTCACGGTTTATAGGGAGCCTTATAAAGTGTCCTTTTTTCAAAAAACACAGAATAAAAAAAATGCCTACCTTAGATACTTAAAAAATCTCTCAAAGAACTTCGTTTTTAAAATAATTAAAATTAATAAGCTAATTTTTTAGATAAAAGCACTTTAGTTAATTAAAGCTTTTTAAAACACTACCTAAACCTGCTGAAAAATATTTAAAAAATAGAGTGCATTATAAATGATGCACTGTTTAAATAAGGTAAAATACAGAGGAACGTTGAAGACGCACGCGCGTATCTTTAATAAATATAAAAAGGTTGATTCAATCCTTTTTATTATTATTTCATTACGTTTTTGATATGTACATTAATTCAAACTTTATCTAAATAATATGATACCAAATATAACTAAAGAACACTTTTTCAATAGCTCGAGGTCAATTTAGATCGAGTCATAATTTCTGTACTTTAAATTTCAACATAGGAGATGTTATGAAAGAAATATTTATGAAGTTATTTGAGAATTGGGCTATTACCGTAGTAAACGATAGTAATGAAAGCTTAACGGAAAATGAGCAGCTTAGACTTAAAAAAGAATCCCCTGTTAAATTTGAGCTTGAAGATATACCTATTGAAAGTAAAAATAGCTTTGACGCTAGAGCGATTTTGGTAGGAACTGTATTATTATGTAGATCGTTTCTGGGAAAAGAAGTAGGCGAGCCTTATTCAGTAAATAAAGTTTTAATCGATAAAACACCTGCTACTTATACTAACCCTGGCGATAAAGAAGTTAAAGCTGAATGTAAGTTGTCATTTACACAAGAACAAGTTAATGAATGGGAAAGAACTAAAGGGTGGACGCAGGGTTTAAGTATTGGTTTAGGGGCTTCTGCTTATGGAGTTGATGCGAATGTAGGCTATGAAGCTAACTGGAGTGTGAGCACTAGAGAAGGTTCATCACTACATACAGGTAGCGCTACAGATATTGCTATTCCTGTATCCATTCCTCCTAATACGAAAAATGCACACTATACGTTTAGTAAATATCGCAGCGAACTCATGCAAAATTATCAACTTGATTTATTAGTATTAAGAGGAAAAGTTTTTATACGTTTTGAAAATCATCACCAAGTAAAATTTGAAGCAGGAAAATTTATTAAATCAAAAGACTTACATATACCTGGAGTGAGCAATAAAGTAGAAGTTTCAATTGTTGAAATACTTAAACGTTTACAACAAGGTATTGATTTGCAGAAGTTGTTTATAGAACCGTTTAATTGGAAATTTGATAACGCAAAAGATGAGGTAAGCTACCAAGGGAAAGTAAGTTTATTTAGATTCTTTATGAAAGAAGTTGTTACCGATGCACATGTTATCTTATCAAATGCTATATCAGTTAATACATTTTCAAAGACCGATAAGAAATCAGATATCTCTTTACCTGAGCAAGGATTACCATTTTTTAATTTCACCAAAGAGCATTTTGGGACAAAAATGCCAGACGAATTAGCTAAAAGTGATGTTTTTGCTAGTACAGTAAAAGAGAAAATAAAGTCAGGTCTTAGTGCCAATCCTAACCTCAATTTGTTGTTAGAAAAGCTAACAACACCTAACTTAACAGACAAAGTAGGAGAATTTTTAATGCAACAAATTGATAAACTTAACCAAGGCATTGCAGATCCTGATGTGAAAAACTATTTACAATGGGTTGAAAAAAATCGTGGTCAAATAGCTACTTTACCAGGTGCTAATATAATAGATAGAACAGTTGATTTGTATATTAATGCTAAAAGCGAACAGAGATTAACTTCCTATGCTGCTGTAGAAGAACTCAAAAAACCAGAAACAGATAAAGAGAAAACTAAAACAAATCAACTTAATTTTTAAATTATAGTAAGCTGTTAAATATAATCGTATGGTTGTAGTTGCTACTTTTGTGAAAAAGAATATAACTTAATAAAGTTATTGATATCTAAATAAAGGTAAATATTAATTAAATACATTAACTTTGATTTTCAATATGTTGATGATATCAATTAGCAATAATGTTTAAGTTGTTATAGGAGCTATTGAATGCATGATCATATACAAATTAATAAGGAAATAACGGGTGGATTCATTTCTGGTGCACCAGTTATTGGTTCATTAAATAACGTAGAGCCAAGTGCAAACCCTGACTTAAAAGTTTTGTTAAGTTATATTGTGATGCAAAATCTGCCAGATAGAACATTTGAATTTTTAAAGCAGCAGATTGATAAAATAACAAGTGGTACACCCGATTCTAATCTTAAGACTTATTTAGAATATTTTGAAAAAAATAAAAATGATTTAGGACAAATGCCTTCTCTAGAAATTACAACGAGTCTAACAGGTTTACATATTGACAACAATAGAAAAGCTATTTTATCAAACGCTAGTGAGCATTCTTCTAATCCTGAGCATAATTTCAAACAAGTAATGGATGATCTTGTTAAAAAACTAATTAAAAATTTAAAAACCGAATATAAAAACGAGACAAAATTTAATGAAAAATTGAGCTTCATCAGATTGGTAGATGAGAATGATGAAGCAAAAGATTATTTACATTTCTTTAAAGCAAATAAGGATAGCAGATATCGATATAGCATAATAGGTTCTATTGGTTCTGGAAAACTTTCTATTTTAGAGGATTTAAAATATCGCTGGGCTTCGGAAAACTTATTAGAAGATTTTACTTTTGTTTTCTTTATATGCGTACATAATTTAATTACTAAAAGTAATCACCATGAGCAAAACAATTATATTTTTTTCAACGTAATAGAAAAGCAGTGTTTGAAGTTTCCATTTGGACATGATTTTAACGATGAACAGAAGAAATTTATCATGTCTTATTTATATGAAAATAAAGAAAAAATTTTATGGCTAGTAGAAGGGAGCGATGAAATCCCAGAAAATGATGAATATGTCGAAAAATTTATTCATACTATTTTAAAATTTCCAAATGTTGTATTGACGACCAAGGATGAATTATCGTTCCAACGTGTGTCGCCACTTAGAAAATTATATACAGTGACACTAGATCCTGATCAAATAACAACTTATTATAAAGCACAAGAATCTAAATATTCCAATATTAATTGTAGGTTGATATTTTATGAAAATAACAAAGATATATTAAATAATACGTTAAAAAATTTAGTTTCACTCAAGATCGTTTTTGATAAAATTTTAAACCAAAAAAATATAACGATAACCCAATTGTACATTGAATTATTCCAACGTTTATTAGATAGATATCATAACCGTTGTAAACTCGTCGTAACCACTAAAATAGTATTTAATTTAGAAAATTACTATAAACAGGAGTTATTAACATTGTACGACTTGGCGTATAGAAGCATTAACAAGGAAAAATCTCTACTTCCAATAGAATCTCAAGTTAAATTTGTTTTGGGTTTTCTTTACATTAAGTCAAATGGAAATTCAAACTTTCTGGATCCTTCAATAAAATGTTTTTTTGCCGCAAAATATATAAAAGAAGAATTTGTAAAGAGTCAAGATAAGAAAGCATATCTTCAATCCATAATCGATGTATTTACAAATTCCAATAAAGAATGCAAACTTACAACAAGGTTTTTAGCCGGTTTAATGAATGATATTAATGAATATCATAAGCTATTTTTCGAAATATTGAATGAATATATAAGAATAGACTTCGATTTTTTTTTAGAAAAAAATGGGTTATATAATTTAAATTGTAAGATCCATGAATTATTGATAAATATAAGCATTGGAGAAGATTTAAAAATAATAGCTAAAGGTTTACTACCGCCACAAGATTTTTTAAAATTAAAAATCTTAAGTGAGGATAAAATCGTTAATGACACATTAAAAAAAGCTATCTATGACCAAGATAGTAATTTTAAAAGAAAAATGGATGCTCTTTTTTTAAAAAAAAACGAAGAAAAATTTAATTTTTTGATATGTGGAATCTTAAGTTTAGAAGAAAAATTTGGTGAAAAGATCTATTCAAAAAAAGACATCAAATTTTCAGCGGGTGAAGAAAATGTTTTAGAAAAATTCAAGAACTATGCTCTTAATAAGCTTATTTCTGTCAGTGTAGTAGAAAAAGAGGAGATATTAGAAATTATTAATCGATCTTCAGCCATATGCAAACGTATTAGCCCGACTATAGAAACATGCGCTAAATTACATGAAGACTTATTGAAGAAACTACTGAAACCAAATATAAGCCGGGCAGATCACCAAAAGTATAATGAACATGAGAATGTAATCAATGCAGTGGTGAATATTTATAAAATTGATAAAAGCTTATTTAAGGAAATATTAGCTCAAAAATTTAAAAATGAAAATTTAAAAGAATTAGTACTAAATATGTGTTGTGTTTTCCAAAATAGAGAAGACGCTAATGATATTTTATCAGATTTTTCTAAATCATTATACACTTCAGAAATTTCGGAAAAAGACTATTCATTCAATGATGCACCTAATCAGTCGAACGGTATTTACTCTTTAATTAAAATTTTACTATCTGCAGTTGGAGTAGCTGGTATTAGTATTGGAATAGGAATTAGCTTACTAAGAGTACAAATCGAGACTATTGGATTTATAGTATTTACGCTTCTAGCCGCAATAAGTACATTGATAGTTGAATTAAAAAAGACAGAGAAAGATAGGAATATTGAAGATAGATCTGAAATTAATAATATCTGTGAAAGACTTTTATACGATCCGATAAGACTTGTATTAATTTATCGAGGAAGTGAAGTTGTGGATGATTTATCTAAAATCATTTCAGATAAATGGAAGGCTTTTCCTTTCTTAAATAAGGCATTTTTAGGCTTCTTACTTGAAGACAATCCAAAATTATTTAATAATCAAATAGCTGCTATAAGAAATATTTTTAAATATAAGATGCAGGATAATTTTGAAAAACTAGTTATTGATAGCTTTGTTGACTTATCAGAGGAACATAGAGTACAGATTTTTAGAAAACTTTTAAAAGTTTATCAAGAAGATGATCCAGATAGATATGATTCATTCTTAAAACGTATTTTATTACCTAAACGTACTTTAAATATTCAACTAGTTGAACTTTGCCGTATTATGTCATCTCTAGATAGTACTATCTCAGGCGATAATAAACTTACTGGATTACAAAAATATGCTGAAGATCGAATCACGGAATTGATGTTGGAATCCATGCTTGCACTTTATACTCCGTCACTAATATCTATATTGCTAATTACTAGTTCAAAGTTAAAAGTATTTTTCAATTTTGCAATGTTTTGTGATTTGTTATGTGAAAAAAATTGTAACCAAAAAATTGATAATACTATTTTTGATACCATTGTACAATTATATATATCTCCTTTTTTATTTGACGTTGAGAAGTTCAAAAAAATTCGAGAAACTGGAGTAGTTAAAAATTGTTATTCCGAAATAATGGTTAATAATACTGATACTTATCTTAGTATATGGAAATTTGTTAACTTCTGTTCAGTACTAAAATGGATCTATAAAGATGAAGAATTACAAAAAGTGTATAGTAAGGATATTTTATTAATTCGCAATAATTTAATAAGCAAACAATACGATGTAAAATATTATTTATTGGCTCAAACATTATTAGATGAAGCTTATTCTATAGAAGCAAAGAATCTATTCCCTAAAACTACGGAAAGATTATTGAAATCTTTCAAAAATATATTAAAAGATCAACTGTTTGAAAAAAATCATGTTAAAATATGGAAAGCACAAGAAAAATCCATGCCATATAATAGTCATACATTCTATAATAAGACAAATGAGGGTAAAACACCTGTAGAAGAAACTCAGGAACTTAGGACAATTCTTATGTACTTTAATTATAATTTAGATGAGATAAATGAAAAAATAAAGCATGCTATTCCTTTGTTAGAAGAACTTAATTTGAAAACAAATGACATTATATCAAAAAACGAAGTGGCGGAAAAAACTAAATCTGTAAAACATGATTATATTGCATTCGATAGTTTATTTAATTATATAACAATGGACTTTATGAAAATTAAGTTTAGTAAATATATGGTTACACATTGGGACTCATACATCACTAATTTGCTCGATTATAGAAAAGGCACTGATCGTGATTTTTTTTCTACCTACAAAATTTGGATTAATCAATTAAATTGTAGTATTCTAAAAAAGCTGCAACTAATTTATAATGAGCCATTAAATAATAACTTTGAGGTTTTTCATAATGTTTTAGGGATTATTCATGAAAAATATGAATTATCTAAAAGCTTAGCAATTAAGATATTACAAAAGTTAAATAATGAGGAATGCATATTAGATAAAGAAAGGTTTTATAGCTCTATATCCACATATATTATAAATAATATAAATTCCAATAAGGAATTTTCCCAAAATAACTTCCGAAACCCTTCAATGATGATTGATAAGCTTTTAGACGCAATTGGAAAGGAGAATGATGATGGCAAGAAACTGGGTGATTTTCAGATTGCGCGTTCAGAAGTAGCGTATACTGTTTCTGATATAAATAATTATTATACAGTAGATTTCATCAATATACTTTTGTATGGTTTTAATCAAAAAGAAGCATCAATTAAAGTGTATCCGGCAAATGCTGTAGAAAAGCTTAGAAATTATTTAGAAGGTATTAGTACACAAAAAGAAAACTATTCTTTTATACCTCTTAGTATCGCTTACGATGCAAACACACTTAAGCAAAAAAATCATTGGGCAGCTCTAATTATAGATAAAAAATATCAGCTTGTTTTTTATCTTGATCCTGCGAAAAAAACACCTATTCCAAAGCAGGTAAAAGAAATAATAATAAGTCTTAATTATAAAAATGAAATTGTACAAAATCCAATCGATTTTCAGCAGAAAGAAAAGCAAGGTGATTGGATCCGGCATTGTGGCGTTTATGTGGTTGAAATATTTAAAGTTTTTTTAGAATACATTCAGAAAAATCAATGTATTTCTGGAAATTTATTACCGAACATTAGCATTGACAAAGAATGTGATCTCTATTTAATGTCTAAGTTACCCACTGTTGACACTAATGCAAACGATTTGAGCTATGAAAATAACTATATTTGGTTAGAAAGTGAGCAGAAACTTTATTACATACAACAAAATAAAGCTGAAGAAGTTATAATAAATGATATTGATCTATTTAAATCAGTACTTAAAGTGGATAATAAAAAAAGTAAACAAGATTCTATTAAGAAACCTCAATGGTATGCAATTTTGCAAGAGAACGTTGTAACGTTTGAAGAAAATATGGTTATAGGGGATGGCTGGTGTACACTCAATGCTATTGGTATAAAGGATCCTCAAAAAGCATTGACTGATTTACAATCTCAATTGGATAATCCAGAAATTCGCCATATATTAAGCTGTGCCATTGAAGACAATTGGTATGCTCATCAAAGCTTAAGTGAGTCGTTCACTTTAAATGGCCGTAATGCACAAAGCAATGATATGCTCACAGAAATCCGATCACTTTGGCAGACACTCCAAAGTTTTCCCCCAGAAGCTACCAACACATCAACTCAAAAACAGGCACGTGCTAATTTTGAGAATTATTTAAGTCGTAAAGCTGTACTCAAAGCTTATTTGCAAGGACTGCAGAGAACAAAATATGTCAATTCTCATATTGCAACTGCTTGTTTGAAATTGCAGGATAAAAAATTAGCCGTATTCCGCAATGACCATATAAATAAGGCAAATGGCCAACTTTCAACAGACGCCAAGGATGTTCCTGATGAGAATACAATCTCTTTGGTATTTCATCCAGGGCAAACACAATTTGTTGCACACTACAATACATTAAGGGTATTAAATATTAGACCTGTTTTATCGACCTCACTCTCTATAAGTGAAATGCAAAAGGATCGAAAACAACATCTGACAGCTCAAGAAATTAAGGAATATATCACCTTAAATGAAGGTCACATTCTTGACAAAAACAGTATTTCTCTACAAACGGCTCTGAGCAACATTCCTTGCGGTGAAGCAGAAATTGTGGAAAGTATTCGTAAAAATCATATTAAAGATGCCTGCAAACTTTTAAAAGTGGATTTGAAAGATTCACTTGGAGTTAAAAATGTTAAATCAAAATCTTCCGAAAATTTAAGGAGTTATTTGGAACACATTCCTAATTTATATTCATTTTGGAAAGACAAAACTTCGGAATTACAAGAGCATTATTTCAAAGATAGTCTATTAAAAATATTGCTAGTACAGGCAAAAATATTGCTATATAAGCATGAAAATAATCAAAATTTTGTGCATATAGCATTCACTGATTATAAATTAGTACAATCTTTTACCAAAGAATTACATAAAATAGGTATCAGCAACTTAACTGTGAAGCATGCAGCAAGAAAACCAGAAATTATAATTGGTGAATATGGTAAAGAAGATGAATATATAATTTTATTAACTGCTAATGAATATAATATCGTGCTTGATGATGAGAGTGCTTATGCTAAATTGCTAAGGAACATCAATGAAATAGCTCCTGTAATTCGCATTAACAATTGAGTTATAGAAATTGCTATAAAAGGTGGTAAAATTATTGCTTTAAAACGCCAATTCTGCTTAAGAAATACAAGAAAATTGAATGATTTTGATTTCGTCATCGTTCATCTCTAAAGAAGGTTTGTTAGGGTGTAACCTAAAAGCTACAAGCGCAGAAATGATATTGGTAAACCCATTAATAACACTTTACATTTTTCATATCAAGAGCAAGGAAGTGAGATTTTATTACCATTAAAGTAAAAACGAGCAAAAACACTTCGTACGAAGTTAACTAATGTAAAACAATGGCTAAAGCAAAATCGATTTAATGGAGGGATGCTAAATATTTGGCAACTTTTTCGTCTTAAATTGCAAGGCCATATCGCCTATTTTGGAGTAACCAACGATGGTCGATCAGTAACAAAGTTTTTACACGAAGCACGCTGTTTGTTCTTTAAATGGATGAGTAGAAGGAGTCAAAAGAGATCAATTAACTGGGAGAAATTTGCAATATTTGAAAAACAATATCCGTTACCCAGAGTTCTCATTTATCACCAGCTGTATTAGTCTATATAATTTAGTGAACATTATTACCAACCGCCTATTGCCTTAATTGGGCACGATTGGTGGTAACAGGGGGCCAGCTTAGGTGACTAACTGATCTACCTACTATTTAATTCAATTATGCAAAAGATTTAACCGAAAAATAATAGCTTAAAAAAACACAAATCAAATAAAAATTTTTGTTGAATGAAGCAGAGGTTGAAACTTGTGAGAATTATGAAATAAAGCCATGAAAGAAGAAATTAAATCTGACAAAACTGCTGAAAGCAAAAATTTTATGTTTTTGGCAAAAAATAAGCGGACTGCGAAAAATGGCTATTTTAGGTAATGTTAAAAATATACAGCATAAAACGTTAATTTTTTTAGTAATAAATAGGCAGGTGTATTATGCGTAAAGGATTGGAAGGTAAAGTTCAAAGATTAGGCTACACTGCAGAAACAGAAATCGTAGAAGTTTATGAAAAAGACATATTTGCTGTAATTGAAGCAAACATAGAGCTTCTTGATGAAAGTGAAGAAAAAAGAGGAGTACTACAAAAACTAAAAAACTTAAATACAAATTTTACTTTTCTATTACAGAAAAAAGGTAATTCAGAACAATTATTAAAAGTTGCGCAAGAACTTTTGAGTGAAATGAGTATGTTATTGGAAAGCGAAAGCATTGATCAAAATATCGCTATTTTGATTAATGATTCAATTGAGAAGCTAAAGTCTGAAGAAGTGTATAAAAGTTTACCGAAATCCAAACCAGCATGGAATAGCATAAAACATTCTATTGTTACAGGTATTAAAGTTGGTGGCAGTATAACAAGCGAAGAAGGAAGTATTAGGAGTACATCAATTTCACGTAACCCTATCATTGAGATTAAGAATAATATTAAGGCAAAACAAGATATTAACTCAATTAGCGTTGATATGGATACACCCATTGAATTATTGGAAAACATTCATCAACAGCAAGAAGATAAATTTACATCGTCTCCAGCAATTAATATTACTAATAATCCACCGTCACAAAGTTTGTCAACAGTAAGTACTTCCGGTTCAATATACCAAGCGGGTGGCAATATTACTAAAACGAAAGTAAATTACTATGGAAAACCTATACCTATTAAAGCTGATACGGAACTGAAGCCTTCATCTTCGTTGTTTTTTAACGTTTCGAAAGAAAATATTGGCATAAAGATGCCGGAAACTTTAGCTAAGGATAAAGTATTTGCAGATGCTATTAAAGAAAAAATATTAATGGGCCTTAGTCCAAATCCTAACTTTAAACTATTGCTAGAAATGTTAGTCAAGCCTAATTTGCCAGATGAAACAGTAAAATTTTTAAAGGAACAAATCAATAAATTTAATGAAGGTACACCGAATCCCGATGCAAAAGCTTATTTGTCTTGGATTTCTGAAAATCCTAATAAGTTTTTAGGATTATTACCTGCAAATATTCTCAATACGACGGTGGATTTATATATTGATGAGCAAAAATCAGAAAATATGCATCAAGAAATAAAAAAAGTTAAAAGTAAATTAGATGCGGAAATTGAGCAAGAAAGTATAAAAGAGACTAATCAAAAAATCAGAAATGTGGAGTCTACTGATGGGAAAGTAGTGATACGTCAGCGCATGGGTTACGGAAACAATTAATGGGATGCAGTATGCAAGAGCAAAGTAAGATTGATGTTAGACAAAAAGTTGATGGGATTTTTAACCTTGATTTATCTGAAAATAAGCAACTTGTTAATGAAAATTCCTCTATTGTACAAGCTATAAAAAAAATCACGGAACAAGTAGAAACTAGACTAGAAAATGATCAACCTTTGCAAAAGTTGCTGTCAGAATTAAAAGAAAATTATGAAATAATTCGAGATATTAGCAAGGAATCAACTGCTAGTGAAGATTTAGTTAATTTATCCGAAGAAGGATCAAAAATAATTTTAGAGTTAGAGCAAAAAATATTAAAGGAAAATAGAAATGTTGCAGCATTATTAAAATCTTATTTTCAAGAAATCAGGGCATATTACCTACCGTTTTTGCCTCAACCAAAGACGCCGAAAAATACTGGTTTTAAACAAGCAATAGAAAAAGAAGATTTTACAAATGAAAATACATTTTTTAGTGCAGCAACATACCCAGGGCAATATACTGGTGATACAAAAGGTAAAACTGGAGTAAAAGTAATACAAGAAGCTGCACATAACTCTTATCAAGTTGTAGAACGTGCTACAGCTCTGGATGGTGACGCTAAAGTTAGTCAAAGCCAGGGTTTTAATCAAGTGGAAAAAGAAGTAAATATTTCTCCTTCCCCGGATGAAACAGAAGGTGACAAACAAGTTCCTCAAAGAAGTGCTATCATTAACCAGCAAGCAAATAACATTTTTGCTGCCAGAGATAACCATATAAGTCTGGCTATAAAAAATGTGCTTCCTAGAGTATCTGCAGAAAAATTACCTAGAAAGTGGAATGTACCATCGAGAAATATCAATTTTACAGGCCGCGGTGAATTACTAGCACAAATGACAAAGTATTTAAGTCATAGAGAGTCCAAGCATTTAGTCTTAACAGCACACGGATCAGGTGGGATTGGTAAAACGCAGCTGACTATAGAGTATGTATGGCAGCATTATAAAGATTATCAAGGAATATGCTGGTTTAATGCTGAAAGCAAAGAACAACTAGTTGCTGATTATATTCGTTTAGGTCAAGAACTTCATTTGTTTAGTGAAGATCAAAAAAAGGTTGCTGTCGAAGAGCGAGCTTTATTTGTTAAACATTGGCTAGAACACCCAGCACGTGCAGGCTGGTTACTGATTTATGATAGTGCTTTGAATCAAGATGATATTAGTAATTTATTACCTAATGAAGAAGGAAAAATATTAATCACCTCTCGTCATACTTATTGGCCTTCATATAAAACACTTACTGTTAGTGTTTTTAACTTAGAAGAAGCGCAACTTTATATGAAAAAAATTATTGGGGAGAATAAATTTGATATAGCACATGCTAATCAGTTAAGCGAAAAATTAGGACGATTACCATTAGCACTTGCCCAGGCGTGTGCTTATATTTATCGTAATGGGATAAATATTTCTGAATATTTAAATTTATATCAAAAAAAACATGAAATATTTTTGGAAGAGAATTTATTACCAAAAGCAGAATATCAAAAAGCAGTTGCAGTGACATGGAATATTACCTTAGAACAGATGTTAAAAGAATCTCCAGAGTCAGTAGAACTACTATATTGCTGTAGTCACTTACATCCTGAACAAATCCCTAATGATTTAATTCCTTATTTTTTTCAAGAAACGCCAGAATCAGTAATACTTCTATATTTTTGCACTGATTTACGTTATGACAGAATTTCTGGGAGTTTAATTCCTCATATTTTTGAGAATGAAGTTGACATAGAAAATAAGTTTAAAGCTGACAAAGCAAGAAGAGTAGCAAAAGAATATTCCATGCTTAATATTGATGAAGGAAATAATGCACTTTCCATGCATATTTTAATACAACAAATCATTCGTGATCAATTAGTTAGAGAGAGAAAAAACGTCGACTATTTATTTAAGGGAATATTAGCATTAATCAAAATATATCCTAATAGTGTTGGAAAAATAGTTGACTATGCTTTGAAGAAAATATTGAAGCAACATTTTGAAACAATATTAAAGTATATTGATATGTGTTTGAAAACTTTAACTATGGAAACAAAAAAACAATTAGGGTTTGAATGGGAAAAAAGACATTTTATTTGAGGTATTAATTTATTTGATAGATGTTTATGATGTATTAGGAGATGAACATAAAAAAAAGGGGTTATTAGAGCGAGTATTAGTAATTAAAGAAAAATATTATGGTAAAGAGCATGTAGAAGTGGCAAAGATCTTAAATAATTTAGGAATGGTTTATGGTGCTTTAGGTGATGCCATCACAGAAAAAAAATTATTGGAACATTCGTTAAAGATATTTGAAGCGCATTACGGAAAAGATCATGTGGAATCGGCTCATACATTACATAACCTTGGTAATACCTATGGCGCTTTAGGTTATGCCATCAAGCAAAAAGAATTGCTAGAGCGAGTATTAGTGATAGAAGAAAAACATTATGGTAAAGACCACCAAAATATAGCAAATGTGTTAAATGATTTAAGCAATGCTTATGGTGCTTTGGGTGATTTTCTTAAGCAAAAAGAATTGCTGGAACTTGTATTAATTAATGACGAAAGGTTTTACGGTAAAGACCATTTAAAAGTCGGTAAAACATTAAATAACTTAGGTGAGCTTTATGTTGAATTAGGTGATGTACCCCATGGGAAAGAATTGCTAGAACAAGCATTAGCGATTAAAAAATTATATTATAGTAGTGATAATATCAATGTAGTTAAAACATTGCATAATTTATCTAAAGCCTATTATGCATTAGGCAATGCAAATAAAGCTAAAGAATTGTTAGAGAGTGAATTAACAATATTTGAATCGTATTACGGTAAATACCATGTTGATGTGGCGACAATATTAAATGGTTTAGCTAATTCGCACGTTGCTTTAGGTGATACACACAAAGGTAAAGAATTGTTAGAGCGTGCATTGATAATAAACGAAAAATCTTATGGCAAAAACAATATAAAAGTAGGGGAAACATTAAATAATTTTGGTAAAGCTTATCTTGATTCAGGTGATGTACTTAAGGGAAAAGAATTATTTAAACGAGCATTAGCAATTAAAAAATTGCACTATAATGAAGAAAATTCGGAAGTAGCAAAAGCTTTATTTAATTTAGGTATAAGTTATTTACAACAAAAAAAAATCAAGAAAGCTAAATATTATATAGAACGTGCTTGTGCTATTTTTATTAAATCTCCTGATTGTAAAATTAATCACTTTTATACAAAAAAAGCAAAGCAGACATTAGATGAAATAAATCAGAAATTATTAATATCGAAAAAAGAAGAAATTTTTTCTGATAATTTATTTAAAGGGATATTCAATAAAACAGAACCTGTTTCAGCTAATACTTTGTTAGAAAGCCTGGCTAAAAAATATAACTTAGCTGATACTTCGCAAAGTAGTTTAGAAAAAGGATTGAGGAATGCTGCAACCAATAATAACGCTGAGGATTTAGAAAGCTTTATTAAAGCAGGTTGTAATATTAACGCACAAGATAGTAACCCGCGATCAAAAAAGACAGCTTTACATTGGGCCGTTATAAAGAAATCAGCGCCTTGCGTTAAAAAACTACTAGACAATGGAGCGAAATTTACTATCTTAGATATTAACGCTAAGACTGCTTATGATTATGCAATAACATTGGGAGATAAGCAAATTATTAGCTTATTTACTAAAAGTAGCGTATTAAAACATAATACAATAGAATTTTCACATGACGATTTACTTTCTGAAACACCATCTATTAAATTTCAAACTTCGAACTTTCATTCACTGAACAATCTCTTTTCTGCTTTTATTGAAGCATCAAAGCAAGGTGAAATAGAAATTCTGAAAAGATTAGTCGCTGAACATCCTAATATTGTCAACACTAGAGAAGATAAAGGTGTAAAAGCAACGGCTTTGCATTGGGCAGTTTCTTCTAATAACAAAGAACTCGTTGAGTTTTTATTGAATGCTGGTGCTAATGTGACACTAAAAGATGCTAACGGTGAAACACCTACCCAGTGGATTAATAAAGATACTGATCAACATATAATCGAGTTACTCAACTATAATTTAGAAAAAATTTCTACTGAGAAGATTTCACAACCTGCTTCAATGGAACTTATGCAGCATGGATTATTTTCTGGATCAAGTCATAGTATACAAACGCAAAATACAATCAGGCAAGAGCCTCTGGTAATTAAATTACTTGCAGAATGTAAGACAGAAACAGTAAATGAAAATTTTTTAAACATAATATTTACAAAACTTGAATTGGCAAAGCGGTTTTCAGAAGAATTGAAAAATATTGGTATTGAAAGTCGACATGATCAAGGGGAAGCGAAAAAAATAAAACCACTAGACTTGTGCACAGATCAAGAGCGATATGTTATTCAATTAACGGTTGATGAATATGAAGCGCTGGTTGGCCAAGCAAATACCGAAATAGACCAGAACCAGGCAAAAAATAAAACATTGCGTAAAATGGCTATTTTAGGCAAAGTATGATAGGGTACCTCCAGAACCTAAAAATGCCCAACAACGTAAACGCGAATACCTGACCGATGAAGAGGTTGGCTTGCTACGTAAAGCAGCCTCTCATTATGGCCGGCATCCATTACGCGATGATGCCATTATTCTCATTATGTTTCGCCACGGCTTACGTGTAAGCGAATTGACCGCGTTACGTTGGGATCAAGTTGACCTTAAAAAAGGTCTACTTCACGTACGCCGTGTCAAAAATAGCTTGCCTTCAACGCATCCTGTTCGTGGTATTGAGTTACGCATACTCAGGCAATTGCAGCGCCTATACTCACAAGCACCTTACGTTTTTGTTTCTGAAAACAAAGCGCCGTTGTCCACGCGTACTGTACACAATATTGTTGCAAGAGCCGGCAAGCTTGCTAATTTTAGTTTTACTATACATCCTCATATGCTAAGGCACAGTACCGGTTTTTACCTTGCTAATTATGGTCAGGATACACGTGCCATACAAAGCTACCTCGGCCATGCTAACATCACCAACACCGTTATGTATACTGAACTTTCACCACTGCGTTTTAAAAACTTTTGGCCTGATTAATTTTTATCGATTTGTTAACACCCGTACTCAAATAACCGCTTGTACTTGTAATTTAATAGGCGTTTTATCGGTAGTAACTACTTTACATCTACCATGACCAGGATTAGGTTTATATTCGCTTCTTATAATGCCAACCGATTCTAACAATTGTATATCTTTATCTACCGCTGCTCGACTTCGTTTTAAAGTTTTGGCTAACCCCATTACTGAGTTAGGTTTTTTACGAATAGCGGCAACGAGTTCGATCTTCTTTTCTGCCAAGAATTTCACAAGGTCTTTTTTATCTTCAAAGCTTATTACTCGATGTGATGGTAATTGTTTTTTATGATCAACTAGCTTTGCTAGTTTCTTACCACGTTCAAAAAATTCCTCTATAGTCTCATTTATAACTAAAATAGGTATTTTATTACTACTTAACTTTCTTTGCTTCTGCATGTAAAACCTCAAATTCTGATTGAAACTTTTTTTCTACTTTTTCAAAGCTAATAAAAGCGATGGGTTCAACTTTACCCATATAATGTTTATGATGGTATCCGTGTGCATTATCGTACCCAAGCACACGACCATTATCACCATGAAACAAACGGTGATTAATATAAGCTAAACTATAACGCGTAACTTCCTCTACGCTATTTACCCAAACTTGCCTTCTGATTATACCGTTACCTTTTTTTCTATGGATGCTAAATACTTCATCCAAAAGTAGGACTTCGCTTGATCGTTTTTTCCTAGCATCTTTTTTCCGTTTCATAATATGAAAGTATAACAAACAGATGTACTATATACAAGTGCATCTGAAATCATTAGCATAAACTTTTCTCTAACGGTAGCCAATACTGCCTAAAATAGCCATTTTTCGCAGCCTCACTTCTTGCCAAAAACTGTTCTGCCTTCTTCAAATTGATTAGACGTTTGTAAGATATTAACAGTTTGTTGACTAGAAACTCTCTCTAGTCGATCAAAATGGTTAAAGTTAATGAAAAGTAAATTTATCTGTTGCGTAGCACCAGAAGGAGTATAAACTGCATACCTTTCTTGTCTATGCGGTATAATGATATCAGCTTCATCAAACTGCCAAATATTCAATTGAACGTTTTGTATATAAGCAAGCGCTTGTAATATACATGGGTGTGGCCAACCCGCATCTACAGCTTTGTCCCTGATTTCATAATCAATATACCCTTGCACAACTGTTAGATCCTCGGCGTGATGATAAAGCGCATTGATAATTGCTGGATCCATATTGCCACCTTCCTCTGCTGCAAGCTGATAAGCTTCAAACGCTTTTGTTAACGCTAAACTCGCGGTTCCTCTATTTTCTAAATAATCAATAAATTGTTCAGTGACAAGAACTTCTTTAATTGCTGGTTTAATTAGATCACGTATATTATGTAAAGCATTTTTCACTAATTCATAAGCTCGTGCCCGAGTGATGCCAAAAGCAGTATAACCACAATCACCATCACCTAAAACAGAATGGTGTTCAAAAATCAAACCGTTGTTTGCATTCAAAGTTTGTACCGTTAGATTAGGCGTTTTGCTATCGCTATTACTTGTTAGGCGTCTCTTCTTGTTGCCTATGTTGTTGCTTGTGCTTTGTCCTTCTTGTATTGGGGACCAATCTTTAGGTTTACTGTTAGGTAAAGGAGAATATGATTTTGATTTATCATGATACACTTGGTTAAAAAGGTTAATTTCTTTGCTCAAAAAACTACTTACAACTATTTGGTTAGGGTGTTTAT
>Ga0207048_10199_pt1 | contig 19548 bp, 13 predicted proteins | sample Alteio_BWMinCont_65_FD_153301 | JGI IMG/M metagenome (GOLD analysis project Ga0207048, IMG submission 153301) | Enriched cells from forest soil in Barre Woods Harvard Forest LTER site, Petersham, Massachusetts, United States -... | ecosystem: Environmental > Terrestrial > Soil > Temperate forest >...
CCGCCGGTGCCGCCATTCGGCAAATTGCTTCCTTTGCACCACGTGCTTCCCCCGCTACCGAAAGGCCAGCCCGTTCCACCTGCGCCGCCGTTCGTTGCACACCCGGAGCCACCGGCGCCGCATAACGCGCCGTTCAGACTATTTCCCGAATTGCCGGTGCCGCCGCCGCTTGCGTCGTAAACTGTCGTATTGCTAAAACCATTTAGTTCATTTCCGCCGCCGCCGCCACCGCCGGAGTAACCTTGCCCGCCGGCAGAATAATTATTACTGTAATCGCATGCCCTGCCGCCGCCGCCGCCGCCGCCAGGTCCGGCGTCAATTCCGGGGGCGCTCACGCTTAATGTTGCACCGTTGCTGATAATAATCGGTCCTTTGGAGAGTATCACGGCGGGCAGATATGCCTGATTGCCGGGGGTAACATTATCGGGATCGGTTAAATTTAGCGTGTATGGCGTTGCAGACGCCAGTAGAATCATGCTGTCAATCAACATTGCGCCGCGCGGGGAACGCGTGCCGATAATACCACCGCCGCTCAGCGAACCGATATGCTGGTAATTGCTGACTGAAAAATTCAACGTTGCGAAAGATGAAACGCCATTCACTTTCACGTTCAGGGCAACGGGTCCTGTCGCCGCATTCGGCGCGACAAATATCATGGCGTCAATAACTTCGCCGTTGTTGCTGACGATGAACGGACCGGGAATGACGGCAGAAGCATCCGACGACGTGATTTGGACGCCGGGAGGGTTTATGCCGTCCTTGTTTCCAAAATTATGGGCAATTGCAGGTCCGATAAACTCAACAAGCACGCCGGTTCCGGGAGCGCCGATATCCGGAATGATATACGACACGATCGGCGCCTGCGCCAAGACGCGGCACGCCGCGAGCATTGCGAAGACGAAAAAAATTGCTGCTTTATATGTAATTTTACGCATTCAGAACTGTTGCAAGTTCAAATTTATATTTCAAATATACGGCATATTTTTACACGGCAAAAACACATACATCGGTTATGTATGTGTGCGATACGGGCATAAATGCAAAACGTGAAAACGTAAAACATACATGAACACAAAAAATTTGATAAACAATCGCTGGGTTGATTCACCCTCTGCGCGGACGTTCGAGAATCGCAATCCCGCGGATACAGACGATGTGATAGGAGCGTTTCCAAAATCGGATGAAAACGACGTGGATGCCGCAGTGCTGGCGGCACGCGCTGCATTCAATGCGTGGCGACTGACCCCTGCGCCCGCACGCGGGGAAATTATTCGGCGCGCGGGCGATTTGCTTGCCGTGCGCAAGGACGACATCGCGCACGCGATGACCCGCGAGATGGGAAAGACATTGACGGAAACGCGCGGCGACGTGCAGGAAGGGATCGACACGGCGTATTACGCGGCGAGTGAAGGCAGGCGGCTCTTCGGATTCAACGCGCCGAGCGAACTGCCGGATAAGATGAATCTCAGCTTTCGGGAGCCGGTGGGGGTGTGGGGCGTGATTACGGCGTGGAATTTTCCGATTGCCGTCCCCTCGTGGAAGATTTTGCCCGCGCTCGTTGCGGGAAATACGGTTGTCTTCAAGCCGTCGGAGGAGTCGCCGCATTCCGCGAATTTGTTCGCCGAGTGTTTGCTTGAGGCGGGGCTGCCCGCGGGCGCGCTCAATATTATTCATGGTAAAGGCGAGGAGTGCGGCGCGGCGCTTGTAGCGCATCCCGGCGTGAACGGCATCGCGTTCACCGGCTCGACGGAGGTGGGGAAGCACATTTCCGCGATGGCGTCGCAGACGCTGAAGCGCGTGTCGCTCGAACTCGGCGGAAAGAACGCGCAGATCGTGATGGACGACGCAGACCGGCAGTTGGCGCTGGAAGGGGTGTTGTGGGGGGCGTTCGGCACGACGGGGCAGCGTTGCACGGCAACCTCGCGCCTTATTCTGCATGAAAAAATATACGATGAGTTCATCAACAAGCTGATTACGCGGGCGACGACGCTGAAACTCGGCGACGGCACGAAGCCCGCCACCGACGTCGGTCCGGTCATCACCGAAAAGCAATTGGAGCGTATCGAGCGGTACGTGCGCCTTGGCAAGGAGGAAGGCGCGGTCTGCGTGCTGGGGGGCGACCGGGAAACGAACGGCGCATGCGCGCGCGGATGGTTTTACAAACCGACAATTTTCATAGACGTGCTCCCTACGATGCGCATCGCAAGGGAGGAGATTTTCGGTCCGGTGCTCTCCGTGCTGCGTGCGTCCTCGCTGGAGGAGGCGGTTGCGATGCTGAACGGCACCATGTACGGGCTTTCGGCGTCAATCTACACGCGCGATATAAACATGGCGATGAAGGCAGTGCGCGAGATTGAGTCGGGCATCGTCTATGTGAATGGACCGACGATAGGCGCGGAGGCGCACATGCCGTTCGGCGGGGTGAAGCAGACCGGCAACGGGCACCGCGAAGGCGGCTGGACGGTGTTCGATATCTTCACCGAGTGGAAAACCGTCTATATAGACTACTCGGGAAAATTGCAAAAGGCGCAGATTGATACGGAGAAGTGAAGGGGATAGTTAGTTATACAACAAATGCTACACTATATCTGGCACGGGTGATGGCAACATATAATTTCGATATGTCCCCAACTTTAGAAATATCTTTTGTTTCCAGATATTCTTTCATAGGACCTGTTGGAAAAATAAGAACTCTGTCGAACGTTCTACCTTTTACCATGCCAATATTTAGGGCAGGTAGGTTCATTGTATTTGCTCTTATATTGTATCTCAATACAATCGGATTGTATTTCTTGTAATAGTCTTCTACTTCGTGCTTTTTCAGATGAAACACTCCATCATGACCAGTTATTTCATGATTCATTGATTTTGTATTTGGTAAGTCAGGGAAAAGCGCATCTGCAAAATCACATATAGTTTGGTTACAGCGATAACATTCTGTCCTTTCCTCAACCGAAATTATTCCATCCTTTTGATTTTGAAATATCCAATTAGCTATATTTTTCTTTTTAAATTTTTTGTTTTTTATAGAATTGTTAGTTGAATATGTAGATTGCCGTGGATCACCTACGGCGATAATAGAAATATTAGAATTAAATAAAGAATTCAACAAATCTAAATCAAAACCAGCAAAATCCTGAATTTCATCAATGAAAATATGACTGTATATCTTCTCCAATCTTTTTATAATCAAGCCATTTGTACGCTGGTTACATTTATATACGAATTCAGAAACACGATCGCTATATATATTTCGGGACGTTGTCAAATAATAGTTATCAACGTCGGTTTCTGAGAAAAATCTGGGTGGTTTTGCAATAAAATCAACAGCGTTAATCCTGCTTTTATTCGTCATATGATTTTGATATGGACGAACCCCGTTACGTAGTAAAAAAGAAAACCAACTAACAACATCTACATTTTTCGGAACACAACTATGGATACCTATTAGATAAGAATTAATTTGATTCAAATTTTCATTGGTATATGTTGTAACTAAGACATTTTTATCTGAAATATTCAATGCTGCTTCGACAAGAAAGGTAGTTTTTCTCGTACCAGCACTTGCAATTATAATTTTGTTCTTATTGCACCGCTTCATTAATGTATTTCGGAAATGAAATAGCCTCACTTGTTTCAAAAAGTTTTAGGGCACATTCGGTTTTATTATTCTCCATGTATGTGATAAGTAGCGACGTATCACTGTAGGTTTTACCAAATATTTTGTTCAAAATATCAAGAGAATTACATTTGACAATTTGGGGTTCCAGTGTTTTTGCAGAATTATCATCATCGGCACATATTGTTATTGTGTTAATGTCCTTATACGCTTTATATTTTTCTAAAACATTATTTTTATAATCACCGTCATTGTCCGTAATTACTATAACTTTTTTCTGAAGTTCTTTAGCAATATCTAGGAATCGTGCAAATGAAAGACCTCGAACGTTGATTACATCAACGCCTTCCTCAATTGGCAATTTACCGTGTTTTTGTTTATAAGCTTTCTGTACAATTAGCTCATCTGATGGACCTTCTACTAAAATGGCTTTTTTTGCCAAGATGACCCGCAATGTATCATAACCTGATAATTTTTTGAAATAATTTTGTGTCTCCAATGAAAGGTTCTTTAAAGTAATACAATTTTGATCATTGAGAAGCATCACCTTTTCGATACCAAGTTTATTAAGGACATATGCACTATGCGTTGCTATAATTATTTGTTTGTCAGTACACTTGTCAGCGATTTTTGAAATTAGTTTGCTCATCGAAGAAAAGGATAAATGATTCTCGGGCTCTTCGATAAGAATTATGTTGGAGTCTTTTGCCTTTCGATCAAGCGCAAGCATTATTTTAAGAGCAGTTTGCTCCCCTTTTCCAATAAATTGAAATGGCAATTCATCCAAATGAGGGATTAGATTTGATTCCCAATTTGTTTTCTGGGAGACATCAATACCTATCGTTAAATCTTTCTCGGTTAATGCGCCTTTTGTGAGGTTTTGATTAATATCTTTTATTGCGTTTTGTTTTGAGAACTGTTCTCTGAGTTCTCGGTATGCAATGGTAAGCGCTACTCTTTCTTTTGGTGATAGCCCTTCGCTGATGATGTTTTGAATGTAATAATCAGTGCCGCTTTGCAAACGTATCGTTGTCGCATCAATGTGCGACAAGTTTATAGGGAGACTACGTGCTGTAATAGCATTCCCGGCAAATGAACGCCAATTTACTCGAAAGTATTCAGCTGGTATAGCTTTCTTGTCAGATGTGTCTTCAAGCAATTTTGCATACTCTTCTTTATAATCATCGTCGAAAACAACTTCTAATTTTATTCCAACAGTATCGGTCTTGTTTGAATTATTACTCCCGCGTAGTATTTGAAGTTCAGGTAGTTCTTCTAAATACAATTCAATCAAAATCTTTGGGGGTTCAGGATGGTTTTTTTTATTGATTTCTTGTAAATACAAATGTGAGCATTTTGTATTAAATAAATATGGACTTAATTCATATTCAATTGGTTTCCCTGAAATTCTTTTTGTAAGAGCTAAACTGATTGCCTCAAGTACTGTCGATTTCCCTGCTTCATTATCTCCAACAATGATATTAATATCATTGTTAAGGGATAATCGAAAGGATTCAAAAATCTTAAAATTATGGATGCTTATTTCTTTAATCATAAATAGTGCTTCATTTCTATGAATAAATGTAGCGCAACTTACAAAAAAACGGTCTTGATTTAGAGGACTAAAAGGTTTTGGAGGTGGACTATTCCCACTCAATCGTTGCGGGGGGCTTGGAGGAGATGTCGTACGCCACGCGGTTCACGCCGCGGACTTCGTTGATGATGCGGTTGCTGCAGACGGCAAGCACGTCGTGGGGGAAGTGGAACCAGTCCGCCGTCATGCCGTCCACGCTCGTAACGGCGCGGAGCGCGACGACGTTTTCGTAGGTGCGCTCGTCGCCCATCACGCCGACGCTCTGCACGGGAAGCAGCACCGCGAACGCCTGCCAAATATCGTTGTAGAGATGTGCCTTGCGGATTTCCTCGATGAATATCTCGTCGGCATTGCGGAGGATTTCGAGGCGTTCTTTCGTGATTTCGCCGAGCACGCGCACCGCCAATCCGGGACCGGGAAACGGATGGCGCTCCAGCAATTCCGCCGGCACGCCGAGCGCTTTGCCTGCGGCGCGCACCTCGTCCTTGAACAATTCGCGGAACGGCTCGATGAGTTTCAGGTTCATCCGCGCGGGCAGCCCGCCGACGTTGTGGTGCGTCTTTATCGTCACGCTCGGTCCTTTGAACGAGACGGATTCTATCACGTCCGGATAAAGCGTGCCTTGCGCGAGGAATTTTGCGTCGGCGAATTTCTTCGCTTCCGGCTCGAATACCTCGATGAACGTCTCGCCGATGATTTTTCGTTTCCGCTCGGGATCGGTAACGCCTTTGAGTTTGCCGAGAAAAATTTCCGAGGCGTCGACAAAATCCAATTCCATCTTGAACGTATCGCGGAACGCTTGTACGACTTCCTGCGATTCGTTCTTGCGCATCAAGCCGTTGTCGATATGGATGCATTTCAACTGTTTGCCGATGGCTTTTGCAATCAACACCGCCGCAACGCTGGAATCCACGCCGCCGGAGAGGGCGCAGATGACGTTTGCGTCGCCGACCGTTTCGCGTATCTCCCTGATTTTCGACTCGATGAACGCTTCCGCGCTCCATCCGCCCGCACATCCGCAAATCGCATAAAGGAAATTTTTCAATATCTCGCGCCCGGCGGGGGTGTGATGGACTTCCGGATGGAATTGCACGGCGTATATTTTTTTCTCGACGTTTTGAATTGCGGCGATAGGCGAGTTGTCCGTTTTGGCGATGACTTCGAAACCGGGGGGAATTTTTGTCAGCGAGTCGCCGTGGCTCATCCACACGGTGAACAAATCCTGCTCTTTTTTCGGGAGGAATGAGTTGTCCTTGACGATGTGCAACTGCGCCCTCCCGAATTCTTTTTTCGCGGCTTTATTGACTTCGCCGCCCAGCGCCCACGCGATGAATTGCAGCCCGTAGCAGACGCCGAGCACGGGGACGCCCAAGTCCAATACTTTTACGTCGGCATGGGGAGCGTCGGGAGCGTACACGCTTGACGGTCCGCCGGAAAGGATGATCCCTTTCGGCTGGAGCGCGCGCAGTTTTTCAACGGGGATATTGAACGGGTAGATTTCCGCATACACGCCGCACTCGCGCACCTTGCGGGCAATCAATTGCGTGTACTGCGAGCCGAAATCGAGAACGGCGATGAGTTCTTTGTGCGCCATGAACGAGATGAAAACGCGATAAAAAAGAAATGGCTTGCGTGCGGCAAGCCATGCAGAAAATATGAAGCGCAAAATTACGGAAAATTATATATGATTTGAATATGAAATGTCCCTCTTGCAATTGGTTGACTAAATCCCTATTTTTAAATAATAGATAACCCTGTTCCCTCAATAACACTTTGGAGTTCCCATCATGAATTGCCGAGTTATTGTTTTATTTTTCAGTGTGTGCTTTGCGCTTTCCACCATTCCCGCAATCGCTCAAGAAACTGCTCCAACGTCTGAAGCGCTTATTCAACAAGCGTTCACGCGCGGTGCGATTGACCGGAACCAGCGCGCCGAGTATTTTGCATATACGATGTTCGATCCGGCACGGTTGCCGAGCCAATTCCAAAGCGCCAAACAGGAGAAATATCCCGATTGGATGCTCGATGAAATATTCTTGAACTGGGACTCGCTCGATGCCCCGACGCGCGACATCCTCACCGGATATGGATTTCAAACACCGGGAACTCTCGCCCGTCCGACGATTAATTTACCTTCCATCGCTGTGACGAAGCACTACCGCCTTCATTATTCCATCATTGCCGGTGATACGAATGCCGTTTCTTTGGCTGATTCGAATCATAACGGCACACCGGATTATATTGATGCGATCACTGCCACACTCGAGCATGTCTGGTATGTGGAGGTAGATTCCCTCGGCTTCACCCCGCCGATCGCGCACGTCAATCGTGCCGCAGATAGTTTGTTCGACGTGTATATTTATAAACTCCCGTCCGGTACCTACGGATCCGTCACCTCCGACTCTCTCGTCGGCGATAATCCGCTGACGCCTTTCGTGGTTGAGACAAACGCATACTCGAGCTACATGAAATTACGCAATAATTATTCGACATTCACAGATCACAGCGAAATCGGGAATATACAGGTAACTACGTCGCATGAATTTTTTCACGGCATAAAGAATGGCATCGACAGATACGCACTGTCATGGATGAACGAAGCGACGGCGGCGTGGATGGAAGACGTCGTGTATGATTCGGTGGATGACAATCAGCAATATTTATCCAGTTGGTTCAACCATCCGGAGTACCCCCTTGATGCGAACAACGGCGCCGATACGTTGATTTCGTACGCGAACCATTGGTACGGCAGTTGGATTTTCTTTGCGTACGTCGCGGAGCATCTCGGAGGTTCCGTAACAGTGCGAAGTATTTGGGACAGCGTTCCAAATTATCCAAACAAATCCGGTGATTACAGTTTTGCGGAAATCGGACGCGCGCTTGGGGTAAAAGGAGAAAGTTTTCCACAGGTCTTTGGCGATTTTGCCGCCGCGAATGCGATATTAACGCTGCCCCCGTATTCATATTCAGAGGGGGCGGATGACTCGGCGCATACTTCGTTGGAATATAAAGCTATTTTTTCGGATACCCTTTTTCGCGATACGATTTATCGCCATGCATCGCGGTATTACAAAGTATATCCAAGGTACATGCAAACAGCTATGGTTGTTAACCTGACTCCTCTCGATGCGGCGGCGCATTTCAATGGCGAAGTAATCACGCGCACAGGTTCCGTTGTACAGGCCATCCCATTCACCGACCATTATTGTTTGCCCCTGACCCCGCCCCCCGACAAGATTTGGGTGGTCGTTATGAATACCGACTCGACTGGTACGGCGGATAACTATGTATTGCGCATACTGTTGAATGTCCGGCTGCAAAAAACTGCAGCGATGCGTGTGACTCCATCCACACCAATAAATTATACGCTGACCGCATTTAATGCGACTGATTCCAATTTAACCAATGTATTTCTTACCGATACTTTGTACCCCGGGTCGCACGTGTTTAATATCGGCACCGGCGCGTATGACGATACGATTGGAGGGTTTTCAATCATAACGATGAATATCCCAACGCTTGCAGCTGGGGCATCACAAACGATGACATATTCGGTGATGGACTCGATTTGCGGGACAGTCTACAACTCAACGTACGCGCTCTCGGCGTACAATATTCCCGTCGTGTGTGGCGCGGCGGTGCAGACGAACGCAATCGCCGATTCCGCGCATTACGCGGTAACGGATCTCAACGGTCTGTATCCCGTGAGCGGCGGCGGAACACTTGGCGCCGATGCGACAGCGATCAACAACCGCGGTGAGATTACCGGCGAATCACCCGCTCCGCCCAATGCAACGTATCCCACGTATTCTCCAAGCCATGCATTCCTTTGGAGGAACGGGGTGATGAAGGATCTCGGTACGTTCGATGGACCAGGGTTAGGTCCGGATAGCCACGGTGCTGCAATCAACAATCTCAGCCAAGTGGCAGGCACTGCCGAGGTGGTCGTAGGAACACCGCCGTATATAAGTTACTATAATCATGGTTTTATTGGTCAGGGTGGGGGCATGACGGACGTCGGTGCGCTTCCGACGACATTCCTGCCGAGTTCATGTCTTTGTTATGGAATCAATGATAAGGGACAAGTTGTTGGAAACTCAACAGATAGTACGATAACCGGTCAATTCAGCGGATTTTTATATTCTCCAGGCGGTGGGATGACGCGGCTCAACGCGCTTCCCGAAAGTTCCGATTCGGAATGTTATGTGTATGGGATGAATAACCGCGGACAGGCGGTCGGAAATTCGGATAGCGCGGGTTTATCGCGCGCTGTAATGTGGGACAATGGCGGGGCACCCCAGCGGCTTGCCATGTTGTCCCCGGGGAATTATTATGAAAGCGGCGCCTCTGCAATAAACGACAATGGACAAATTGTCGGGTGGTGTGATTCGCTTGGTCCCCTTGCCGGCGTTGCGTATATCCATGCCGTGTTGTGGGATCATGGAGCGGCGATAGACCTGGGTTCGCTGAATGGGTACGCGCAAGCATCAAGCATCAACAATCGCGGCGATATCGTCGGTTATTGCTACCCGCCGGGCGTGCAGCCGCCAAACGGTGGAAATTACTCTTTTTATGGCACTGCATTCGTCTTGCCGCATGGTGGGAGAATGATGAGCCTCGATTCACTTCTCACACCGACGTGCGCTGAAGGATTGAATTATGCAACAGGAATCAACGACTCCGGACAGATTATCGCATACGCATGGACATATAATTACATGTATAAGGAGAGCTACTTGTTGACTCCCATTTCCAAATCAACCGGAATAGTTGAATCAAGCCTTCCTCCGTCATCTGTGCAAGATATTATTCAAAACTATCCCAACCCGTTCCGTGAACAAACGACACTCTCATATCAAATTCAGAATGACAGCCGCGTTGAAATTGACATTGTGAACATGCTGGGCGAGACTGTCGAGAAAGTGTTTACGGGTGTGCAGACCGCAGGAAATTATACTCTGCCAATTGACGGCGCACAATTTTCTTCAGGTGTGTATTTCTGTAAAATCACTGTGAACGGAACAACGACAATGCATCCGATAGTATCTGTACGTTAAATCATTATGTCATCCATATTTCTTCAATAATTTTTTACCAATATGAAAACTTTTTTCCATCTCTGTTCAATCGTCTATTCTTCTGCCGCTATAATGTCTCTTGTAATAATAACAGTTCCTCTATGCGCGCAAACGCCGGTTACACCCCCCATCGGTGAAAGCATTACGAAGGCAACAGTATCGTGGGTGAACACCGGCGGTAAGAGTTGGACAGATTATCGGGACGTAATAACGCCTCATGGGGCATATATAGAAAAAAAGAACGGTGTTCAATGGCAAGATGCTGATGTAAATCTTGCAAACGGAGAGCCGAACATTGTATTTTCACCTGATCATGAGGTGGTAAGCTACTGTAAAAAACATGGAGGGATTTATGATTATTATTACATGATATTCAATGATGGCACTGTGATACGGTCCGAATTCGACAACTATAATGGTTATCTCACAGATACAAAAACCGGACAAATTCCATCCGGCGCAACATACAGGGATATTGCAGGGGATGACATTTACGCGTTGACCTCCAATGCGGTGTATGTTACCCGCGACTCCGGCGTAACATGGAGCATCGATACGTCCGGACTGATTGGTACCGCGTCAATAACGTTGACCGGCATTGCCCTCGATTCAACGCAAAACGTTTTTATTTCAACTTCGAACGGAATTTATAAACAGACACCGAAAGGGAGCGTTTGGACACGGCTCACCTCGTATGATACAACCTATATCACAAATATATACATTGATCGCCGCCAGCGGATATTTGCGGTAAATAACCAGGAAGTTTCCATCAGTATAGATGGCGGAACTACATGGCAGCCTGATACCGTAGGTTTATACTTGAATGTTTTTTACATAAAAACGTTCGGCGACGATATGAACGGGAATGTGTATCTCAGCAGTTCCTACCCCGTCAACGGCTTGTGGCGCTCCTTTGGCGGCACGGGCGCGTGGACGCGCATAGACGGGTTTCTTTCGGGTTTGAATTATGGTTCTGTGAGCGGCGCAATCGTCAATTCCATCTGCGGCAACGATTATGACAGCATCCTGCTCGCTGGAACGATCTATGGTCTTTTCGAAAGCACCGATCTTGGCACGACATGGACGGTATCGAACGACGGCATCGGCGCACAGGTATTTTATGGTTTTGCCAAATTGCCTTCCGGCAAAATATTTACAAGCACGAACTGCGGGGTGTTTGGACAAAATAAAGGCGATACTCTGTGGCAAAAACTTTACCCGAAGCAAGGCTATTTGGGCAGCATGTCGCTTTGGTGTGACGGCGACGGGACGATTTATACCCAAGGCGGACGCGTTGATACTTCGCAAAACGGCTCTTCAAGCGTGCATATGCCGCTGAAGAGCGCGGATGGCGGCACGACGTGGACGCCGGATACGATGGGAATTTCATCACTCCAAGACGGCAAATACTCCGTCGATAAATCGGGCAATCAATACATGGCAGAATACGGTTGGCCTGCATTGTACACCAAGCGCCCGGGCGCCCCATGGTTTGCCGATACGCAGGGAATTTCCCATACGTCATACGCATCGGGGTCGGCGTTTGGTACCGATTACGCCGGGAACCTTTACCTCGCCTTGAACGACAGCGGCGTGCCCGCCATTTGGAAACGCGCGCCATCCCAAAATACTTGGTCGAAGTTGGATGCATCGGGCTTAGGTGGACAGATGGTGGCATGTTTTACTGGCGATAAAAACGGGACGGTATATGCAGGGTCATATTCCAACGGCATGTACAAATACACTGGCGGGGCATGGCACCAAACGCTTCTGCCGAGCGGGCAATCGGGCAACGGCGTCTGGGAACTCTCAGTGGATTCCAGCGGCGCAGTGTTTGCAGCGTATGGGTCTGAGTACTCTAATCCCTATGTCGGGACCGGCGTGTATTGGTCGACGGACGCGGGCTCGTCATGGTCGAAAGTATTGCTTGACAGCGTCTCGGTCGGTACGCAATTCTCGTACGGGCTTGTCTCCTTCGGCGATTCAACCTATGCGTTAACGACGGACGGACTGTACATCCTTACCCGAAACTCCTCAAGCAATATTGAAGAACCTGCGCCGACAAATATGTTATCCTCTGTATATCCCAACCCGTTTAGCGCACAAACAACCCTGTCGTATCAATTGCAGAACGACAGCCGTGTTGAGATTGACGTGCTAAATATGCTGGGCGAAACAGTCGAAAAAGTGTTTACAGGTATGCAGTCAGCCGGAGCGTATACGATACCAATTGATGGCATGAGTTTTACGACCGGAGCGTATTTCTGTAAAATGATGGTAAACGGAAAATTGTCGCTGCATCCGATTGTGGTGGTGAAGTAATCGCAATAAATCAAATATATTCCCACTTTTTTAAACGCATAATAATGAAATCTTTTTTTGAGAAAAGAAACGTTCTGCAGGCTTTAACAGCCATTGCGGTAACTGCGATGCTCCCAATGCTGACGCACGCACAATTTATTCTTCCGTGGGAATCGATTAGTCCACCGCCCGGTGAAACAATTGTAGAAACATATGATTGTGAACTTACTCCGGGTCATGTAGAAAGAGTATCAGTAACAGCTCATAATATTTATTTTGAATCCCGGACTATTTACTTTAGTAAATGGGAAGATGATGATTCAAATTTTAAAGCGGGAATGACGATTAACGATATTCCACGCACTTGTGAGTTAGTAGCGAGAGTTAAAAAAGAAGTTAAACCTTTTGTGTATTTCTATTATATTTATGATTGCGGATTGGTTGTCCGAGAACAATGGACGCCTGACAACTATTTAGGTAACGCACTGGTTTTGTCGCAGGCGCTTAATAAATATGAGCCGGGGGCGACATATCGCGATATCGTCGGCGACGATATATACGTGCTTTCATCAAATAATGTCTTTGTCACGCGCGATTCGAATATGACATGGCAAATAGACACGAACGGATTAAACAACGCATCACTGAATGGCATTGCTCTCGATTCGTCGCAGAACGTATTTGTCGCAACCTCGAACGGCATTTATCAGCAGGATTTGAAAGGCGGCACGTGGTCGCAACTTGCTTCGTACGGCAAAACAAACACGAACAATATTTTCATCGACCGGCGTCAACGCATGTTTGTCTCGGGTTCCTATCCCGTATCACTCAGCACCGATGGCGGTACCACGTGGCAGCCCGACACGGCGGGATTAAATGCATCCTTCATGTTGATAAAATCATTCGGCGACGACCCGGATGGCAACGTTTATCTAAGCAGCACATACCCTGTCAACGGATTGTATCGTTCTACCGGCGGGACAGGGGCATGGACGCGTATAGACGGATTTCTTACCAATCCGAATTATGGTGCTCCGAGCACACCGCTTATTAAAAGCATCGGCGGCGACAGCATTCTATTGGCGGGAACGCAATATGGATTGTTTGAAAGCTCAGATCAAGGAACGACGTGGACTGAGTCGGACCAGAACATAAGGGCGGAAGTTTTTTTTGGGTTTGCAAAAATGCCTTCGGGTAAGATTATTACGAGTACAAATAGCGGTGTTTTCGGCAAACAACCGAGCGACACCTCATGGCAAAAATTATATCCGAAGCAAGGATACTTCGGCGGACAGCCGCTCTGGTGCGACGCCGCAGGAACGCTCTACACACAAGGCGCAATCATTGATCCCAACTATGCTCCCGGCGTTCACACTCCACTCAAAAGCGCGGACGACGGCGCGACGTGGACACCGGATACATTGGGCATTGCAACTGCCAATAAGGGCGGCATTATTCCCGACGGCAAATATTTCGTTGACAAATCCGGTACCCAATATATTTTTTACGGCTATTCCTGGCCTTCGTTGTTCATTAAGCGACCGGGTATGCCGTGGAAAGCGGATACATCCGGTGTCTCACAACCCCAATACATTGATGGCACTGGATTCGGCTTTGATTATTCCGGCAACCTGTATCTTGCCTATTATGACAACGGCGTGACCGCTATTTGGACGCGGCAGCCTTCGCAAGCCACGTGGTCGCAAATGTCCGCAACGGGAATCAGCGATCAACCGGTCCTGTGTTTTGCGGGCGATAAGAGCGGGACCATCTTTGCCGGGTCGGCAAATAACGGCGTTTATAAATTCACCGGCGGGTCGTGGCATCAAACGCAATTGCCGCCAGGACAATCCGGCAACGGCGTGCAGGAATTATCCGTGGATTCGAGCGGCGCAGCTTTTGCGGCATACGGACCGTCGAATTCAGGAAAATATGCTGGAACAGGCGTCTATTGGACGACGGATGCCGGCGTGTCATGGTCGCCGGTGATGCTTGACAGTTTCCAAGTGGGCACGCAAACCACTGTTGGGCTTGTCTCGTTTGGCGATTCGACGTACGCTCTCACGACGGACGGTCTATATATTTTAACACGTAACTCTTCAAGCAGCGTTTCAGAACCGCAGCCTTTATCAGAAGCATCGTCCGTTTATCCCAACCCGTTCCGCGACCAAACGACATTATCGTATCAATTGCAGAACGACAGCCGTGTTGAGATTGACGTGCTAAATATGCTGGGCGAAACAGTCGAGAAAGTGTTTACCGGTATGCAGCCCACAGGAAATTACACGATTCCGATTGACGGCGCACAATTTTCCTCCGGCATATATTTCTGCAAAATAACGGTGAACGGAAAAGTATCGCTGCATCCGATTGCGGCGGTGAAATAGAAGCGTTTAAAATGAATTACGCTCATCCATGTGTGGATGAGCGTAATTTCAAAGAAGGAAACGGTTACTTGTTGGGACCTTTCTTAAAAGTAATAATCTATTTGCCCGTACGTTTCCGTGTAAATTTTTGAACCTGTGCCGAACATCCAATGCCCTATGCCGCCCTCAAGCGCCCACTTTGATGTTGGCGAGGGAGCATAGATCAATCCGCCGTATAATCTTCCCGTGTGGCTGTTGTTAAAATTACTGTTTGTAGGACCGCCGTTGCCGAAACGGTCCGTTGCATCCGGCAGATCGCCGTTTCCGACGCCGCCCGTGTAATCGAACAGCGCTTTGACGGTGAGTTTATTGCTCCCGAGAATATTGTATATGTTGTATCCTCCGTCAACTTCGACATACCATTGATCGGCATACGCCCCTTGCCGGAAATTGTATCCCAATTGCGCCTGCATATACGCGGGCGCGCCGAATGAATGCCCGATGACGTAAAAGAATCCGAGGTCGCGTTTCATCAATCCTCGCCATTCGGGACCTGCAATGACTTCAGGGACGCCGTTGACCGTCACCGGAACATTGGTGCCATAGTACGGACCTGGCGCTGAATAAAGATCGGGAAAGCGCGCGGATGCATACACCGCCATCGGGTAGTCGCCTTCCATGAATTGATATTTCAGGTTCACCCAAAAATCAGTTGGACCTTGATTGTAATGATAATACGGCGTTGCTAAAGTTTTTCCCGTAACCACGTCTTTACCGGTAGCTTCGTACCCCCAAATATAATTGAAGTTTGCGTAAAGCTCGAGATGTGGGCAGAGTACCCAGTCCGGGTTCAAATAGGCATATTGGAAATCGTGGACGAGTCCATCAACAAGCGTAGAGCCTGTAGAGCGATTTCCAAACGTATCCCAGCTATCGCTCGCGGTTTTTCGGCTGAAGCCGAACGTGAGACTGCCTGTACCGGGATCGCCCACCCAGGGACCGCCGGCGAACGCATCTGAACTGAGAAGCAGAAAAGTGCATACAACAAGAACGAATGAGTATAGAAAGCGCATACGAAGATTTCAAAGATAATAAGACAAAAGAAGATATACTGCAGTATTGGGCAGTCTTACGTTTGCAAAGATATTCACACCCTATGCGGATTTCAAAGAATTTGCCATGAGACTTTTCTCACGCGTTTTGGCGGGCTTTCAAGATTGGATGTCTTTAAAAAGACAATGCCTCGCTTTGCGAGGCATTGTCAAAAAAACCTTGATATGAAGTTCTAAATTCTAGAAATTATTGCGATACCCACGATATTGTGTCTACATTAATGATTGACTTGCCACTGACGGTTACAAGCAAATTGTCTTTTGCGGTCGAACTCGCCAGCATCGCTTTGACCATTTTGTTGCCGGCGGCATTCAGCTTGTAGTAATCAACATCGGACGCGTGCGTCGTCGATCGCGGCACAACGACAAATACGCCGTAGCCGCTCGCTTCGCACTCCGGCTCCATGCAGCAACTGCGCGTATGCTGTTTTGCCTGAATCGCGACTTCATCTTTCTCCATCATCTTTTTTGCGCAATGCAGGTCAACAAGATATCCTGTAACCGTTACCTGCGGACTTTTTTTCTTGGCGCCGGTTTTTTTGCTGGCACCGAATCCGGCGGTTACGAATGCCGCAACGATGAAAAGCGCAATAATCTGTTTCATGGAATGAATCTTTCTGTAAATTTGTATAAATAAAAAATTTGATGAATGCTGGAAAGCGAGTACAATTATACCGTTTTTACGCCTTCTTTGCAAACACTGCAAAAATCCATGATTTGCATTCTGTATTTCGGCGCGCGCAATCCGGGACAGCAATAATTTTGTCTTACATCATTTTATTCACGGATTATTCGCCGAAGGAACGGCATTATAATGGCAGAACGCAAGAAAAAATTTGAAACGGATTCAGGCATTGAAATTCCCGCATACCTGACCAAAACAGAGGCTTTGCCCATTGCACCCGGCGAATACCCGTTCACGCGGGGAGTATACGCCGATATGTATCGCTCACGCCTGTGGACAATGCGGCAGTACGCGGGGTTCGGCACGGTGGAAGAATCGAACGAACGGTATCGCTTTCTGTTGAGGCAGGGGGTAACGGGGCTGAGTGTTGCATTCGATTTGCCGACGCAGATCGGCTATGACAGCGATCATGCAATGGCTGAGGGGGAAGTCGGGAAGGTGGGGGTAGCGATTGATACCCTTGCTGATATGGAACGGCTGTTTGAGGGGATTTCGCTGGAGGGGGTGTCTACTTCGATGACGATCAATTCTACTGCGGCGATTTTGCTTGCACTATATGTCGCGCTCGCAAAAAAACAGGGGGCGGACCTGAAGAAAATTTCCGGCACGGTGCAGAATGATATTTTGAAGGAATATTCCTCACGAGGGACGTATATCTATCCTCCGCGCCAATCTATGCGGCTGATAACCGATATATTCAAATGGTGCGGCGCGACAGTCCCGCTGTGGAACACGATTTCGATTTCCGGGTATCACATGCGCGAGGCGGGCTGCACCGCCGCGCAGGAGATCGCGTTCACGCTCGCCAACGGCATCGCTTACACGGAAGCGGCAATCGCCGCGGGCATGGACGTTGACGATTTTGCGGGGCGGCTTTCATTTTTTTTCAACATCCACAATAATTTTCTCGAAGAGATCGCCAAACTCCGCGCTGCGCGCCGGATGTGGGCAAAAATTATGAAAGAGCGGTTCGGCGCGAAAAAAGAAAATTCGATGAAACTTCGGTTCCACTCGCAGACGGCGGGGAGCACGCTGACAGCGCAGCAGCCGGAGAACAATATTGTTCGTACGACGGTGCAGGCGCTTGCCGCGGTGCTCGGCGGAACGCAAAGCCTTCACTGCAACGGGTTCGACGAGGCGTTGGCGCTCCCGACGGAAAACGCCGCGCGCATCGCGCTCCGCACGCAGCAGATCATCGCGCACGAGTCCGGCGCCGCCGACACCGTGGACCCGTTTGCGGGGAGTTACATTGTGGAATATTTTACCGATGCATTGGAAAAACGTGCGAACGAGTATATCGCCGCGATTGACGCGATGGGGGGCGCGGTGAAGGCAATCGAGGCGCATTATGTGCAGGATGAGATTGCGAAAGCCTCATACGAAGCGCAGAAGCGGATTGAATCAAAGGAACAGATAGTCGTCGGGGTGAACGAATTTATCGTCGATGAGCCGCCGTTCGAAAAAACGCTGAAGATTGACGAGAGCATTCGCGAGAAGCAAATGAAACGATTGAACGACGTGAGGCAGTCGCGCAACGCGGACGCCGTTCGCGCGGCGTTGGATAACCTCAGCCGTGCGGCACGCGGCGACGAGAACATGATGCCGCACATTCTTGCCGCGGTGGAATGCTACGCCACCCTTGGCGAAATATCCGATACATTGCGGAGTTGCTGGGGGGAATATAGAGAGGGATGAATAAAGTAAGGATGAATAACAAGCGATGAACATAGAATATAAAATAAATACACCGATTGCCCCAGAGGACATTATCTCGCTGTATGAAAGTGCCGGATTGAATCGCCCGACAAACGACAAGGAGCGAATCGAAAAAATGTACAAAAATTCCAATCTTGTCATCTCGGCGTGGGATGAAAATACGTTGGTGGGGGTCTCGCGTGCATTGACGGATTTTTGTTTTTGCTGTTACCTCTCTGATCTCGCAGTACGAAAGGAATATCAGAAGCAGGGCATCGGAAAAAAATTGATTGACGCGACCAGAGAACACATAAGCAGCCAGTCGATGCTGCTGCTTCTCTCCGCGCCCACCGCAATGGAATATTATCCCGCAATCGGCATGGATGAGGTGAAGAATGGGTTTATCTTTAACAGATTGCAATAACACACGTTAGCCATGCGCATCGTTTCCCTTCTTCCCAGCGCGACGGAGATTGTGTACGCACTCGGTCTTGAAGATCAACTTGTCGCTGTAACACATGAGTGCGATTACCCCGCCGGTGCATTGCATAAGCCGCGCATAACACGGAGCCTCATCCCGCCCGATGCCAGCAGCGCGGAAATAGACGCGCAGGTGCGGGAGCAACTGCACGAGGAAGGGACGCTCTACCGGCTTGATCTCGACTTGCTGAGGCAATCTGCCCCCGATGTGATTCTCACGCAAAAGCTGTGCGACGTGTGTGCGGTGTCATATAATAACGTCGTGCGCGCGGTGCAAACGCTCCATCCCGTTCCACAGCTCGTCAACCTGGAGCCGAATTCCCTTGAGGAAATATTTGAAAATATATTATACGTCGGAGAGTTGGCGGGCAAAACCGATGAAGCGAAGAATTTTGTCAATGGATTGCGTTCGCGGGTTGAAAAAGTTGCGGAAACAATTAAAAGCGCCAGTTGGGAACCGAAGATTGTTTGTACCGAAGATTGTTTGTTTAGAATGGATGGATCCGTTGTTCTGCGCGGGACATTGGATACCTGAATTGGTGGAGATTGCAGGCGGCGTGGATACCCTCGGCAGGCGCGGGGAAGAATCGCGGAGAATCCCATGGGAGGACGTTG
>Ga0207048_10200_pt1 | contig 19216 bp, 19 predicted proteins | sample Alteio_BWMinCont_65_FD_153301 | JGI IMG/M metagenome (GOLD analysis project Ga0207048, IMG submission 153301) | Enriched cells from forest soil in Barre Woods Harvard Forest LTER site, Petersham, Massachusetts, United States -... | ecosystem: Environmental > Terrestrial > Soil > Temperate forest >...
GAGATCGATGCCGCGCCTATTTCGCTGAATCGAAGCGGTCGCAGTTTATCCGGCGGTGAAAATCAAGCTCCATTATTCATTTCCACCCTTGCCGCATTTCGGCGGGTGTATGACCGGGGCGATGAACGCTCCTGCCATCTCGGCCTGGTTGTGATGGACGAAGCCTTCTCCAAGCTATCGGGTGACGGAGTGGAGGATTGCCTCGAGTTGGCCCGAAACTTTAACCTGCAACTAGTCATGGCGTTTCCCATCGACCGGCTGGGCGTTATGGCGCCCTTCGCTCAAACCATTGTTGTCTGCAAGAAAGAACAGCAGTTTGACGCCCAGGGCTATGTGTCCAAGGTGGATAATTATCCGATCCTCCTGTCGCCCGACGCAGTTGAACAAGCGATTGCATGAACGATCCTCAAGAATGGACTCGTTTGCCTGTTCTGGCCGCTGCGGTTCGCCGTTGGTGGGCTGCCCGTGGCGGCGCCGAACCAGGATATTTCAAACTGTCCTATTCCTGTGATTGGGAAGACCTGCTTAGCCAAGCTGGATTAATTTCGGCCGAACTTCGCCGCGAGGCTGACCGGGATGCCCGCCGACTGGAAGAGGCGGGATTGCTCAAACTCAAACTGGTCAAATATCGGCCGTACGAAATCGAGCGACTCACCATTCCCTTTGTAGCAGAGCCCAGACTTCAGCATCTCTTTGCCCACGAACTTCCTGTACCCACTCCAACCACGCCCGACTTGTCGAAGATCGACTGGTCACCTGAGCTTTGCTTTCTTCCCAAGATTAGAACGAGTGTACCGCTGGATGATCTGTTGAAGATGGATCAGTTTTTCAAGAGGGGCGGGCGGAACCGCGAACTCATCCCCATCAAAGAGAGATCACTGGAGATCTTTGGGGATGAAAAGCGCCTGGATGCGCTGAGGGTCACAGCCCTCTTCCGTGCCGAACAATTGAACCTGGAACTTTTGCGCTGCTTTACCGTTCCGCTGCCCTTCGGTTGGAAACGTGGCCCCAACCCTTCTGGCGCCATTTTGGTCATTGAAAATGCTGCGACCTGGGATAGCTATTGCCGCTGGAATACCGTGGTGAGGCGGTACAGCGCCGTGGTATTTGGCAACGGCTATCAATTTTCTGACAGCACCAGCAGCATGACCACGATCTTCGCGGAATTGGGCGGTTCTCGTTCGGTTCTTTACTTCGGAGATCTCGACCCCACAGGTGTTTGGATTCCCCAGCAAGCCTCGAAATGGATGCAAGAAAACGGCCATGCTTCAATTCAGGCTGACCTTCCAAGCTACGCCTGGCTCTTGCAGTTGGGCCGAAAAAAGGCCCAGTCTCGTAAAGAAGGTTCTGAGGATGCTCAGCCGGTTAACCTTTCGTGGCTGGGACTACACGCTGAGGCAGTCGCTGCACTCTTTTCTGCAAATCACCGTTTAGCCCAAGAGTATGTCACTTGGGATTTTTTACGGGATCAAACATAAGTCATCCCACATTTTCGCGATTATCTGCGATGGGAAGTTAGCTTAATGGCTGATTGTTTCCTCTGACAGCGCGTGCGCCGCTGGCACCTGTGTCGCGCTGGCTTCGGAAAAAGTTGGGGAGGGCATTTCCCGAGATTTGGGGAAGGCAATCAAACCAACAAAGGAAAGCATGCAAGACCAACTCACAATCGATATCACCATCCTCCATGCCGCGGGGAGCAACAAAATCCGAGTCCATTTTCCGGAACGAACCAGGCGCCTGTGGCGAACCCTGACGGGTAAAACACGCTATTATCTAGCGACTCCGGAAGTCCAAGACTTCATCCTTCAGGAAAACCCTCGAGTACTTGGGGACTGGACCAGAGCCCAAGCTGTTCTGGAAAGGCTAAGTTATATGTCGGGGCCTCACCAACTGAGCTTCGATGAAGCCAACAACGTCTTAAACCTGATCATCGGAGCCACTTTGTATTGGTTCCGTAACGGAGATCGCTGGGAGCACACGGAGGCCATGCTGTTAACTGCCGCCCAGGTAGCACGATTTGAGCTCAAACCTTTGAAAGCGGTCGATAGCATCGGTCGGAAAAAGAAAAAACCGATCATCGAATGTTATAAGGGCATACAGGCGAAAATTGGTACCAAGTCGAGCTCGTTTTCAGTCTATGACATCTACTGCTGGTGGCGCAAACTACGCGGATATCGAGGCCAAAATTCGGATGTTCTCAGGCTTCAGCGTAAGCTCGACGTCGCATGTAAACCGTTTCGATTAGTGTTCGAAAAATTCTAGCTCGCAATCGAAAGTCCAGTCTGTCTCCGGCTCGGCAAATCGGGCAGCCACGTTGCGGGTGTATCGGACCCAGGAATAAGTACTGACCGCCAGGGCGAAGGAACGTCATCGACGATCAGCTGTTCCAGTTGAACACGTGTGCGTGCCAGGTGAAGTGGTGCGATGAGAACTTTCCAAATATGCCCCAAGTCGCGGTCGTAACTGAGCCGTTCGGCCAGCCAGAATGTCGAACCTTCGAATAGCGGTTCCATGTCCTGGGTCAGCAGGTCGCAATAGCTGTGGGGATTTTCTCGGGGTGATTCGTGTGCCTGGTAGAGTGGATGGGAGGGATCGTGGGCTGGCCGGCTCCTAAACCAAATATGCCAGGCCAAGTCTCGAAGCCGTTGTTTGGTAGCGGGAGTATCGTCGAGACCAGCGAGATATCGGCCCATGGTGGAGAGCCAGACCTCAAACTGATCCCGGAAAAACCGATGACTTACGCACCCAATGGAGAATTCATAAAAAACGAAATTCTGACCAAGCGCCGTGAACTCCGATCGATCTGCCTTTTTGTAAAGGGGATCGTCGTTGAAAAGAGGCAAGTCACGCATTGGTTAGGTTTCAGTTTTTTCGCCATTAGGAAGGACGAGGGTTTCGTTCCAAGGATAAGCGGTAACGGCGACTCGTTGCGGAAGGGACGGTTCACTCCCGGCAAATTCGAAATCCATCAACGAATAGTGAAGTGCCTTGGTTTTTTTAGTGAGACGAACGGGTTGACCTAAATTCAAGCAAGTGGTGCGACCGATACGGTCCCGCCAAAAACCGTCGAATACGGGAGTTTCATGATCATGCCCGCTCACGGTAAGCCATGGTTGATACTTCTGGATGGCCTCGCGCCATTCTTCCACGCCAGCCATCAGGCCCTCCTCAGCGCAGAGTTTTGTTAGCGCAGGGGGCTCATGCAAAAGCCAGAGGGTTAATGCCGCTGGACCATAGCGGTCAAAAATGGCCGGAAACCAGGTCGTCACGTCGTAATCGACATCGGGGCGTCCCATCAAAAACGATTCCTCATTACCGAAGGTGCACGGAAATCCCGTGACGACCAAGGGACCAAGTACCGTCGTATCGCCATGCGGTATGTGCAGCGCGCGACCGGATTTGAGCCAGGATTTTACAAACGGCTCCCAATTTTCCATTTCGTGATTACCGCGAACGAAAATTATTTCGCACGGCAGTTTGGCCAGGCGAGCAGCGCACTCTTCTTCGGAATAATGAGCCGATCTTGGAATGCCTCCGAAAAGGAAATCACCCACAAGAGCCAGAATATCAGGCTTGTGTTGTTGAACGGCGTCTTCCAAGGCCCGATACATCCATTTCACCTGGTGCACGTCGGTTACGGCCAAAACTCGAACTCGATTCATCGATGCTTCCAATTCACTTGCCGTTGGGGATGGTCCACATGCAGGCAGCCGGATCGTAAACGGCATCGCCAACATGATCGACGACTTGGTTCATCTTGTCGCCGTCACGCTGACAAACGACGGTTGCCAGGTACTTCTTGGCTGCGCCAGCCGTGTTATTATTTGGATCGTGGTAAAGGTCGGCGAGCTTTTTGAGCGATGGCTTATCGCCACAGGCGGCGGCAGGAACAAGAACAGCAGTAGGCGCGAGACCATTGAAACCGCTGTCTTGAGCAGCACCTGCGAGCTTCAGCACCGCGTCTTTGGATTTCTGATCGGCAAAAAGAGCGGCTGAGGCCGTTGCCACGTTTCCCTTCCACATGCTCCCAAATTGCAAAGCCCACTGGAGTTGCAAGAACACATCACGCACAGAGACATCGTTGTAAACATCCGAAGGGGAGCTTTGGGCCCGACTGGACAGGACGGCAAAAATGTCGGGCAGATGCTTGGCGATGATAGGACTCGGCGCCTGGGCATAGACCGTGATCAGATTGAGGTAGAAATGGGCATTGGGGTAATTGGAGTCGTTGGCCGTCGCGTCGGCAATGAGTGAATCCAGCTTGCTCTGAACCGCGGGAGAGGCATTGCGGGAGGCAAGAATCAGTAACCGAGTCGGCGCCAGATCCGATGCCTTGTACGCGTCCTGAATCTGATCGAGACGCATGGTGAGAAAATTGCTCACACGCGGATCAGCATCCCATTCCGGGTGCTCGGTCACGACATCGAGGATCAAAGGACGGGAATCGTAGAGACCAATGAGGGCATCGATGTCGGCGGTAGTGGCCGTGAGACTCAGCGCTTTTTCCAGGATGGCCCGCTTGATCTCGTCCTGCGGGTTCATCGCAACGTCAACCCTGTACAAAACATCTGGCGCCGTCTGGCCGTACGCCGCGACGAGATCAGTCACGCCAATCCGTTTGATCGCTGTGGCGAGCTTGATCAAGTCTTCCGGACCAGTCTTGGAGTTGTCGCCAACCAGTCTGGAGGCCAGCCAGGCTTTAACAATGCTATCGACGTAACCGTTGGCGTCATCCGGCGTGAGGGTTGGTCCAATTGGCTGACCATTGAAGCTATCGCTTGGATCGTCGGCAATACTGATGGTTGTTGCCAAAGCCCAAAGGCATAAGACAAGTCCGCAAATCCTCATAACCTTATTCGGTAAGGCGCTACTGCTTTTTTAGCGACACCGGATAGCCGCCATCATCGAACGAAAGTGTGTCACCGTTTAGGTTGATATCGGCGCCGCCGCCACCCGGCATGGAAAGCAATACATGGGAGCCAACGACCTTGTAAGTAGCCGGGCCACGGCCTCGTCGAGGGTCCGTGACAATGCAATCTGTCGAGGAGACGAACTCGATTTTGTAGGCAAATCCAAGACTATTTGTTCCCGAATAAGTTCCAGACAGACCTGATCCCGATGACGACGAACAAGAGCAAAGAGCGACCACGAAGCCAAAGACGAGGAGGAGTGATAATTTTTTAGCGGAGTTCATTTCATTGATTTTCATTCAGGTGGGATTAGCGATGCCTTCCTCGATGAGGCTGATAGCATCGATCAGTTCGGAAGTTGCAAAAGGTTTGAGCATGGCCATCCGAATCAGCGGATGATCCATCGGTTCTTTAATCGATGTTGGATGGCCCGACATGATGAGTACCCCTCCGCGCCAGCCTTGGTCGTAGGCCCTTCGCACCACCTCCAGGCCGGTCATCTCGGGCATGTTGTAGTCTGTTACCAGCAAATCGGCTTCGTGAATGGCAGCCAGCGTTTCAGTTGCGCTGTAGAACCCCCTCGCACGATGACCAGCGACACACAAACTCATGGCCAACATGCCGGCCAATCCGGGCTGATCGTCGAGGATGAAGATTCGCATTTGTGCTCCGTGACAAAGACAGTCCGTAGCAATCAACGAGCAAATGACAAGCAAAAAGCCGCATATATGCGGCTCTCGATTGTCCTAAAACTATCCAGTTTTAGGTGTGCCCAAACCAACCACCGGAAATAAGACGTTTGGACTCAACGTCAATCGACTCCGTAACAAAGCAGGATTAACTCAAGAGTCATTGGCAGAAGCTGCGAATATCGACAGGTCATACATTCAGCGCGTTGAAAAAGGTGAATCCTCTCCCACTATCGCTGTTCTGTCGCGTCTCAAGAAAGCTTTGAATTGCACTTGGGATGAGCTTTTACGGGGCTGTTAATCAGGCTCAATTCAGGAGCTTTTCTTACAATCGACGGTGCGCTGGTCGCCAATAACACCGTGATGGTCAAAAAAACGACCTTCTGCCGCAAGGGTCGCATTTTTTTCGCAAGACGCGGTTGTTGCGCCAGAAGAAGAGGCAAAGGGGAGACAGCATCTGTCCTGACCTTCCGCGCAAGATGTCATTGCTGCAAGAAGCCTTCTGCTTTGCGCAGACCAAACAACGAAAAACAAAGGAGTTAGTTATGGCAACAGCGCATCGAGTACAGTGTATCAATAAGACTCATCGACAGGACCCTCACGAACGAATTAGTCATATCGGCGGAATCGATGGGGGCACGCGATGGAAGTTGTCCCAACCCGAGGCCATTGCCGGCATTGAAGCTGGCAAGTGGACCTTCTACGTTTCGGAAGGTGGCCATACCGTCGATGTCATCATTGCTACCCACAAGGGGCACAAATATCTCAAGACAAGGAATGACGGGTTGCATCCCGATAACCTTCTAAGTCTCCCAGAGTGCCCCTAGAAAATCCGTCATTCTGGAGCCCCTTCGGCCGCGTCTAACGGCGGAGGGGGCTGGCCTCTGGCAGCCGGCGGCGAACTGACTTAGCTCTGCGCCTTAACGGTTTTGGTCCCGCAGCCTTCGTCTCCGACTTCGGGAAGATCACCTTTCTTATCGACTGATTCGGTCTATCGCGCTCCGGTTTTTGAAGATTAATGTCTTCAAAACTCCGGTCACGGTGTCTTTGCTGTCCAACGCGCAAGCGCTGTTCTACTTCGTGTAGCAGGGAGGACGGTTCCAAAACAAGAACGTCTGGACACCATTCCATGATTTTTCTGACGATGTCCTGGGTACCACTGACTTCCAAGGTCATGACGGCACTTCCACCAGGTCGAGCCTCAAGCTTTTGCGAAGGATGCCAAGGAGTCTGGCCCGCGAACCACGCCGCTTTTGTATCGAGCCACAACTTGACTATTTCGGTCTTGGCAGAAAAGAAAGCCCCCATCCCTTTATCGGCAAGCTTTCGAGCCGCCCTCGTACTTCCGTGAATCGATGCCAGCGGTAAGATCTCCGTATCCTTCATTCTCGCGAGAGCGAATTTTCGCCATCCTCGAGCGCCTAAATCGTAAGAAACCACGTACCAAATGCCCAAGGAATAGTAGAGCAAGTAAGGCTCAACCTTTCGTTGCCGCCATACCTGCTCGGTAGGTTTGAGATATTGGAAGCAAATGGCCAGTTCCATTGAAATCGCTCTCGCCAGCAAATCGAACTGTTCGGGGCCGCAAAGTTCCTTTTTTTGCTCCTGAATTTGCACAACCTCGTCCCACTGGTCGGCGCTGACTTTAACTAATCCCTTCATGAGCGTGGAGAGCTTGCGAAAAGCAGATCGCAGCGGAGCTTCAAAGTGCGTTCCTGCATATTCCTCCACGCAGCGAGAAGCAATAAGCACTGAGACATCCGCCACCACATCGGTTTGTCTTCGCGCCGGTGGAAGTCGAGCAGGTACGCGAGCGTCTCCAAATGGGGTCGGACCCGCTTTCCTGCGCCATCGTAGGCTTCGGCGAGTAGGAGCTTCCGAGTGATATCGATAGGATTTCCCTCCGGTCTGCCTTCATTCTGAACCTCCGGCTTGGATGGGCGGCCCAAGAAGGTCAGTTCGCTATCGCACTGCAATTTTCTCAACCAGACCACGAGTTCGGCCGTCGATCGACAATCATCCTCGTTGTAATCGCGGATTCCCTTCAAGATGGCTGACGTCAATGGATGAGGCGGCTCACCGCTGGCGATCCAATTCGCGTACTCCACGATTGAATCTCCCGCCGTGGCAACAGCCCCCCTCACGCTTTCCACGATAGAGGCGTTCAACTTTCTTGATCGAATAACTATCCTCTCCTAACAAAATGGCTTCGCGGATGATTCGGTAGAGGTCGACAAAGACCTCATCGCGCAAAAGTTGGTCGATCTCCTCTTCCCGTGTGGCGTGCGCGGTACTAAGCCTGCGGAGGGCTGATACCTCGTAAGTCGCATAGTGATAAATGTGAAGCCCGGGAGCTGGAGCACATTCTCTCCATAAGATTGCTCCACTGCCTTAAAATCGTGCTCGGCCGATTGCATCTCCTGTTCCAGACGAGCGATCTCCTCTGTGGAGAGTCCTTTTACCTGCTTCGGTTTTTCAGGAGTGGTCATTTGTTCAGCGGGCGTACCCATTAGGAGGGCATGGGCGTAACATCGGGTGAACGTATTGGCCGATACCATAAGTTCGGCCATCTCGATTTGTCGTAAAGGTATGACTTTCTTGAGCACACGTATGGCCGCTTGGCTGATCTGCTTATCCTTGATGATTTCAATTGCCTCCGCATGAATGCCATTCAAGAGGTTCATGGTGTCGCGGACTCTGTCCACCTTGAGATTGAGGGCGGCCGCGATTCGCTCTGGAGTGACGCCGTTCTTAATCGCCTTCATGATCATGGCATGCTCTTGAATCGGAGAGAGCCGGTTGATCCTGGCGTTAAAGATAAAGCTCTCGTCCTGGTGGCAAACGATGCAATCAGCCTCACTCATCCCAAGCTCTTTCAGGGCGTAGTAGCGTAAGTGCCCGTCCATGAGTAGATAATGTCCGGGCTGATTTTTCTGGGGGAAAATCATCAGTGGTTCAACCAAGCCCACCTCTTTGATGGAGGCCATAATGGTTTGATACCGCCTGACTGTTTTATGCGGATTTTTTATTTTCCGCACCGGCAGGATGACATCCAGGGGAAGCCGGATCTTTTTTAGATCAAAGCTGATTTTGGGCGCACTCATGCGGCGGCAGCTTTCTCAGCTAAATATTTGGGCATCGTGAGCAATCCTTCCGCTTTGAGCAAATTCGTGAAATTTTCGTCCAATATCAGTTGGCGAAAAGCCGAAACAAGGAACGCAAGCTTGGCGTCAAAAACGCGAGCCTTACGAATAAACGCCTTCTGTCGCTGCATTTCCCGCCGGTAGGCGCTGACATAACCGTCCGCAGTTACGCGAGGGACCTTTTTCCCCCGAACACATTTCTTTCCCAGTGATCGGCGCTGTTCAACAAGCCGCTTGATGGTGCGAATAGAATATTGATTAAGCTGACCGGCTTCGTACGCCTTATGCAATTCCTGCTGAGACTCTGCTCCATCCGTTTTAGCAATATCAATGGCCACGCCGATGGGGATCTTATTTTTCAGAGCAGCATCCACCAGTCGTTGCTCACCGCTTTTCATCAGAGTCAACAACCCACCAACAAGCGTGTGATCAACGTCGAGTTTTTCACCGATGACGATATTGGAATACCCTTCGCCCTTCAGCCGTTGAATTTCCGCGACCAAGTCCATGGGAGAAGGGAAGCGACGGGCCATGTTCTCCACCAGACTCATCAAAAGCCGATCCTCCTTCGAGAGGCTGACCACAATGGCCGCAATCTCATTGAATCCGAGTGCCAAACAGGCTTCGATCCGACCTTGGCCAGCCACCAAATCATACCCAGGCTCATCGCCTTCCGGCGCCGCCCGCAGGCTGACTTTAATAGGTTTCTTCAAGCCAACATTCTTGATACTTTGGATAATGGTCTGAAATTTCTTCTGGTCCCGGTACCGGGGATTGAGAATCCGAATGCTCTCAATCGGAATCATTTTGACTTCCTCCTTCACGCTGCGTCCTCCAAACGGCAACGTGCCGCCATCCCATAAAAATAATCGAGCGCTTCAAACTGATACGTATCGAGATAAACCCCATTCGCTTCCGCCATGCGCAGCTTACCCCAAGTCATGTCCATGGCCGGCAGGAGATAGTAATCCCGGATGGCGGTATTGGTTTCATCCAGACGCACGGCAATGGTGATGTCGGGCTTGAGTCCTTCGTCCAGGCGGATCAACCACCGGGCCGTTCCGGCTTCACTTTCCTGGTAACGGCATAAAACCACCGACACCGTCCATTCGTCATTCACCAAGATCAGGTCGGTCTTCTCATCGACGCTGACGCTGGAGCCCATTTGGCGCAACTTTTGCAAGACCTCCGCGACAATCTCAGGATGCCTTTTGCGGATCTGCCGGTTGATCTCGATAAAACTATAGTCAATCTCCGGGTCATAGCCGATTAAGCGATAAGCCGAAACCAAACTACCGAACCGATTTCGAAAGGCTGAACTCGAAGGCAAATCTTCTGCCTCGTCGATCAAGATGCCGGAAATGCGTCCATGCTGGGTCAAGACTCCGCGAAGCTTTTCGAGCATTTCTTCGTCAGACAGTCTATGGCTGCGTGTCAGAATGATGCCCTGTGCGGCAAGAAACAGCGTCGAATCGATGATTCCGGCAAACGCCTTTTCCGCCCGAATCCACAGGGCAGGAGGATTATCGACATGCTTCTGCTTCAATTTGCAAGAGGTGCGATGATAAACGTTGTTGCCGATGTATTTCTCATTGGTCAGGACCTCGTGAACGGTCCCACGCGTCCAGGGACGCTGAAAATCGGTCAGGATACCTCGCTCATTGAGAAGCTTGGCAATTTCTCCTTCGCTTTTCTTTTCCTTAACAAAGGCTTCGTACATCCACCGTACGATGGCGACCTCTTCGTCCGGGCCGGGCACCAAAATAACGCGATCGGTCTGGATGCTTTTGTGCTCGCCCATCTTGAGCATGCCCTTTTGCTGACCGGTATGATCGACCAACATCCGGCGTAGGCCAAAACCTGCCGTACCCCCCTGTTTGAATCCGAGCTGGATCAGCCGGCAGGCCCCTTGGAATACCTTGGATGACAGCTCGCGGCTATACTCACCTGCCATGGCACGCTTGACCGTCTTGATGATGGTCGAGCTGGGCGTACCGTCGTTCTCGAACTGTTCCGCGCAATAATGGACGGCGATCCCTGCTTTGCGGCAGGTATATTCATAATGAGCGCTTTCATCGGCATCCTGGAACCGTCCCCATCGACTGATATCGTAAACCAGAATGCATTGGTAATCCGCACGCTTGCTCTGCACATCGGCAATCATGCGGCCCAGAGACTCTCTCCCCTGAATATTCAGGCCGCTTTTGCCTTCATCTGAATAGATGATGACAATTTCCATGTTGCGGCGGGCGGCATATTCCCGGATTACATCCATCTGATTGCTCGTGGAGTATTGTTGGTGTTCCGTGGACATACGCACGTATGCGGCCGCGCGAATGATGGGTGGTTTCCCTGGGGGCTGAGATGCAGCAGGTGTTTTCATGATCGTTGGTATAAATTGAAGCCGCGATACCCCCGCAGCAGGTTTGGAGCTTTTGAGGGAGATAAGACCCTGCTACGGAGGCTAGGCGGCGCGTCGGGTGTGCCGTTGCGGCCACACCCAAAAAAAGAACAGTATCCGTTGCCATGCGCCGGGAGGTGGGTCGATCCTTCCCAGAAGCATCGCACCCGCAGGCGTTCACGGCGGATGTTTCGGTGTTTCGGGCACACCTCCCTGCAAGCCCTCTTTGCTCCAAATGGTTGAAAGTAAAATTGGGTTGGTTCAAATCTCCTTTTAGTCGTATGGGCCGATTTTGATTTGGTTACCGTCGCTTCAAATCTGGTTCCTGTTTCTGTGGAAACCTTTTCAGACCGTTCTCATCCAGGAAATAAACAAGTTGTGTGGAGTGAATTTCAAAATGAGACATCTCTTCCTTGCGGTGGATTCGGGCGATGGCACCGATATCGACCAAAGAGGGTAATTTGGAAGGTGGAAGCGAGCCTTAGAGTCGTTGCGCCAAGACCGTCATTAGAACTCAGCAAATACATCCACCATTCCAAGGGCTCACTTGTTGGAGGAGGCCTCGGAAATCCCTCGCTAACGATGCGTCTGACCTCAGGCAACCATGTTGAGAATCGCTTCCAATAGAGCTGGAGCAACGGCAGCAGCCGGATGACATCATTACTCCAAGGACCTCCGCGGACAAATCTTTCGATGGTGCTGTTCTGAATCAAACGATACGGCTGGGCAAAGGAAGGAAGAATACTAAGGGTCTTGCGGCAAAAGCGGCAGCGGAAGCGCCTGATCAAGATGCGGAGAAATCCAAGTTGGAGACGGCTGATATTTCGAGCGTAGTACCCGAGTGCCCAAAGGGCGTGCGTGCTTCCGCAATGAGGACAATGCGGCGGTGGTCGCAGGCACCGTTGAAAGCCTTCTTGGGCGTAACGCTCCACATCACATGGAACGGCGCGGATTATTTGCATCCGCTCGATCTGCTTAACAGGGCCTATGAGTGAGTCAATCCCATTTTGGGATAATCCCGGCTTGGGATCAAGAATTGGCGCGTGGCCAAGGTTCCAACAAGGAAGTCCCTCTACTCCTCCGAGTACGAACGCTTCTTGCTATTACTCCGCAAAGCGCGGGAGGCTGCCGGACTTACTCAAATCGAAGCGGCCCGAAGGCTGGGGCGTCCTCAGTCCTTTGTATCCAAGTGCGAATCGGGTGAGCGTCGTGTCGATGTCGTGGAACTGGCGCAATTCTGCCGAGTCTACGGCGTCACCATTGGAAATTTCTTAAAGAAACTAGACTAGCATCGAACCACTAAAAGTGTCGTCTCTTAGCCACAATTCTTTCTAGCAGTAAGTTCGATAAACTCGAGACTGATCGAATCAGTGAGGCTTAACGAAAGCGGTACTTGGTAGGGGCTCCGCGGGCTGACGAAGCGATGATCGAGTGCAATTCTTTGGGGACTTGCAGCCGCACCTCATTGATGTCACGCTGAACCGAAGGTATCCAATGGCGACTGCAACACAAATCAAGGCATTGCTGCAAAGCTATGGCACGGAAGACGAAGAGCGCTTCTACGGCATCGCTTTGCAACCCGAGGGATACCGCTTCGATTACCCGACCATATCGTTGTAATTGTTCAGGCTCAGCGCAGCCAAATCCAGTCATCGTTCGCTCTTCTGAATACACTAGCAGAGCTTCGTAAAGCTCGGCCATGCGTTTTAGAGCTTACAGACTTATCAGTTACGGAACAGAAAGAATGGATCACGGATGCGATCCGACGAATTCAGAATCCGGAACTAGGCGCTCCAGCCGTGTGTTTGTTGGACATAACTGCCATCTAAAACCGATTCGTTATAGTCTTATTGTGAGCATCGAAGCGGAGCAGGATCTGCCCATTTATACAACGATTCAAAACCTAGTGCCTCTCGATGCCTAACGGGCAAATCATTTCCCAGCGGCCCTTATTCAGGATGATCGCCATCAGTCCTAACAAAACTCCTAATCATCTGAAATCCCCAAATAAATCTGACAACCATCTGACAAATTTTTCGTGATTCGGGATGAATCCAGACAACATGCGGGTCAGACTGTAGCCGCTTTCAGAGCGAGAAGTCCACTGGAGCCGTCCCCAGTCCACATCGGGGCGGATTCGACTCCCGCCTCGGGCACTCTCCTCTGAAAAGAGAGGAATTTTAGAGTAAACTACCCCACGTGCTGTCCCACCCAAGCCAACGTTTTTTGCAAAGTCAGAGGGATGGAACAACACATTCTCACTGAGCGCGACGTCACCCCACCGGAGAGAGAGAGAGAGAAGGGGACAGTGCATTTTCATGGCAGAGCGGGGAAAAACTGTTAGAAAAAGTCATGCCCCGCCTGGGTCGCCGACATTTGCAACGGGGCGGCTTTCATGTCCTCAACCGCGGCGACCATATTTAGATTGTAAGCCAGCGAAGGACTGGCAATGCTTTCCAACTTAGGGTACCTTTCGCCCCTGGTTGGTTTTCCTGTCGACAATCTCTTGCAAGGGAAGACAGGTCGGCACAATCGAAAGCTAGTTTAAAATTATGAAAATCGTTTATCTCCTTTTTGTCTGCCTGTTGTCGTTATTGCCAGTAATGCAAGTCAGCGCCAAAACCGTTCCCCTCGGCACCGGCAAGGGCACGCTCACTTTAAATTCGATGGATGGACTCGACGAGGGCGACACGGTCATCCTCAAGCAGGGCACTTACGCAGGAGGCTCTTTCACCAATCTTACCGGCATCACCATCGTTCCCGAAGCACCGGGAGTAACGTTCAATGGCTCCATTATCATCAACCACAATAATAAAGTGACCTTTGACGGGCTCCATCCGGTCGACTCCGATAACCCGGATCAATCCGCCCAATCGAAACCTGTTTATGGGTACACCTTTTCGGGCTTCGACGGAGACGCCTTCGTTCCCAAGGGCAATAACATGAACCTCACGATCAAGGGACTCCTCTGTTCAAATATTGGAGGCGTAATCGATGGAGGCGCCAACAAAATAATCACTTATAAGGGCACCGATGAGACCACGCTTTACAAGAATCTGACCGTCGATTACCTCAAATGTACGGGTAAAACCAGTGTTTACGATGGAACATGGGAGCAATCGACAACCTATAACAACGTCAACATCGGCATGACCCTGAAGCATGTCATTATCGTCGGTGACGGCACGGCGAGCCCGATCAAAGTTTTCGGATATTCCATTTACCAAATGGTGGCCGACAGTTGGACCTCTGTCGGGCCAACTCGCATTATGGAGGGTGATTGCGGCTTCTTCACGATTGAGGCAGGCAATGTGACTCTCAAAAACATCTACCGCAGCGGCGGTTGGGGCAACCTGCTCCGGATTTGGAATTGCAGTCTGCGCGAACCTTCCGATACCTACATGTATAACTGTATCGACATCAATACGTCGAATTACACCACCTTCGATTGCAGTATCAGTCCGGCAAAACTTGCCCCGACGGCGGAGATTCCCATCGTGGGGAATAATGCTCACGCCCTCTACATCACCTCGGGTGATAAAAGGGATATCACCATCTGGGCGACCAATCTTTTTCTTTCGGGTAGTATGTTTGATGGAAACCATCAGTATATTGCAGAATTAAAAAACTGTTTTGCCTTTGATGCGGCGATTACTCCCTCGTCCGACAAGAGCAGCCTGTTTAAACCGGAGATGGCTGATCGCAAGCTGGAAGGTATGGATCAATCCAACAATGTCGATATTGTCGGGCCTTTGCCTGACGGCTATCTCATTGACAAGGTTCACCTCTATCCCGCACCCGGCAGTCCGTTGATCGGCAAGGGCGTGGTTATTCCTGAAGTTACCACCGATATTTATGGTAATCCCCGGGGTGACAATCCTGACATTGGTGCCGTGCAGCATTATGACGGCAACACGCCACCTCCCGATGAAAGTTATGATCTTTCTCCCGATCCGGGGAAAATATCCAAAGTTTTGGATTTACGGCCGGCTGTCATTTTAAATGCCGCCGATTCCAGTACTCCATCGCTGGAGGAGAGCATCCCTTATCTTAAGCCGATCGATGGATCGCAAATGATTCGATATCGAATGAAGGATCGGGATGGATTCTCCTTTTTTAAAGCTACCCCAAGTAATGACGGGGTTGATATGGACACCCACACCGGAAAATTAACGCGGGTGCTTTTCAAGGTGCCTGGGGATGCATCGGGAGGCCCCTATACCGCAGAGAAAATTTACAAAGACTATGACGCCAAGCTGAAAGCCGATGGATGGGATATGGTCTATTCGAACGTTAATAAACTTCCCAACGGCCTCATCATCGATGTCAATAGGGTCATCGCCCAGCAACAGCTGGTGAGCCCGGCAGGACCCCAGAATTGTTATTATATTAATGCCGTGAAGCACGATGCCCCCGGCGAGGTTCACATGGAGATCGCGATCTTTGATTTCAGTCAGGACGACTGGTTTTTCAAGAAGGATGAAGTCGGGGTTTGCGTGGATACCATTCAGGTCAGGTAATGGCCGCTTGGTTGGAGCGTAATAAATACTAGCGTAGCCGCCGCCGTGAGGCGGTGGCAAAGAACCACGCTCTTACGAGACGAGCGCGGCTACGGTTTTTCCTAAATGCTCCAGAGTGTTAGTGCGCAGACGAATGGCTCAAGGCGTCTGAGGTGGAGACTCCACCAGCGTAAGCCACTTAACCCTGATATTGGAGGGTACCTTGAAGACCAGAGATTGCTTGGAAACGATAACTTTGGCTTTGGTTAAACCTGCATTGACCAAGGGAACAGTGAGATCGCCATTTTGGGCGCCGGAGATCGTCAATTTTGCATCATCGGCTGCATCCAAAACTTTAAGCTCAAGATCATAAGTGCCGGGTGCGGCATCGATCTGGAACTGGAAACCATCGGGATCGTGGAAAACGACAGAACCTTTTTCCATGGGATCGTTGGTATCCCACGGCGACCAATTATTCGTCCCGTCCTTACTCAGGAAACCATATCCGTTTTTAGCGTCATAGGCATCAGCGATCTCCACTGGCACGATCGCTTTCGGAATCGCAAAAGTTTTGGTAGTAGCGTTTTGGTGAAAACCGAAGTCATAAAGATAGAGGTGAGCTTTATCGAAGAGGAAGGCCCATGTCTTCTTGCGTTGAGCTTCCCGCGCCGCAGCTTCTTTTTCCAAATTCGTCACCGGTTCGGTTTTGGTGATCTGAGTGATATAAACAGGGAAGATGCTGAGCGGAAAATCCTTGGTCACTTCGACATCGCTTTCCCTGCCGAAGGTATCGGTCACATGGCATTTGCCGAGATCGAATCCTAGCGGTTCAGTGCCCTCCGGTACCCAGGCAGTCAGGACGTGATCATCGCCACGTTTCCAATTATACATCCAGACTTTCGGATTAGAGGTCTGCAGGCGGAGCGTCCGCAAATCGGTCACGCCATCGAGTTGGCGAATCAAAGTCGCCATGGCGAAATAAGAGGGCCGAATCGAATTGTCCTCGCGAATAAGGCCTGTGCCCAAGTGATTGTGCCAGGTGACAATGGAACCGACGTCTCGGTAAAGGAAAACTTTTTCCACGCCGTTAGCCAGGCAGAGCATCAAGCTCCGAGGAATCTTGGCGGCCTGAATTCGTTCCGTTCGACCCATGGGACCGTCGACATCGCAGCCTATTTCAGTTACCCAGATCGGCACGGAAGGCTTGAACTGATCCCGCCAATCGGCGAGATCGATCAACTCCTTTTCGAAAGTCACGACTTCGTCGGAATGGATACCGTGGGGATTGGTTTTCGGATCAACCGCCGCCCATTCCGGCTCCTCCCTTGCGGTGTAGCGATGGACATTCAGGATGTCGGCGAAGTCGAGGGCGCTTTTGCCATCCGGATATTTGTAGGTACGAAAGCTATCCATTACGCCCATCGGAATGTTGGGAACGCAGTAAAGCCCCGCCATGGCGACCCTTGCGTTTGGGTCCGCGCGCTTGGCCGCTTCAGCCCCAACGCGGAAAAGATCGAAATACTTTTCCATGGACGCCGCCCAGTTGCCCCAATCGGGAGAAGTATTCGGATCATCCCAAAGTTCCCAGGTCGTGATCCAGCCGAGACCGTTCTTCTTGTCATCCGTGTGAAGATCGCTTTCCGAATGCGGGGTGGAACCATATCGCGCAACCGTCTCGAAAATCGCCTTCCCGAAATCGTCGTAATCCTTGGGCGGACGCCTCTCATTGGGCGGTGGTGTGGCGGCCCAGGAAGGTGTCCTTTGAATAAAGGGCAGAATGGAGAGCCCTGCTTCGTGATAGAGCTTGATGGAAGTGTCGAGTGGGATGTTGTCATCCCGCTCATATTTGAATACTCTGGGAGCATCATTGAAAAGCGACCACTTCAAGTTTTCGAAGCGAATCCAGCCGACACCCAGTCGCTTGAGTTGCTGAGCATAACCGGGAACATCAGCATTGATCCCAAAGCGTGAATCGGGTCCGATTTTGACTTCGGTGGCCGGTCTCGCAAAATAATCTTTGGAAAAAAGTTGAGGCCCGTCTGGAGTCTTGATCGTCGCTGCGAAGTAGTAGCTGCCCGATTTGAGTGGCGTTTCCACTGGCAACGGAAGCAGCGCGAAATTATGGGGAGGAGCCGTAATATGGGCGGTTTTTTCCTCCACAAGCGCGCCGACCTGCGGTATCTCGAAATCCGCAGGCGTGGGACCGTCGTAAACGTAAAGCTTGCTGAGCGCGACGAAGATGACGAAGCCCGCGTGGCCTGCATCGAGCAATTTCTTCCCGTCATTGTGATAGCGAAGACGGAAAAAGCGGGCGCTCAACGGTTGCGAGAGAGGAAGCTTGTACGGCCCTCCCCATTTGTCATGGATATCGACTCCCTGCAATCCGTCGATTGGCGTGTAAGTCTTTCCATCGCTGGAGGCAGAAAAATCGACCTTATGTTGCTCGCCAGCGTTCCCGCTCAAATAACTCAGCGCTGTGATTTTACGTTCCTGGCCCAAATCAAGATATTGAAAACCTTCATAGCCACCGCCGGGAGCGAATCGATCTGTATTAAAGTAAGTGTCCCGTTCGTCATTGGTCAAAGCGTTGTCGTTTTCGATTTGTTTGCCATCGAGTTCGATCCAGTTCTTGCAACCCATGGCGCGGTCGGCGCCCAGCAACGGGTCCGGCAGGGCATGATTATAGAGCAGCGGATCGGTTTGGATCGAATAGTGAACGTTAACGTCGACTGGTTTATCGCTAAAATTATTGACGATGGCTTGTCCATTGAAAGTGGCATTCGCCTCACCATTATCGGAGCCCATTATATCGACAGTAAAGGGCTTATCGCTGGGATCGGGCTCAGCCACGGCAGCCAGTCCATCGACTCCCACAAAATTTTGGCCCTCTTTGGATGAGGTCCAGGCGAAGTCGATATTCTGGAGCGGGAAATCAACTTTTCCGTTTTTGATCTCCTTGGGATTGGCCGGTTGAAAGGTTGCATCCTGAGTGTTGAATTCGATCCATTTCCAGCCCTTCCAATCGGCGGGAACCATGGCGACGAGATTCTCCCCTTCGGCATCCAGCACCTGAAAGCCGACCTGCGATACATTTGATTCAGGCGCAAGATAAACCCAAGCTCCGAGATAAAGGAGATGCCCCGGCGGAGATTTACTAAGGATAAAAGTACCTTTGCCGTCTCGGCCACCGGGATTTGTATAACCCTCGAATTTCAACACATCTTGCCCAATTTTCGGGTCCAGTCCCTGATAAACCTCGACTGAGGCCATCACCATATTTTCCCGGCGATACGTTGCAGCTGGTCGATGTGCGGGTTAACTGCGAGCAAAACTCGTTACTCTATCTGGTGCGCATGGTTGGCGGAGGAGTCTGTCATACGAAGGATGCAAGCGGGAAGACACGCAAGACCTGCTATTACCGCTCGCTGAAGGATGGAAAATTGCGTTCTCGGGAATAGAGCGTTTTAATCTCTAGGGTCCAATAGATGAACGCTTTTGTCCCCTGGTTTACGTTTGGAGCTTGGAAGATGTCGATAAGCCGGAGAACCTTCTTCAAAGTCATGTTCTCCCAATA
>Ga0207048_10201_pt1 | contig 19212 bp, 16 predicted proteins | sample Alteio_BWMinCont_65_FD_153301 | JGI IMG/M metagenome (GOLD analysis project Ga0207048, IMG submission 153301) | Enriched cells from forest soil in Barre Woods Harvard Forest LTER site, Petersham, Massachusetts, United States -... | ecosystem: Environmental > Terrestrial > Soil > Temperate forest >...
AGCCATCGCGCTGTTGGTCGCGCCATCGATTTGAAGATAATAAGTTCCGCCCTTCGGCTGGTAAAGAGAGCCCTTGAAAACTCCGGCTGTTCCCGCCACAACTGCGCCATCGGAAGAGAGAAGAGTGATGCGGATGGGCATGGGAGAATCCCAGACAATTTCCCATTTGTCTCCCACCGTAAAAGTAGCCGTACTGGTCGACTCCCTGCCGTTGAATCTTTGCACCAGGTGAGTGGCGCCGGTAGTTTCCCCGAAAAGGAATCCCGCGCTTAATCCCCAGATAGCTATTATATAAAGCCCCTTGCGCACACAACTCTCTTATCAGTGCTGGAAAAGCGGAGCAAGAGCGAATAAGTTTTGAAATTCTCATGGCTGGTATCATTTCTCCTGAAATCGTCGAGCAGGTTCGCCATGCCTGCGACATTGTCGACGTGATTGGTAGCTACGTACCGCTCAAGAAATCGGGCGCGAAATACAAGGCGCTCAGCCCCTTTAACAAGGAGAAGACGCCTTCGTTTTTTGTCGACCCTGCCAAGCAAATCTTCAAGTGCTTCAGCAGTGGACACGGCGGCGACGTCTTCAAGTTTCTCATGGTCCACGACAACATGACTTTTCCCGAGGCGGTGCGACGACTTGCCCATCGTGCGGGCATTGTCATTCCCGAAAGCGGCCCGCACGATCCGGAGGCCCGCAGTCGGCGTGAGGAACTCCTCGCCTTATATGCCGCGGTGGCCGCCTGGTGGCACAAATTGCTCAAGAGCGATCCCGGCGCGGAACCGGCACGAAACTATCTCAAAAGCCGTGACCTCGGTTCCGACATCGCGGAGGAATTTGGTCTCGGTTATGCCCCCGAGGCATGGGATGGGACGCTTACCTGGGCGAAAAAAGCGGGTTACAGTCAGGAAACGCTCGAAACCGCGCGATTGATCGCCACTTCCGAATCGGGTCGGCGATATGATTTTTTTCGGGCGCGTCTCATGATCCCCATTCATGACGAATCGGGCCAGGTCGTTGCTTTCAGCGGGCGTTTGCTCGATCCCGAAGCCAAGGCCCAAAAATATGTTAATTCGCACGAAACCCCCATCTTCACCAAGAGTCGTATCCTCTTTGGTCTGAATAAAACGAAGCGACCCATCATCGAAGCCGAAAGCGCCATCCTCTGCGAAGGCCAGATCGATCTCATGCGCTGCTGGCAAAAAGGGATTCGTAATATCGTCGCGCCGCAAGGCACAGCCTTCACTGATTCGCATGCGCGCATGCTCAAGCGGCTCGCCAAGGAAGTCGTGATTTGCTTCGATGCCGACAACGCTGGCCAGAAAGCGGCGGAACGTTCCATCGACGTGTTGCTCAAGGAAGGACTTCAGGTCCGTGTTGCCCGCATTCCGCAGGGTGAAGATCCCGACAGCCTTTTGCGCAAACAACCCGTTGCGGTTTTTGAAACCATCCTCCGCGAAGCAAAGGATTACACACGTCACCTTCTCGATACGGAATGCGAAAAAGAGGACATCTCCAGTCCCCGTGGACGCGGTGCGGTCGCGCAAAAAATCGCCCAGGTCGTCTCGAAAATTCCGAATGCCGTGCAGCGCGAAGGTTTTCTCCTCGAGACTGCACGACGGCTCCAAGTCTCCCGCTCGGTTTTGGAAGAAGAAGTACGCAAGGCCGAAGCGCAGCAGCGTCGCGTACCCGCAATAGCGGAAGAGCCGTCCGGCGGAATAATGCAGCAGGCGCCGGTCGAGCCGCTCCACGTCGACAAAAGAATAGAGGCCCTCCTCTCGCTTCTTTTGACCACCCCGGAATTGGTGCCGCAAGTTAGTCGCCAACTTAATCCCGCATGGTTGGAAGGTCTTGGCGGAGCGGAGGTGCTCTTGCGGTTGCTCGACGCCCACGCCCACGATGCCTGGGAAGATGTGCCGCAATTCATGGAAGAGTGCGATGAACGAACCAGAAACTACCTCTCGGAACTCCCTTTTAAAAAGGACCAAACGCAAAGTTTCCTGGAGGCGCCTGACCGGGATTTGAGCGAGCGTGAAAAACGTTGGCTGGCTGAGTTCCGCCAATCCACCACCGCGCAAAGCCAAACTTCCGATGCCTTGGTGATGAGTTTCATGGGTCTTTTGGAAAAAGATTGGAAGCAGCAACGGGTACAAGTCTTGGAGCAAGAAATCAAATCAGGTTTATTAACTCTTCAGCAAATCGCGACAAAAGTTTCAGAACTTCGAGAACTTAGCAATTTCCTCGTAGTTCATGCTCCTCGATCTCGCCTTCCCGAGCGGAGATGAGGTGTTGTGAATGCGGTAGGCCTCGTCATCTCGAGCGGAGGCGAATCTCTCAGTGCTTTTAACCGCTGAGCTTACCCGAGCCGCAGTCGAGAGATATGGCTTGTTTATGCACTTCGTGATAAATCCAGCCATTCCGGATTGCGTTCGCAGATAAGAGCCACCTTTTTCGCTCGTGACCAATTCTTCAATTGTGTTTCCCGAACAATTGCGCTGAGCATATCGGGGAAAGTTTCCACATAAACCAATCGATCCATTTTGTACTTCTTCGCATAGCCGGGATAAAATCCTGTTTTGTGTTGGCCGACACGTTGATCCAGATCGCTGGTAACACCGATATAAATCATGCGCGATATGTTGCTCATGAAATACACGTATCCGATCTTGTCACCCTGATGCATTATTACAGGCATATCTCTCGACTGCGGCTCGGGCAAGCTTGAGGGATAGACTTGCTTGCTGGCTCGCCTTCGCTCGAGATGACGATGCGGAAAATTCTTTGTAGAACTACTTCGCCAGCTTCTCAATCTCCGCCCACTCCTTCTTTTCGAGTTGAAGCGAAGCCGCCGCGGTATTCTCCTCAAGGTGGGCAATGGAAGAAGTGCCCGGAATCGGTAGAACGACTGGCGAACGATGCAGCAACCAAACCAGCGCGATCTGACTGACCGTGGCATGATGTCGCTTCGCCACGGTATCGAGCGGACCACCCGGCTTCAGCATCTCGCCTCCCGCAACGGGAAACCACGGAATGAATCCGAGACGATGCTTCTCGCAATAATCGACCACGTCGTCGTGACCGCGATTACTCAGATTGTAGATATTTTGCACGCTGACGATCTCCACCGTCTTTCTTGCCCGCTCGATTTCCGCCACCGAAACTTCCGAGAGACCGATGTGACGGATCTTTCCCGCCTTCTGCAAATCCTTCAACGCCCCGAGCGATTCCTCGACCGGCACCTTTGGATCGATACGATGCAGCTGATAAAGATCGATGCAATCGATGCGCAGCCGACGCAAACTCAATTCTACGCATTGCTGCAAATATTCGGCCCGGCCCACCGGCGCCCAGCTATGGGGACCTGACCGCGTAAGACCCCCCTTAGTTGCAATGACGAGCCCTTTCGGATAGGGATGCAGCGCCTCGGTGAGTAAATTCTCGCTTGTTTCTGGCCCGTACGAATCGGCTGTGTCGATAAAATTGATACCCAGTTCGACGACCCGCTTCAGCAATTTCCGCGCTGCAGATGGGTCTTTCGGTAAACCCCAGACACCCTCGCCGGTAATGCGCATTGCGCCAAAGCCCATGCGGTAAACGGGCAGGTCGCCGCCAAGGTGAAAAGTTCCGGATTGGGTGACATCAGGCGTGAGAGTTGTGGATGAAGCGGCCATTCACTCAGGATACACAGGTTGTGATCGATTTCAAAAAAAGAGCAATGGCCAGCAATTCATGATTGGTTTTGAGACGAAAGGAAGTTGAAGACACATGAAGCACTTATTCATCTCGTAGGATATTTTGCATAAGTTTAAAGAATCGCTTGACCGGAAGCATTTAGTAGCGGAGACTACCAAGTTCTTCGTCTTCCACCGATTCCCCATTGCCCTATGCCTAAATCGAGCCGATCCATTACTCCCAAATCCTCCTCTAAAAATCATCGTCATCCCGCCCCCGCTGCACGGGCATCAACCAAGGTCAAAGCTGCACCCGCCTCGTTGAAAAAATCGTCACCTCCAAAAAATGGCCATAAAAATGGTCACGGTGTCAAAAACGGCTCCAAGGCTCCTGCCAAATCGAAAACGGAAACCACGTCGACCCTGGCGACGCCTTCCCATTCCCTGACTTCGAGCGAAAAGGACAACAAGGGAGTCCAAGCGGTCTGGACCGGCCAGCCCGAGCGCCAGGAACGCCTGCGTGATCTGGTTAAACTTGCCAAGGATCAGGGTTACCTCACTTGGGATGACCTCAACGAGGCGATTCCCGAGAGCGTCAACAATCCCGAGGAACTTGAAGCCATCATCATGTTCCTGCGCAATCTCGAGATCGACGTTATCGATGCCTCCGAGGTTGACCGTTACAAGCAGACTGCCGCCGGCACCGAAGAAGAACTTTCCGACGAGGAAAAAACCGACGCCAAGCTCGACATTCTCGACGATCCCGTCCGGATGTATCTCAAGCAGATGGGTCAGGTGCCGCTTCTTACCCGCGAACAGGAAGTCGAAATTTCCAAGCGTATCGAAGATGCCGAAAGCATGGTGCAAAGGCACCTCAATCGCTTTGGCTTCACCGCGCGCGAATATCTCAATCTCGCCCGCAAACTGGAACAAGGTCGCGAACGCTTCGACCGCGTCATCCAGGACAAGAAAATCGACAGCCGCGACAAGTATCTGGCAACTCTCAAGGCGCTCGTCCGTAGTGTCGAAGCCGCCAACCAAAAAGCCGACCACGCCTATGCTAAAATCGTCCGCGCCAAGTCGAACAAAAGCGCGCTGACCAAGGCCGAGAAGGAATTCGTCAAGGCCGACGCTGCGCTCCAGAAGCTCTTCATCCGCTTCTATTACAAGCAGAAGGTCACCGAGGAATTTGTCGCGGTTTGCGAACATCACCATCTCGAATTGATCGATGCGCAGCGCCATCTCGAAAAGCTGCACAAATCGCGCAGTCGCAGCCGCGAAACCGCCTCGAGCATCAAGGAATTCGAGCAGAAGCTTCAAGACATCGAGCAGCAGGTCCGCATGCCGCTCCCCCGGTTCCACGAAGACCACCAGCATCTCGTCGAATGGCTCCGCAAGGCGCACAAAGCCAAGACTGAAATGGTCGAAGCCAATCTTCGTCTCGTCATTTCCATCGCCAAGAAATACACCAACCGCGGCCTCTCCTTCCTCGACCTGATCCAGGAAGGCAACATGGGCCTCATGAAAGCGGTCGAAAAATTCGAATACCGCCGCGGCTACAAGTTTTCGACCTATGCCACTTGGTGGATTCGCCAGGCGATCACCCGCAGCATCGCCGATCAGGCCCGTACGATTCGTATCCCGGTCCACATGATCGAGACGATCAACAAATTGATGCGCGTGCAGAAACAGCTCGTGCAGGAGTTTGGTCGCGAACCCACCCCGGAAGAAGTGGCCGAAGAAATTTGCCTGCCGGTCGAGCGCGTCCGCGCCGTCCTGCGTATGGCGCAGCAGCCGATTTCCCTTCAAGCGCAGGTGGGCGACAGCGACGACACGACCTTCGGCGACTTCATCGAGGACAAATCGGCTGAGAATCCCTCCGAGATGACCGCCTACGCGCTCCTCAAGGAAAAGATCCGCGATGTGCTCGATACACTCACCGAGCGTGAACGCGCTGTTCTCGAACAGCGTTTTGGTTTGGTTGATGGCTATTCCCGCACGCTGGAAGAAGTAGGCCGCCAGTTCCGCGTTACCCGCGAACGTATCCGCCAGATCGAGGCGAAAGCGTTGCGCAAGATGCGTCATCCGACCCGTATCCGTCACCTGCACGGCTTCCTTGAAGCCGATCAGGAAGCCGGTTTGGCCTAATTCCTCAAGCGGTTGCGGTTATCCTGAGTAGAGTATAGCGAAGTCGAAGGAAGTCGTGGTTGCCTTTTGGAAGCTGATCCTTCGACAAGCTCAGGATGACGGAAAAAACCCCCGATCTAGATTAGATCGGGAAAATTCTGGAACTGATCGAGAATATCGCTGGTGAAATCAGCATATTCATATTCCTTATTTCCGCGCGCTTCCCAAAGAATTGCGGTTGAGGGCAGTTCTTCCCAAGCACGCGGATCGAGCACGGAATTGCCGCTGTAACCAATGCCAAGCTGCTTGACGAGGTGATTGGCGGAAACAAGCGCATGGGATAGCAGCGACCGACGATGAATCCCCTCCGGTGTTTCGTGTTGGGCAATTGTTTCCGCCAAAAGCGGGGGAAGGCCCTGCTCTTTCATCCACGCCGCACCAATTTCGGCGTGATTAATACCTAGCATCTCTTTTTCACAGGTGATCAGTGGAAGTTCCTCATGGATGGAGCGATTCATTGCCGTGAAGTAAGCAAAGGGGAAAAGTTCACCGAGGATGAGCTTGCCAATATCATGAAACGTTCCGGCGGCATATTCCAAGTTTGTCCGCTTGAGATTAAGAGCGTCATAGAGAAAATCGATCACGATACCAACAGTGATTTGATGACGCCAGAGTGGGATCCAATCGAAATTGGCCGAATGCGACCATTCATAATTCAACGCGAAAAAAGTAAGCGCCAGACTATGGGCTCGTTCCGCGCCGAGAACTTCAACCAGATCGATCGGATTCTGATTGATGGCCCGCTCGGCATCGGTCTCCGGATTGACCATGAAATCGGCCAGGGAACGCACCGCGTGATCGTACCCGGGGACTTTCTCCATGGCCTCGGCGAGAGCCTCAGGTTCTTCGGCGCGAGGATGGCATAAATCGCGGATGGTACCGACGAGCGCATTGACTTTAAGCGGCTCTTGCCGGTCCTTCATCGCTTCGTTAACTTGCACTCGTGATATCCGGATCGACTTGGAATCCTTGCCCTCGCTCGACACCCATTGCGAATTGCCATCCGCCAGAAGGCCGTGCAACGTCTGTGTATCGGCTCCCATACGCGGAATGGAGAGAGGTTTGGATTGGATCGGGACTTCTAAGGCCGAAGTTTCATAGCGGAAGGAATGAACATTTTCCAGGGCGGAGCGTAACTGGCGATAATCGGCAAAACGATCATCTGGCGACCGCTCCATCATTTTCTTGAGCAGGTAAATCCATCCCGTCGGCAGATTGGCGTTGCGGGCCACTTCCATCGGAAACGGCTTTTCGAGGTGTCCCCAGACAATATCTTCAACAGTTGCACCTTCAAAAGGCGCTGAACCGGTCATCAAATGAAAAAGTGTCGCTCCCAGCGAATAAATATCGGTGCGCTGGTCGGTCGCGCCACGAGTGATTTGTTCCGGCGAAACATAGGCCGGAGTACCGAAAGCCTCCCGTTCGGAGGCTTCCCCATCTTTCACGATTTTTTGCGCCAGACCGAAATCGGTCAGCATGATGTTATTGGACCGGTCGACCAGAAAGTTCGCGGGCTTGATGTCGAGATGCACGATATTCGCCTTGTGCGCGGAGTGAAGCGCGGCGATGGCATGACTCAGGAACCACTTGGCTCGTTCCTCGTTAAACCAACGCTTGGTCTCAATGTAATCGTCAAAGGTCTCCCCTTCGATATAGGCCATGCTGAAGAAAACAACATTCCCTTCCTGACCGATGAAAAAAATCGGCACGATGTTGGGATGGCGCAGAGCAGCCACCGCTCGAGCTTCCTCCTGGAAATATTGGACATAATTCGCGTTACTCGCGTATTCGGGACGCAGCACCTTGATGGCAACGTACCGCTCAAGCGCAGGTTCCAGTGCCTTGAAAACGGTTCCCATGCCACCTTGGGCAATTCGACCGGAAATGACATAATGTCCCAAATGGGTTCCGGGTACTAAGTCATCAAGCTCCAGGGGATGCGACATAAAATAATCTAGTCCTGGATGGGTAAATCCTTTGGGCTCACAGGAGCGAATTTAACGCGCTTTCCATGAAACAACAGTGGAAAGTGTCTCAAAACAAAGATAACTTTTAAGGTTCTTTGCAGAAAATCTCGCTAAATTATTTCGTCTGACCCGCAGTTGCCGACCCATTAGAGGTTCCCACTCTCGCGATAACAGTCGGAGTCGCATAGGCTTTGACTAATCCCTGAGCGACGCAATCGGCGTATTCGCGGAAAATACTCGAGTAACTTTTGCCATTGAAAATCTTTTGACCCTCGTAATCGCCAGCCAGAAGCCTCTGGTAAACGACCTGGTTGTTCATGAAATAAGGTTCCGTGCAAACGACCGGACCGTCGTATTCGCGATTGGCGGCAAGATTCCGCGCCACGACGTAAAGGTTATTGGGAATCACCTGCCGTGTGGTGCTCGAATCGCCATAGGCCACTGGTTTCAGTCCCGTTTTTTGAGTGAAAACATCCGCGATGTTCTCGGCCACCTCGGCCTCGATATCGGAACTGCCCTCGACCATTTTATAAATGCAACGGCGTCGCATTTCGGGGTCAGCTATTTCCGTTTTCGTGTAACTGCCGTGAACGAAGAAAATATTCGAATTGGCGGAAGTCAGGCGGCCGCGTCCGCTGCCGGGAGTCGCATCGATGTAAAGCGTGACTGTAATATCGGGCACAAAATTATTGCGGATACGATTACCTCGCTCCTCGATTTCCGAGCAGCGATAAAAGAGGAACTCGGCCAAGTCCATCAGCCTGTGACCGAAAAGGAGATCGACTTTGTCGGGCGGCAGCGCCTTCAGGCTGGTGGAGTGCAACGAATGCTTGACGAGAAGGTCCCGAGCTTCCGGCAACATATCGTCGGGACGGTAGGGGGTCACTGGTTCGGTCGAATTACGCACGACAAAGACCGAGGCTCCGAGATTGGTCAGCTCCTGCTTGAGCAGGCGTCCTGTAATCAGGTTCAGATCGCCCTCCTGCACTGGTGCGCTGCCGTGGTAACGGGTGCTCCGTTCCTCCATTTGCGCCCAGGGTCCGCCGATATGACCGGGATCGATGGCCACACGTAATCCACTCAGCGGTTTGTCGAGCGGATGCGGCTCAGCACGAAATTCCTCCGGCGTACGAAACCAGCGCATCGGTTCACGAGGTTGATTGGGCGGAGCGAAATTGAGGACGAATTGCGGCACACGCCGCTCTTGGGGAGTGGGATAGATCACCACGCGTGAATCGGTGATGTCGAGATAAGGGGTAAAGGCAGCAAAGGGATCGTAGAGATGGCGCAACTTCTGTTCGAACTGCTGGCGCGTGATCGTCCCCTGATAAAGATCGAGCGGAAACCATTTGTTCGGTGTGGGAAGCCTCGGAGCACCGGTGGCGGTCCGGAGATGACGCAGATAAGTAATACTGCGCGCGTTTGAAGCGGTTTTAGGTGTGACTGGGGGATAAGCGACGAGGGGAGGATCCGTCGATATGGGGGTAGGCGGTGGCGTGGGACTCGGATCGGTCGGTTTGGCCTGGACGGCCAGGCAAAGAAGAAGCGATAAGCACAGCTGAGCCACTATGCCGTTAATGGTTAATTTTCGCTTACCTCGCTTCATGGCCGAATACGCTGTCATGCTCTCTCAAAAACGCAAGGTCGGAGTGAGTTGATCCCCTAACATAGATTCAATTGGGTATCTGTCCTATTACAGGATGATTATTTTCGCGCGCGACCTTGCCCAATCTTGAAGGCACCCTCTAAGCTGATCACAGAAGAGGATCATGATCAATTTCACACGCGCCTTTGATTCGGCCTGGGAACGGATGCACGTCATTCTTTTCCGGTCCTGCAATATTGAAAAATGGCTTGCGATTGGATTCAGTGCCTTTCTCGCTGGCTTCTTACAGGGTGGCAACGGCGTTAATGGCATCAACAACGCCTTTAATAACTTCAACAAGACGGGCAACACTCAGATGCCGAGTTTCGACCTGCATCAATTTGACTCTGGCATCACCAGCATGTTTTCGGGATTGCAGATCGGGCTGGTCATCTTCATTGGCGTGATGGTCTTTGCGGTGATGATCGCCTTCATTCTGGTTATTTACTGGCTGGGTGCTCGAGGCCAGTTCATGTTTCTCGATAATGTCGTTCGTAATCGCGGCGCCATTGCGTGGCCCTGGCATTATTATGCTCGACAGGCCAACAATCTTTTCTGGTTTTATCTCCTTATTCTCCTCGTCTCCCTGATCGTGATTCTACCGATCATCGCCGTTGCCGTAGCGATGTGCGTTCCTCTCTATCTCCATCATCGCTGGCCAGTCGGCTGGGAAATCGGTGGTTTTATCGTACTCGGATTTCTTTATGTGGTCGTGGTGGTCGTTCTCGGTTTTATCATTTCCATTTTCAGGGATTTTGGAGTACCGCTCATGTTTCGGAATGGCTTGATGGCCCGCGAAGCCTTCATGAAATCGCTCGATCTCATCCAACTCCATTTTGGCACCATTTTCATTTTTGTCCTGCTGCGCTTTGCGCTTTCCCTGGGCTTGGCCGTTCTCTCCATTATCGTCTGCTGCATGACCTGCTGTATTGCGCTCATTCCCTACGTCGGCACGGTCATTCTCCTGCCCGCGCTGGTTTATCTGCGCTGTTTCAGCCTCGATTGCCTTGCGCAGTTTGGGCCGGAATACGATGTCTGGACGGTCGATGTGCCGCCAGCCGCTAACCCCCTGCCACCACCCGGATAAACTCGACCCGGTCGCCGTGTTCAAGCGTGCGTCCCGGCCATTCCTCACGCAATAAAGTCTGCCCGTTAAGTTCGACCAGCAGACGTCGCGGATCGAGATTGCAGCTTGCGGCCAATTCGCCGAGCGTCATCGAACCCTTGATCTGACGCGCGTGACCGTTGACAAAAATGCTAAGGCGTCCGGTGGTTATTTCGGTCATAATTCTAAATCCCCTGTCATCCCGAGCTTGTCGAGGGACCTCATATTATTCCGCTCGAATGATACCATTTGATCAAAATAGTTAGAGGTCCTTCGACAAGCTCAGGATGACCGATTTTTTAATTAAGTTTTTTATAAAACAAGGTCTTACCCCAGTCGGCCTTCCTCGGCATCGATCAGGTCAAAATAAAAAATAACGCGCTCCTGGATTTCCGGCTTCACATGTTCGAGCAGATAATCCTGCACCCAGGCCTGGCGATCGGGCGGCAGCTCGGAAATTCGGCGGCACTTCAATGCGAAATTCCACGAGGCAATCTCAGCGGGTGAGTGATCCTTTGCGTTGGCTTGAATCCAATCGACGACCTCTTCATCGGTTGCGCCAGTCGCAACAAAATCCTTGAATTCATCCGCGTCGATTCCGGTAAATTCAAGAAAAGTACGGTCGACGCCGCAATTAAAATCGTATTCGCCCGCGGTCTCATTCAATACCGCGCGACATTTATCGAGCATCCGCCCGGCAATCACATAACCGGCGAAAAGCGTGCGGGGACTTCGCGGGTAATCCTGCGTCAGATCAAGGGCGAGATCGGAAAGGTCTTCCGGCATAACTCATGAAGAATACTTCGTCGTGCTCGAACGGACAATAATTTCGACGGGCAACTGACGCGGCTGCACCGTCTCGCCTTTTTGCAAATCGAGGGCAAGCCGCAGCGCAGTCTCCCCCATCTCCATTTGTGGGACGCGTACCGTTGTCAGGGGCACGCGAAAATTAGCTGCGAGGATGCCATCCCCGAAACCGACCACGGAAATATCCTCCGGTATCCTGAATCCTTGTTGCATGAGCGTATCGACCGCTCCGATGGCCACGCTGTCGTTGTGGGCTACCACGGCGGTAAAAGACGCTTTTTCCGAAAGCGCCTGAGCCATCGCCTGACGCCCGGAATCGATGTCTTTTGCCGCGAGGTAAACGCGCGTATCGGTGTAAGTAACCCCCGCTTCGGACAAGGCCCGCTGATAACCGCTGAATCGCCCCGCGCTGGAAGAAGAGCCATTCGGACCGGCCAGGAAAAGAATCTCGCGATGACCGAGCTGTAACAAATGTTCCGTGGCCAGCTGCGCCCCGCGCTGATCGTCGCAAACTACCCAGCTCACATAGGAAAAATTTTCCGCCCCGGCGGGATAAGCATCCAGCAGCACCGTTGGAATTTTGCTGGCACGCACCAACTCCAAAGTTGCCAGCCGATGTTGCCATCGGACGGCGGGCACCAGAAGCAACGCCTCCACTTGCCGCGAAATCAATCTCTGCACCTCCCGCATTTCGTTTTCAGCCCGATCCAGTGAATGAGCCAGCAAGACCTGCAATCCAGCCGCTTCCGCTTGCCGCTCCACACCCCAGACCAGATGCGAGTAATAAGTGTGATTGATGTGCGGGACAACGACACCGATGAGCCCGCTTCGTCGCGAGCGCAGATTTTGCGCAGCTCGGTTCGGAATGTAATTACGTCGACGCGCTTCCGCCTGCACCCGTGCTTTTGTACTTACGCTGATATCGGGCGCATCGCGTAGTGCCTTCGAAACGGCCATAACCGACAGGTTTAACGATGTAGCTATTTCTTTAAGCGTCGACATGCAGAGCTATCTCAATACCATGAGCACCCTGAAATCGTCTATAAGCTTAACCAAATTTAGCCAAATCGATTTTGTTTATTTAGTAAATAAATAGAAAGTTGCGTAACCTTTCATCGTTGCAATGCGTCTACCTCAAGTGCATCAGGAGTATGTCAAAAAAGGGAAGGGATTTGATTTGAATCCCAAAATTGTTTTTCTCCATATTCCCAAAACGGCCGGAATGTCGCTCCGAGGCCTTTTCATCAAAAACTATCGAACGGGGAAGCATTTCAATACGGAACTCAAGAGACTGACGGCTTCCGACTGGGACCGATGTCTGGCGCGAATCAAAAATATCCCGGGAGACGAACTCAACCAATACCAGGTCTTCAAAGGGCATATGCAATTCGGTCTGCACGAAATTCTTCCCTCTCCCGTCGAGTACATCACGTTTCTGCGAAATCCGGTCAAACGCATTCTTTCGCATTACAAAATGTTGTGCCGCAATAAAATCATCCCCTCTGATCCCATCATCGACTTGTCTAAAAGCGACTGGAACCTGACAAGTTACCCCGAACTCTGTTATTCCCTCGATAACGGCCAGACGCGCGCCATGGCCGGAGTCGATCCCGATCTTCCCTTCGGTGCTTGTACGGAAAAACATCTGCAAATGGCCCTCGAGAATATGGAGCGTCATTTCAAATTTGTGGGTCTTACCGAGCAATTTAATCTTTCACTTCTGCTTCTGGGCCGCGTGTGCGGCTGGAAATGGCACTTTTACATGCCGGATAATGTTGCGAAAAACATCTCTTTTCAATTACCTCCCGATGTAGTCGAAGCCATCCGTGACCTGAATCGTTTGGACTTTGAACTTTATCGCCGTGCCGAAGAGCGATTCGAGCAACTGGCCGATAGTTATGGGTGGAAATTAAAGGCTGAACATCGTCTTTATAACCTGGGCAATCGCCTCCACCAGCATCTTCATGTAGGACGTCATTGGCTGAGACGACGACTGGGCATCGAACGGCGAAAGGCCATGATGCCCAATCCTGTCATGGAATCGACCAGCATAAATAAGTCTCAATTTCTGTCATAGCGCCGCGATTGCCTTTTTTGGAAAGTCGGCCATGCTGAACGGCTCATGCAGTCTATTTCGGTATTTTTAATCCGCGCTTACCGCGTCATTTTTGCGCCCCTGAAAACCATGCTCGGTTTGCAGGGCTGCTGCCGCTTTACCCCCACCTGCTCCGCCTATGCGGAGGAAGCCATCTGCACCCATGGTCTGTGCCGGGGAATTGGCCTGGGGCTGCGCCGCGTCTCGCGCTGCCATCCATGGGGAGGGGCTGGATTCGATCCGGTGCCTCCTTCCTCACGGAACACCTCCACCATTCGTTTAGCCTAGAAGAAATCAAGTTTATGGATCGCACCGGTCGTATTGTCGTTTCCTTTTGCGCAGTCGCGCTTTTCGCGTTGCTCTGGCTTTATCCCTCGACGCTCTTTAAGCCAGCCCCACCCCCTCCGACAACACCTGAGCCATCGCCTCTTGCCGCGGCTACCGCAAACAATTCCGTCACACCCCAGTCCGTCAGCCCGACACTGGCCCAGGCGCCAACAGCCCCAATCAACGAACAACTTACCTTTCTGGAAAACGATGCGATCCGCGTGACCTTCACCTCTCACGGTGCAGCGATCAAAGAAATCGAACTCAAGAAGCACAAGCAAGGCGACGGCAACGTCGTGCTCAATGAGCAATCGCACGAAAATGTCATGACCCTCAGCGGATGGCCGGGAGCGGATACGGCCAGTTTTCAGCTCAAGGAAAGTTCACCCACCGGCTTGATTTATTCGAGCGACCTGCCCAACGGCGTAAAGTGGGAACGAGCCTTTACCCTCGGCAAGGATTACACCCTTGAGGTGAAGGACAGCCTCACAAATGCAGGCGCCGCGGAAGTCACGCTACCGACTTACGCCCTCAGTGTTGGACGCGCCGAACCCCTACTGGTCGGAGGTCATTACCAGCCGATTTCGAACATGTACCTCGGTTCGGGTTGGCTCGCCCGCAAGTTCCATCTCACAACGGTCAACGATTTCACTCCGGGATACATACCCATTATTGGAATCAAGACTCATGACGGAAAGGACATGTTTTCCAGCAAGCTGCTGGACGAGACTCCTTTAAAGTGGCTCGGAGTTGAAAATCAGTTCTTCACCGTGTTACTCACGCCCGCGAATGAGGGGTCTATCCAATACGCCGAGTTTCATTGCTTCAACCAGCGCGACGCATCCGGTTCCGTGCCGTCGACCGAAGAACCCGATATTGAGGCAACGGCCTTTTTCCCCGAGGTCAAGGTACCTGCCGGTCAAACCATAACCTTAACTTACGGCCTTTATACCGGACCGAAAGATTACGACCACCTCAATGCCTTGGGCACTCAACAGGGCGAGCTCATGAATTACGGCATGTTCGTTCTTTTGATCGTGCCGATGTTGTCCGTTCTTCATTTCTGGTATTCGATTTTACACAGTTACGGTTTAGCCATCATCCTTTTGACGGTCATGATCAAGGCCTGCACCTGGCCACTGCAAAGCATCGCCAATCACTCCGGCAAACGGATGCAGGCACTGGCCCCCAAGCTGAAGGAACTCCAAGCCAAGCACAAAGACCATCCCGAAAAACTCCAAACCGAGACCTTTGCCCTCTACCGCGAGTATGGCGTCAATCCATTCGGTGGATGCCTCCCGGCCTTGGTCCAAATGCCCGTCTTCTTCAGCCTTTATTTCATGCTGCAGAACGCGGTCGAACTGCGCGGGCAATCGTTCCTCTGGGTTCACGACCTCACCCAGCCCGACACGGTGCTCACCCTGCCCCTCATGCTTTTCGGACACCATCTCGCGCTTAATCCGCTGCCGATCATGGTCACTGGATTGACGATGGTCATGATGCGGATGACACCGCAAATCGGCGATCCCCAGCAGGCGAAAATCGCCCAATGGATGCCGCTCGTCTTCCTTTTCATCTTCTACAATTTCGCCGCCGCGCTCTCGCTCTACTACGTCATCAATAACTGCGTCTCGATCGTGCAAATTTACCGCAATCTGCGCAAACCTTTACCCGAGTTGAAACGCATACCGAAGAAAAAAACGGCGTAAAAATCCGTAAACATTTCCCGCGTGACTTGAACGCGGCAACCGCTTTCAATTTCGCATGCATATCTTTGTGACGGGCGGTGCAGGATACATCGGCAGCATTTGTTCTGAAGAACTTCTCAATGCCGGGCACAAAGTCACCATTTTCGACAACCTGACCGAGGGACATCGCGCCGCGGTCGATTCGCGCGCCCAATTCATCGAAGGCGACCTCGCCCATCGCGAGGAAATTTTCGCCGCCATCGCCGGGGCAAAGCCGGAAGCGGTCATGCACTTTGCCGCCAACGCGCTGGTGGGCGAATCGATGACCAACCCCTCGAAGTATTTCCGCAACAACGTCGCCGCCGGACTTAATCTCCTCGACGCCACCCTTAACGCCGGGGTGAAAAAATTCATCTTCTCCTCCACTTGCGCCACCTATGGCACGCCCGAAAAAATCCCGATGGACGAGCGTCTCGTGCAAAAGCCGATTAATCCCTATGGCCAGTCGAAGCTCATGTTCGAGCAAATCCTCAACTGGTACGACAAGATCCACGGGCTGGTCTACGTCAACCTCCGCTACTTCAATGCCGCCGGCGCGAGCATCCAATTCGGGGAGGATCATCGCGTTGAAACACATCTCATTCCCAACGTCCTCAAGGTCGCCCTCGGCCAGAAGGAAAAGGTCGAGATCTACGGTGAAAACTATGCCACCCCCGACGGCACCTGCATCCGTGATTTCATCCATATCCACGACCTGGCCGCTGCCCACATCCTCGCCTTGGGGCGCGAGACGAGCGCCAGCTACAATCTTGGCAGCGGCGAAGGTTTTTCCGTGCGGCAGGTGATCGACATCGCGCGCAAAGTCACCGGCGCGCCCATCCCGGCTGTCGTCAAGGAACAACGCCTGGGCGATCCACCCCGCCTCGTGGCCAGCTCTCATAAAATCACCAGCGAACTCGGCTGGCGCCCCAAGTATCCGCGTCTCCAACCGATTATCGAGAGTGCCTGGGCGTGGCACCTGAAGCATCCTAATGGGTATGGTGATTGATCGTGAAAACGGTCGTCTGCTTCGGTGCGAGCCTCACGGCAGGTACGGTCAGCTTTGATTACCTGGAACTCCTTAGCGCACGACCCACTCTGGCGGGATTTCGTTTCATCAATCATGGAGTCAACGCCGACCTCGCTTGGAATGGCCTACAACGGCTCGACAAGGTCATTGCGGACCATCCCGATTTCGTGACAATCCTGATCGGTACCAATGACGTCAACGCCACCTTGAGCGAACGTAACCGCCTCCGGTACCTCTCATTCAATCATTTGCCACAAGACCCAACCCTCACCTGGTACGAGGAGAATCTCCGGGCTGTTATCACGCGCCTCAAACAGGAAACGACCGCCCGGCTCGCACTACTTTCCCTTGCGGTAATTGGCGAAGACCTCGAACACGAAGCCAACCGTCAAGTCAGCCGGTATAACGAGGTCGTCCGCCGAGTCGCCTCTGATGAGGCTATCGACTACCTCCCGCTTCACGAACGCATGGTCGCCTACCTCAAGGAACATGAGGGAGATCGGGCCACTCTTCCTCCGCGACTGGAATATCGGGATGGCCTGACCAACGTCGGCAACGCCGTGGCGCTGCATGCCACCGGCCTTACCTGGGATGAAGTATCCCGCCGTAACGGTCTTCTCGTCACCACAGATACCCTTCACCTTAATAGCGTCGGGGCCGGAATGATTGCCGATTTGATCGATCGGTGGCTCACCCGTGAGTAAAACACCTGCCCAGACTCTTGACAGAATCCCTTGCCTCCGCAAACCTTCGCATTCGCCTGCCGCACCTATGATTCACCACCTCATGCTCCTGACGACCAAGCCGGAAGTAATTCCCTCCAAGCTGGAGGAGATCATGGTGGAAATCCGCATTCGCCTTCTCAAGATACCGGAAGTCAACAACCTGCGCGTCGGTAAGCGGGTCGATACGACGAACAATCCTCACACCTTCTTCTTTTCCTTCGACGTTGATAACATGGACAAACTGGCCTACATCCAGGAAAATGCCGTCTACATCCAGTTTGAAAGACAGATCATGGGGCCCTTTGTAGCCGCCACTAAAGTTTTGGACTATGAGATGGAGCCCGGCAAAGACGTTCGTTATTCCTAAAAAATTTGCCTAAGTTACTGCTGTTATAAGCTTAACGCTATTTAAACAACTATGAGAAAAGAGTTGTCATCGTACCCTTTTTGGGGATACTTACCTCAAGCAACCCCAATACACGGAGAAAAAAATGAAGTTTAAAGTTATCGTTGGTACAGTTCTTTCGGTCGCAGTAACGGTTTCGGCCTATGCCGGTACTGATTCCAAGGACATGAAAGATATGAAAATGACGCCGGAGCTTCGTCCTTCGGATGCTGGTTTTTACATCGCTGTCGATGGAGGCGCCAATTTTGCCCAGAACTACAACACTCATACGACTTTTGTTCCGGATCACACGAGTTTCCCCAGCTTTGGTAATTTCCAGCAGGGCGGCGGTACGCAAGGTTTTGTAGGAGGCACGGGTGGCATCAAGGGTGGCTATAATTTCGAATCCTACCCGATCGACGGCGATTTTGGCATCCAACCCGCGGTGGAAGCGGAAGCTTTTTACCTGGGTACGGGTGTTAAAACCCACTTTACCTATTCTGGAGATACTCTTACCGCCAATGGTTCCAGCGACTCGGGTGCCTTCATGGTGAATGGCATTGTCCGCTTCAAGACGGGCTCAATCTTCACGCCTTACATCGGTGCAGGTATCGGCTTGGAGTATACTACCATCAGTGGCACGATTACGGATCAGTTCGGTGCCAACAATGGCGGTAACAACCATTACCATCAGGATGCCCTCGCTTTCGCCACTCAAGGCCTTCTCGGTCTTGATGTGGAAATCGTTAAGCATTGGGACCTCTTCACCGAGTACAAGTACCTCGTCGCGATCGACCCCGCATACTCATCCGTCAACTTTGACGGCGTGGGCGATACCTATACTTTCAAACCCGATTATCAGGGTCAGCACCTGATTACTGCCGGTGTGAAGTACAATTTCTAATCGGTCCTTCAACCGCTTAGCCGAAAACCCCGGACGAGTTTCTCGTTCGGGGTTTTCTTTTATATATCACAGCAATGAAAAACGATTTTAAAAAATTAGGACAAGGCGTGCATTGCTACTTATAATGCTTTAGAATCAGGCCATGCGGCTAGACTCTCCACGCGCGCTGACTGACCGCTATCTGCCTGCACTTCTGCTTGTAGCGCTTCTTTCTCTGGCAGCTTACCTAACGCTCTGGTACGTCATCAGTAGCGGTTCGGAAAACACTGGCTTCGATAACGTCAGTACCAGCCAGGAAACCTATTCACAGCAAATAGCGCTTTTTAGCTCGCTGGCAATCTTGGCCCCCTCTTCCGAGGAAAGGGAGAAATACCGCGCGCAATTAAAAGAGCGCATCGATGCAATGGCGCAAATGGAGGAAGCTCTCACTCACGGAGATGCGAAACTTCTTCTACCCGAAAAACTTTCACCAAAGTTACAGAATCTCTTCTTTGGTGACCCGTGGCATATCGATGATCAGATCCAGGCTTACCTAAATGCCGCCCGCAAGATCGCCACGGCACCCGATGAAACCCTAAAAGCCGATGATCCGACCCTGCGCTCCATCCAGGAAAAATCGCGGCAATTACTCGACGGACTGAAT
>Ga0207048_10202_pt1 | contig 19211 bp, 17 predicted proteins | sample Alteio_BWMinCont_65_FD_153301 | JGI IMG/M metagenome (GOLD analysis project Ga0207048, IMG submission 153301) | Enriched cells from forest soil in Barre Woods Harvard Forest LTER site, Petersham, Massachusetts, United States -... | ecosystem: Environmental > Terrestrial > Soil > Temperate forest >...
TAGGGGGGGAGTCGAGCAGGCAATTAACCTCACTTGATTTTTCAGAGTCTGCCGCTCAAGTGGTACTGTGGCGAATGCGTTCCACGCTTCTTTACTACCGCAAACATCACGGCTGGAAAGTATGGCTGATACGCTCTATCGAGCAGTGCATTTACAAACTACGCTGGCTGAGCAATTGTATTAGGAGCGGCGCTGGCCGCCACGAACAGGCGAAAGAGTTTGCAATGCTTGGTAAGCTTATGCGCCAGGCCTGGCAGGAAACGAAGGGCGGCAGGGTCAGTCCACCGCGACCATGGTAATGACGGAGGCTCCGAGTGTTTGAAAATATCCGCGAAGACTTCCGCAGTCATGGCAGCAGCTTGAGCCGTCAGGGATTCTGGACGATGCTTGTCTATCGCTTCGGACGTTGGCGTTATGGCATTCGCTGGCGTCTGCTGCGGATGCCTTTTTCCTTTGCATACAAGGTATTAAAGGTCTACACCGAGGTGCTTACCGGCATAGAACTCCCCTGTGAGGTGACTCTGGGTCGCCGCTTTATCATCGAGCATTTCGGCGGCATCATCATTAGTGGCGATGCAGTTTTTGGCGATGATTGTATCGTTCGTAATGGTGTCACTGTAGGCCTGCGTCATACACTTCAGCGCGGCTCACCGGTGATAGGAAATCGCGTGGATATAGGGGCCGGAGCTAAATTACTTGGCCCCATCCGTATTGGGGATGATGTGGCAATTGGTGCCAATGCGGTCGTTATTACGGACGTGCCTTCTAATTCAATTGCTGTCGGCGTACCAGCGCGCATCCTGCCACGTCAAGCTAGTGCCAAAACCACGGAACAGCAGCCATGATCTCTGACCCGGACCAGGACATCGCCCTTGTTGTGATTGGACGAAACGAAGGCGCGCGTTTGAAGAGTTGCTTGCATTCCATCGTCGGCAGGGCCGGGACAATAGTCTACGTAGACTCTGGTTCTATCGACGGAAGCCCGCAATACGCTGCATCGGTTGGCTGCCGCGTGATGGAGCTCGATCCTTCGCGGCCATTCACTGCGGCGCGCGCTAGGAATGAAGGCTTTGCCTCTGTCATGAAGCTTGCTCCAGACGTGCCATTTGTACAGTTCCTTGATGGGGACTGCGATCTGAGCGCTGGGTGGTTGGAGCAGGGCATTGCAGTACTTACGCAGCGGGAAGATATAGGCATTGTCTGCGGAAATGTTCGCGAACTTTATCCAGGCGCAAGCATCTACAACCGCTTATGCAATCTTGAATGGCAGCAATCTCCGGGCGAGGTCAAAAGCTCCGGCGGAAGATTTATGGTTCGGGCTGAGATTTTCCGCGCAGTAGGTGGATTTCGAACAGATGTAATTGCTGCCGAGGATGATGAGTTTTGCATACGAGTGCGCGCGGAAGGCCACAAGATTCTGCAATTGAATGTTGAGATGGCCCGTCATGATGCGGCCATTATGCACTTCAGTGAGTGGGTTCGCAGAAGTCGCAGGACAGGCCACGCCTATGCTCAAGTCTCTGCGCTCCACGGTCATGGGGAAGAACAGTACTTCGTTCGTGATTGCCGCAGGATATGGCTGTGGGGTTTCCTGTTGCCAGTCGCAGCAATTTGTTTTGCGCCCATTACGCGCTGTGTCTCCCTACTGGTAGCTCTGTGCGCGTACACTCTACAGTTTGCTCGTATCTACCTCTATGGAAGAAGGCGTGGTTGGAATTCTGGCGATGCCTTGGTTTATGCATGGTTCACTGTTCTGTTTAAGTTTCCCGCATTGTTTGGCCTGCTTGAATACCATTGGCGGCGGTGGCACGGAGATGCGCTAACGATTATCGAATACAAAGGGAGTGCTTCAAGTAAATGACGCAGCTAACGCAAACAACAGGTCCCGCCAATTCAATACGCCGCATCGCCTTTCTTGGCTCCGGCTACATTGCTGATTGGCATGCGCGCAGCATCGCGTCCGTCCCCAACGTGGAATTGGTGGCTGTATGTGATCGCTCCCTACCACGGGCACAGGCGCTTGCCACTAAGTTTGGAGTGCCGCAGGTCTACGCATCCCTTGAAGAAATGCTGGCAGCAGAGAAGCTTGATGCTGTGCATATTCTGCTGCCGCCGGATCGTCACTTCGAGGCTGCGCGTACGATTCTTGAAGCTGGCATTCATGTGTTTCTGGAAAAACCAATGTGCGATCGCGCGGACGATTGCGACGCACTTGTTCGCTTGGCAGCGGAGCGCGGGTTACGGCTGGGCGTGGGACATAATTTCCTTTTCGCAGGGCCTTACGAACAGCTCTGTCAGGATGTGCGAAGCGGGATTCTTGGAAGAATAGATCAGCTAACAATTACATGGAATCGTGTGTTGCCTCAGGTTGTGCATGGCCCCTTCGATATATGGATGCTTCGCGATCCACTAAATATCCTCATTGAGGTTGGTCCGCATTCTGTGTCGCAAATGCTGGATCTGGTGGGGGAACCGGACAATATTGACGTATATCCAACCAACCCTGTCCAGCTACCAACAGGCCAAAGTTTCTATCGCCGCTGGCAGGTAAATGCATACAAAGGCAAGACGGCTGTAGATCTGCGTTTCTCTTTTGTTCCGGGCTTTGCTGAGTACAACCTTCATGTACGAGGCTCGCTGGCATCTGCGACTGTGGACTTCGAACGCAACACTTACACGCTTCAGCAGTATCATCCGTGCGAACAGGATTTTAATAACTTCGCCATAGTGACGACACAGGCGAAGGGCCTCCGTAAGCAGGCTTGGCGAACCCTGTTGAATTACATATTCTCCAAACTGAAAATCGGCAAGCGCGGAAATCCCTATGGCGCGAGCATTGCCGGGGCCATGGACGCTTTTTATGCCCCTCAAGGGATGGATGAGCGGATTGATGGGCGAACCGGAGCCAAGGTGATTCGCTGGTGTGAGCACATTGGGGCCGCAGCAAATCTACCGCCTAAAGAAAATCCTGCGGCTGCCCCAGCGCAGAATAGGAGCATCAATCCACCCCGCATTCTCGTGTTAGGGGGAACCGGTTTCATCGGCAGGGAACTGGTGCGCCAGTTGATCGCATCCGGTCACAGTGTCCGAATGCTGGCTCGTAGTGCTGCGAATGTTCCCGCCTCAGTTGAATGTCTGGTTGGCGATCTGATGGACCGCGAGAATCTGCTGCGTGCGATGGCGGGAATCGACACGGTCTTCCATTTGGCGCGGGCGAATGTCAAGAGCTGGGCGGAGTATCAGGAATTGGAGATTGGTGCCACGCGCCAGGTAGCCGAGTGTGTGCTGGCAGCAGGAGTTAAGCGACTCATCTACACCGGCACTATCGACTCCTATTATCTGGGGAGCAAAGCGGGAATGATTACAGAGGCGACTCCTCTCGACCTAAAAATTGAGCGCCGTAATTTGTATGCACGAGCGAAGGCTTTCTCTGAAGAGATGTTGATGCGCATGCATCGGGAACAGGGTTTGCCAGTTGTGATTCTGCGTCCCGGGGTTGTAATCGGACGCGGCGGCAGCCCTTTCCACTGGGGAGTGGGCATGTGGTGGAACGACACTGTTTGTCAGATATGGGGCAATGGTACAAACAAGCTTCCGCTGGTTCTCGTAGAAGATGTGGCCGCTGGCTTAATCGCAGCCATGCAGAAGCCTGGCCTTGAAGGCCACTCCTTCAATCTGGTAGCGGATCAATGTCTTACCGCGCAGGAGTATCTTGACGAACTGGATCACATTGGCGCCTTTAGGATTCAACGTCATGCCACGTCGATTCTTAGCTTCTATCTCCTGGATATGTTGAAGTGGGTGGTCAAGGTCGTGGTCCGTCATCCCGACCGACGCTTGCCCATGTACAGAGATTGGGAAACGCGTTCTGGCGGTGCCTGTTTCGATTGCACTGCGGCGAAAACCATTTTGGGCTGGAAGCCGACCAGCAGTCGCAAGGAATTGGTGCGTCTAGGGATTGAAGAACCGCTCATCGAGTTTATAAAATAAAAAGCTGTTTAACCTCTTTGTAATCCGATGAGCGCGATGATAGGCAGGGATATCCGCATCGCAGCAGAAAGATGGTCGCAAAAGAAAATATTGCGTAAATTGTTGGTCGGATGCCACATTCAGCACACTATTCCAGATTAGTTATCGGCCATCCTATGAGATAAGTAGGTAAGTTTTGCTTGATTAGCGGAGGGTTCTTTGTTTCGACGGCTGGGGCACAAAGGGTTGGTAATCCTAAATGTTCTTGTATTGCCTGGCCTTCTGGCCACTTCGCCTCTGGTTGCGCAAACTCCTCTTCCTGGACTCCCTTCCAATCCCAATGATCTGCTGCGACAGGTCATAGCTCGTGAGGCGAAGAGCGTCGAGGGAGATGGCTACTTTATGTGGCTGGACCGTTATAACAGTCGTCACGGGCTGGTCACCAAGCGCTTTGTCACCACTCCCCAGGGGATTCTGGGCCGCATTGTGTCCTTCTCAGATAAGCCGCTCACCGCTGAGGCGCGACAGTCTGAGGAAGCACGTATCGACAGCATGAAGGACCCTGCCCAAATGCGCGCAAAGGGCCAAAAGCAGCAGGCGGAACGGGATCGCTGGAATAATCTGATGCGCACCTTGCCCGATGCTTTCCTTTGTCACTATGGCGGCACTGAGACCAGCCCCAATGGCCATCCGATTGTAGTGCTCAGCTTCGAACCCAATCCCAACTGGTCGGCGAAGTCGATGGAGCAGCGTCCGCTTGCAGGTATGAAGGGTAAAATTAAGATTGATGCCACCGCCCTGCGGATCACTAGGATTGATGCGACCTCCTTCAAGGAGGTGAGCCTTGGCTGGGGTCTGTTGGGGCGCGTACTGCCTGGCGGAATCATCCACCTTGAGCAGGCTGAAGTTCTGCCCGGCCATTGGGATTCAACCTATCTAAAAGTCCATATTGATGTGCGAGTCCTGTTTATCAAGACCATTACCCTTGATGAGGAGGGCATCCAGTGGGATTACCATCGCGTCCCAGCAATGAATATTGCAGACGCACTAGACCGGATGCGAAAGACCGACGGCAATTCCGCTCCAGTACCGCCCGGTATTCAGCGTCCTTGATTAGAAGCGGTTCGAATCTCTTACCGTATTGCGAGACTCTGTTCTTAATCTTTCGGCTAACCCCATTTTCAGTGAATAATCAGAGTCTGGAAGCCCATTTGTGACATAGGACACAGCCACCACTCTGGTTGTCCAATTTCAATCACATCTGCATTACGAGGAAACACGCTAAAGTGGATAGTATGTCGGTATCCCCCTATTGGACGATTCTCACCCTGCTGGTTTTCGCTCTTGGGTTTGCTCTGGCACCCTTGGGATTGGCATGGCTCTGGGCGCGCGTCTACAGTCCGCAGAAGAAAGGTCCGCAGAAAAACGCGACCTACGAGTGCGGTCTGGAAGCAACAGGTGATCCGTGGATTCGTTTTCAGGCGGATTACTACCTCTATGGCATCCTCTTTCTTGTCTTTGATGTAGAGGCAGTTTTCCTGCTGCCCTTTGCTGTCTCTTTGTCGCACCTGCCGCTCTCGGCCTGCCTTGTGATGGCGGTCTTTGTACTGCTGCTTGTGGAGGGACTGGTTTGGGCCTGGCGCAAGGGAGTGCTTGAATGGGCATAATAATCATGACGGGCACGTTCCATAGGAGCCGGGAATAGCAGATATGGGCCAGGTTGATCAGAATCTCCGCATTGAACTGAGCAAGCAAGGCATCGTGACCACGACGATGCAGGAACTCTATAACTGGGGTCGCCGAAGCTCTGTCTGGCCGCTTAACTTTGGCCTCGCGTGCTGTGCAATCGAGATGATTGCTGCTTCCATGGCACGCTTTGACATTGCACGCTTTGGCGCAGAGGTGTTTCGTCCTTCCCCTCGCCAGGCTGACTTGATGATTGTGGCCGGGACGGTGACCAAGAAGATGGCCCCCATGGTCGTCCGCCTTTATAACCAGATGCCGGAACCGAAGTATGTGATTGCAATGGGAGCCTGCGCCATCTCCGGTGGCCCCTTTAAGCAGGGCTACAACGTGCTGAAGGGCATTGACCGCTTCATTCCTGTAGATGTACACATTCCTGGATGCCCTCCAAGACCAGAGGCTTTGCTGCATGCGCTTATCACCCTCCAGAAGAAGATTGATGGCCAGCCTCTGACCGGCGAAGACCGTCCGCGTCACCTGAATGCTGACCTGCCAAGTGAGTTTCTCGTCCCTACCTACGGCCCCAATGATTTAATTCCTGCCAGTAATTTGACTTTGTGGCGTCCGCCGCAGTCTCCTGTTGCCGAACCAGCAGAAGTACCCCTCGCGACCAATGCAGAGGGTCAAAAATGAACCCTTTCTCGACAGAAGCTTTGCTTGCAGCGCTGAAGGCCCAACTACCGGGCGTCACGGTGGAATTGCAGCGCAATGAAGCTCCCTCCGCGCAGCATTCCTGGTTGATAGCTGCGCAGGATGCGGTCGTCGTGGCCCAGTGGCTGCGGGATAAGGAAGGTTTTGACTTCTGCTCGAACGTGACTGGCGTGGATTGGCCAACCTATCTGGAAGTGGTTTATCACCTCTATTCGATTGAAAAGCGTATTGGCCCAGTGATTCTCCGCATGCGTACGGGTGATCGTGACAAGAGTGTGCATCTGCCTTCGCTCACACATGTTTGGCGCGCAGCAGAGTTGCAGGAGCGCGAGATCTTTGACTTGTACGGAGTGATTTTTGACGGGCACGCTGACTTGCGCCGCATCCTGATGTGGGACGGCTTTGAGGGGCACCCTATGCGCAGGGACTACGTGGAACCGGATGACTACGAATACGAGCCGACAGCACATGACCATGTCGCCGAACGCGCCAGCAAGCACACAACAGGAGGCGCAGAGTGAATACTGAGCTACTAGGCGTTCCTCCTGATACCATCACCCGGCGCGAGGTTATTTACGACCAAGAGGGCGAGACGCTTGAAATCTCGATGGGCCCGCATCATCCCTCAACCCACGGTGTATTCCGCATGGATGTCCGGCTGGAGGGCGAACGCATTGTGCGTCTGAAGCCGGTGATCGGCTACCTGCACCGCAACCACGAGAAAATTGCAGAGGGTACTACCTATCTCGGCTCTATACCCTATACGGATCGCCTTGACTACTTCTGCTCGCTCACGAACAACTGGGCCTATTGCATGGCTGTGGAGCAGTTGGCTGGCTTTGAGGTCCCTGATCGCGCGCAGTATCTCCGTGTCATCCTCTCGGAACTCACACGTTTGCAGAACCATGCCAGCGCAGTCGGTTTTCTGGTGCAGGACATGGGCGCCAGCGGCACTCCAATTATGTATGCCTTTCGCGAACGCGAAAAAATCCTTGATCTTTTCGAGGCGCTCACCGGATCACGCATGATGTGCAATTACATGCGCTTTGGCGGGTGCCGAGTAGATCTTCCAGCAGGTTGGATCGATCAACTGAAGGCCCTGATGAAGACTCTTCCAGCATTTTTGGAGGAGTTTGAAAAGCTATTAGTCTCGAATGAAATTCTAATGGCTCGCACCCAGGGCGTTGGAGTGCTTTCCGCCAAGTTGGCCGTAAACGCCGGTGTTACTGGCCCCATGCTGCGTGCGACCGGGGTGAATTACGACCTGCGCAAGGTGGATGGCTATGGCTTCTATCCGCGCTTTGAGTTCAAAGTACCGCTTGGCGAACATGGCGATGTCTACGACCGCTATATGATTCGCGTGCTTGAAATGCGTGAGTCGGTCAAGATTCTCAATCAAGCGATAGAGCAACTTCCTGAAGGGCCGATTATTGATCCCAAGGCGAAGTTGCGTGGCTTCCGCCCCAAGCCAGGCGAGTCTTACGGACGACTGGAAGCACCCAAGGGAGAGCTTGGCTTCTACCTGATCAGTGACGGTTCGCCCAATCCCTACCGTTACCGTGTGCGTCCCCCAAGTTTTGTCAACCTGACGATTCTCGAAGACATGTGTCTTGGGGCAAACATTGCGGATGCCGTCATCATTTTGGGCAGTGTGGATATTGTTCTTGGCGAGGTAGATCGCTAATGCTAGGCGGAGGAATTTTGAAAGGTCTGGCCGTGACGGCCAGGAACGTAGTCGAGGGTTTTGTATCCAAGGAACGGCTCACTACTGTGCAGTATCCAGAGGAGCGCGTACCGCAGGTCGAGGCTACTCGCGACTTTCCTTTCCTGGTTTTCGATGGGGAGGACCCGATGGCCGGATTGCGCTGCGTCGCCTGCCAGATTTGCGAGAAGGAATGTCCGCCTAAATGCATCTACATTGACAAGAGCAGCGATAAAAAGCCAGACGCAACAGGGAAGCCGCAGTTCTATCCCGCGCGTTTCGACATTGATATTTCAGTGTGCATGAGCTGCCAGATTTGCGTCGAAGTCTGTCCATTCGAGGCGATTAAGATGGATGTGGAGTTTGAGCTTTCGACGAATGACCGCTTCGATGATCTGCTTTACGACAAGCATAAGCTCGCTAAATCGAATGAGTATTACAACCATGTTCATCCGACGGAAGCCGCAGCGGTAGACACAAAATTAGCGGTGGAACGCGCCAAAGCAGCAGCCCGCGCAGCTGCGGCAGCACAGCCCAAACCTGCGGCAGTCTCTCCCGCACCTGAATCGGGGGCACAGGCATGAGCTCCATTCAGCTTGCCGATCAGATTTTCGTGCTGCTTAAGCATTGGCTTGTGGGGCGTGTTCCTGTATCGCTCCAGCCGGTTGTGGGAATTCTGATTACAGTCATTCCTATCATCTGTGTCTTCCCGGCACTCTTTGCAATCACGACTATTCTTGAGCGCAAAGGCCTGGGCCGCATTCAGAATCGTTACGGTCCAAATCGTACAGGTCCTTTCGGAATCTTGCAGCCCTTGGCCGATGGCGTGAAGGCATTGACCAAGGAAGATATTGTTCCGGCCAACGCGGACAAGGTCGTCCACTTTTTTGCCCCTGTTGTGCTGGTCATGCTTGTTTTCCTAGCCTATGCCGTGCTGCCGATGGGACGCAATATGGCTGCCGTTGATCTGGACTGCGGAGTGCTCTTCTTCTTCGCGATCGGCTCAGGCACAGAGGTTGCGGTCTTTATGGCGGGCTGGTCTAGTCGCAATAAATACGCACTGTTGGGAGCGATGCGCGCTATTGCCCAGATGATTAGCTATGAGATCCCTCTGATTCTATCGGCTGTGGCTGCGATTATGATTGCTGGCACGTTGAATCTACAACAGATTGTCACGCAACAGGCCGGCTATTCCGGCATCTTTCCGCACTGGTATGTATTTACGCCGTGGGGATTTGCGGCTTTCCTTCTGTTCATCATCTCTGCGACTGCAGAATCCAACCGCTCCCCGTTTGATTTACCGGAGGGAGAATCCGAAATTATTGCGGGGTACTATATCGAATACTCCGGCTTCAAGTTCGCGCTCTTTTTCCTCGGCGAATATTTGGGAATGTTCTCGATCAGTGCAATTGCGATTACGCTCTTTCTGGGTGGATGGGCAGCGCCTTTCTCGTTTCTGACGTGGGTACCGTCGTGGTTATGGTTCTTTGCAAAACTGGTCACAATGATTCTTTGTTTTATCTGGGTTCGTGGAACTTTGCCGCGCCTCCGTCAGGATCAATTGATGAATTTTGCATGGAAGTTCATGTTGCCAATGGCGCTTGTTGTACTCACTTCAGCTGCGTGCTGGAGGTATACGGAGGGCTGGCAGCGTTGGGCGATTTCGTTCCTCGTCGTCATAATTCCGTACTCGTGGCTAGGCCATGGAATGATGAGCAATCGTAAGTTGGAACAGCGGAAATATCGTTTTGCGGAGTAGTCAGACGTTGAATTTATCCTTTTTAATCCCGGCGATTATTCTGCTTGTGGGAGCAGCCGCAGCAAATATGCTGCGCAATCTGGTGCACTGCGTACTTGCGCTTACTCTGGCGTTCGCTGGCTTTGCGCTGCTGTATTTTGGACTAGGCGCTGAGTTCCTGGGTCTTGTGCAGTTGCTTGTATATGTTGGCGCAGTTGCCATTCTTATCGCCTTCACCGTTCTGTTAACAGGAGGAGGCACGGCAGGGGAGCAGACGGTACTTTCACCGCGCTGGCTTCAGGGATTTTTGCTTGCAGGTGCTATGTTCCTCCTGCTCGGATATGGTATTTCGAAGAGTCGATTTACCGCACATGCAGCTACCTCGGTTAGGTCCTATCCCGTATCGCTGATTGGCGATGCGTTGATTACGAGTTATGCATTGCCACTTGAAATGCTGGGAGTTCTGCTGACCGTCGCCACCATCGGCGGCGTAGTGCTGGCAATTCGCGAACCGCGTCAGGCTTCGCAGTCGGTAAAGGTGGACCAATGACCTCGCTGACGCTTTACCTGTTGCTGGCGGCCTTGATTTTCGCCGCCGGATTGGCGCTCGCCGTTACGCGCCGTAACGCAATCCTCGTGCTTGCCGGTGTCGAGTTAATGTTGAATGCCGCAAACCTGAATTTTCTGGCCTTCTGGCGCTTTGGCCAGCATCCTGAAGCACTGATCGGATTTTTGTTTGTAATGTTTTCGATTGCCATTGCCGCAGCCGAGGCAGCTATTGGACTCGCGCTGATTCTCGCAGTATTCCGTCAGTCGCACACGATTAACATCGATCAGATTGAGCAATTGAAGGGCTAAGGAAAGAGACAGTATGCACATGCTCGAAAATTTCCTCTGGCTCATTCCGGTGCTTCCGTTGCTGGCTGCGCTCCTCAGTATTCTGGTAGGGAGGCATCGCCGCAGTTTGGCGGCTGGACTTGCGATTGGAGCAATGTCCATTTCATTTCTTCTCTCACTGGGGACCTTATGCCAGTTAATCTCCGGATCCCTTTCGTCCTGGCAGACAACATTTGTGTGGTTTTATTTCGGGCAAACGGCAGTGCCGATTGGGTTGATTCTTGATCCGCTGAGCGCTGTTATGCTGACGATGGTTACGTTTGTCAGCCTGCTGATCTTTGTTTACAGCGTCGGATACATGGCGCACGATGCCCGTTTCGCCCGCTTCTTCAGCTACCTCTCATTTTTTGCGGCGGCCATGCTCGGCGTTGTTTTATCTAACAGTCTACTGCTGCTGTTTGTTTGCTGGGAACTGGTGGGGCTGGCCTCTTATCTGCTAATTGGCTTCTGGTTTGAGAGGCCCTCAGCTGCTGCCGCTGCCAAGAAAGCTTTTCTTACTACACGCATTGGGGATGTGTTTTTCTTCCTCGGCATTGTCTGGCTCTATGCGAAGACCGGCACGCTTCTCCTGAAGGATGGTGGACGTGGTTGTCTTGACGGACCGCAGCTTGCGTTGTTGGTATCGCAGCACACTGTCATGGGATTAACGGTTGCTGCTGCTATTAGCCTATTGATCTTTTGTGGCGCGGCAGGCAAAAGTGGACAGTTTCCGCTGCATGTATGGCTGCCCGATGCAATGGAAGGCCCCACGCCTGTCTCTGCGCTTATCCATGCAGCCACAATGGTTGCGGCTGGCGTATACCTGATCGCGCGTGTATACCCGTTGGTGAGTGTTGGTTCCCACTCTGCTTTGACCGTCATTGCGTGGGTAGGTGCGTTCACGGCTTTCTTCGCGGCAACCATAGCTATCGCGCAGAATGACATCAAACGCATCCTCGCTTATTCCACCATCTCTCAACTTGGCTTTATGATGCTGGGCCTTGCAACGGGCGGAGTTGCGGTGGGCATGTTCCACCTCATTACGCACGCATTTTTCAAGGCACTTCTTTTCCTTGGTGCAGGCTCGGTCATCCACGGCTGCAGTGAGGAGCAGGACATTCGCAAAATGGGCGGCTTACGAAAGTTGATGCCGATCACCTTCGTCACCTACACCGTCGGCATGTTGGCGTTGTCGGGTTTTCCGCTGGTGTTCTCTGGCTTCTGGTCCAAGGATGCGATCCTCGAATCGGCGCACGGCTGGCCTCTGTCGCAGGGACCCTTCCTGATGGCAAGCGTAGCCGCAGTGCTGACGGCCTTCTACATGACCCGACAGATGTTCTATGTATTCTTTGGTGAGAGCAGATTGCCGCAAGTCCACCCGCATGAGAGCCCAGCAGTGATGACAATGCCGCTTATAATTCTGGCTGCCTTCACGGTTGTACTTGGATTTATGGGAACACCGGCATGGCCGTGGTTTCAGAATTTTATTGAAATGCGACAAGTGCCTGCAGCCGACTTCGCGAATTTTATGGAACCAGCGTTTCTTGGCACCCTTCTTTTATCAACTCTGATTGTTGCGGTAGGGCTAGGCCTTGGCTGGTTCCTTTATGGGCGAAAGGCTGTTCCTGCGATGACGGAGCCTGATGTCCTGGATGTGGCTTCTCCTGGACTCTTCAGGGTTCTGGCAGGAAAATATTTTGTTGATGAATTCTACGAAGCAACATGTGTGAGGGTACACGGGCTTTTCGCGAGGTTTTGTGCATGGCTCGACGGGCACCTCTGGTCGAACTTTATATCAATGATTAAATGGGATGTTCTTAGTTTCGCGCGGTTGAGCCGCAACTTCGATGTTGCCGTTATAGATGGCGGCTTCGATTCCGGCTGCGAAACCATACAGTCTGGGGGAGAGCGCACCTCGCAACTACAGAGCGGACAGGAACAGCGTTATCTCAAGTGGATTGGACTTGCACTCTTCCTATTACTTGTCTGGCTCTTCTGGGGGGCACGCGGATGAGCAGCTTCCCGCTTCTTTCCATCCTTATTGCGCTGCCTGTAGTTGGAGCAATTGTTGTATTGCTTGCACCGCGCAAGGCGAATGTAGCGCGCGGAATTGCATTGGGCTTCGGCACACTTGGATTAATCCTTGCTGGACTGCTTTGGCATAGCTACGATGCAGCAGCAGGGACTCTGCAATTTGTTGAGCGCGCAGCATGGATTCCATCACTGGCGATTGAGTACCATCTCGCAGTTGATGGTTTCAGCCTGTTGCTGCTGGTACTTTCAGCGCTGGTCACGCTGATTTCGATCGTCGCTTCCACTCAGGTCAAGAGCCGACCCTCACTTTATTTCGCGTTGGTGTTGTTGCTGGAAGCAGGACTCTTCGGGACCTTTACCGCACTCAATTTTTTCCACTGGTTTTTATTTTGGGAGCTGAGCTTGATTCCGGCCTTCTTCCTCATCCGTCTGTGGGGCGGGCCGAAGCGTGAAGCCGCAGCCACGCAATTTTTTGTCTACACGATGGTGGGCAGCGTTACGCTGTTGCTTTCCTTTCTTGCGCTTTACCTGGCGACCGGCACCTTCGATTTCTCAGCACTAGCGCAGATGGCCCAGCAGGGAATGCTGTTACCAGCAATTGCGGCACACTTCAGTGGAAATTCTTCAAGCTGGCTGTTGTTGATCTTCTGGGGATCTTTCCTTGGCTTCGCAGTCAAAATCCCAATAATTCCATTCCATACCTGGCTCCCGGAAGCGTACACAGAGGCACCGACGGCCATCACCATTCTGCTGACGGGTGCGCTCTCGAAGATGGGCGTTTACGGCCTGTTACGGATTGTTCTTCCGATCTTTTCTGAACAGATCCGCTGGATGCAACCATTACTGCTTTGGCTAGCGGTGTTGACCATCGTGAGCGCCGCAGCGGCGGCCTTTGCGCAGCGTGATCTCAAGCGCATTCTCGCCTACTCCTCCATTAATCACCTCGGTTATTGCGTGCTGGCGATTTTTGCGGTGGCGGGATCGACAAAGCCTATCGAAAGCTCTGCGGCACTCTCAGGGGCAGCCCTGCAACTCTTCAATCATGGAGTTACGGCCTCGCTCCTTTTCTGGCTGGTGGCACTCCTTGAACAGCGTTCCGGTGGCAAGCGAAGTATCAATGACTTTGGAGGTTTGCGAGCAACGGTTCCTGCGTTCGCGGCCATCTTTGGCATAGCAGCATTCTCATCGCTCGGACTGCCGGGCCTGAATGGATTTATCGGAGAGTTCCTCATCTTCAAGGGCAGCTTTGCGCTGGCAACATGGCCAAGTTCTATCGCTGTTCTTGGACTCTTTATCACGGCAGTACTTTATCTAACAGTGGTGCAGAAGGTATTTACTGGCCCCACACAGGAACGCTGGAATGGAATGGCAGATCTGAGCGGCAGAGAACGAATCTGGATAGCTCCCCTCGTGTTGCTGATGTTTGTGCTTGGGATCTTTCCGCAGCTTGTACTTGGCTTGGTAAACGGAAGCGTCTCTCTGCTTGTCGGACAGATTCGCTAGGACTTGAGCAGAATGATAATAGGAATTTTGGAAGCGGCCAAAGAGATTAAGCAATGCTAGCCTGGACAGTTTACATTTCGTTTGTTGCAGCCGCACTGGTATTGCTGGTGCCGCCGCGCTATACATCCGCAATCCGTTGGTTCGCACTATTGTCTGCTGTTGGTGGGTTTGCAATCAGTCTGGTCGCGATGATAGCGAACCCCGCGGGTGCACCGGTCACGCTGGTCGATGTTCCGTGGATTCCGTCCATCGGTGCCCATTACTGGCTCAGTGCCGATGGCATCAGTTTCGCTCTCTGTGCTTTGACAGGGCTGGCTGCAACCACTGGAATTCTTTTCTCGTGGAATATTGAGCATCGCGTCAACGAATACTTCGCGTTGTTTCTGGCACTCATTGGTGGCGTCTACGGAGTATTTCTCGCTAATGATGTGCTGCTGCTCTTCTTCTTCTACGAGATTGCGATTGTTCCCAAATACTTCCTGATCTCAATCTGGGGATCGACAAATCGCGAGTACGGAGCGATGAAACTTGCCATCTATTCCTTTGTGGGCAGTGCGATGGTGCTTTTTGGAATTCTTTCCACGTACATGCTGACCTCGGGCGTCGGCTTTGGATTGCCGGACCTCGCTCGCCATGCTCTGCCGCACGCTCAGCAAATGTGGATCTTCCCACTGATCTTTCTGGGTTTTGGAATTCTGGCAGGCCTCTGGCCCTTCCATACATGGGCACCGACGGGCCACGTTGCTGCTCCCACTGCTGCCTCCATGCTGCTGGCTGGAGTAGTGATGAAGCTGGGTGCATACGGCTGCCTCAGGATCGCTATGGCACTCTATCCTGCTGCATTGGAACCGTGGGGTTTTCATATCGGATGGATTAGCTCATGGCGCGATGTTTTTGCCTTGCTTGCTGTGATTGGCATCGTCTACGGAGCCGCAGTCGCGCTCGTCCAACAGGACTTCAAATTTGTTATCGGATATTCAAGTGTCAGCCACATGGGCTTTGTAATCTTTGGCCTGATGACGTTGACCGGCATTGGCCTGGACGGTGCAGTATTGCAGATGGTTTCGCATGGAATTTTGGCAGGGCTGTTGTTCGCAGTTGTGGGACGCATGATTTATGAGCGAACCCACACACGAATGTTGCCCGACCTTGAGGGGATGGGTCTGGCATCGAGGCTCCCGTTTGCTACAGTGATTTTTGTGCTGGCGGGAATGGCTTCGATGGGTCTTCCAGGTTTCAGCGGGTTTGTTTCGGAGTTGCAAATCATCGTCGGCGGCTGGAGTTCCTATCCCTGGCTCACAGTTGCCGTCGGCATAGGAATAGTGATTGGCATCGCCTATACGTGGCGCGTGATGCAGAGAGCTTTCTTCGGCGAGCAGATTGTAAGCATTGACCGCCAGACAGAGAAGCATGAATTTTTGCCGATAACGTGGCCAGAAAAAGCAGGTTCGTTTCTGCTGCTTGCAGCGACATTGTTGGTTGGCCTCTTTCCATCCTTCCTGCTGACTCGTATTGCGACGGCCTTTGCGTCGCCATTCTTTGACGGCCTCAGACAAGGGAGGTGGTAATGTCAGCCTTCTCTTACACGCAGATGATTCACACGCTTGCTCCGCAGATTGCTTTGCTGGTTGGTGTGCTAGTCGTTCTTGCAATTGATCTGGGACCATTGCGCGGAAAGAGCGAGAACATTCGCTGGCGCGGAATAGTGCTTGCAGCGTTGCTCAGTCTTCTGACAGCAGCCTGGTTTACATCTTCGCTGGCACTGCCGGCCAGTGTCGCTGAGCTTTATCGCATCACACCCCTGTCGCTGCTTCTGAACCATGCGTTACTACTGTTGAGCGCAATCATTCTCCTGCTTTCGGTAGGCATGACGCCAACGCGCCACATCAGCGAATATGTCTCGCTGATCCTGCTGGCCACCATCGGCATGACGCTTTTGACAGGGGCAACTGATCTGCTCGTGCTCTTCCTTGCGCTTGAGTTGTTTAGCCTCTGCCTCTATGTCCTGACGGGTATGGACAAGCTGAAAACTGCTTCTGCAGAGGCCGCGCTTAAATATTTCCTCTTTGGAGCAATGTCGGCAGCGCTATTGCTTTTTGGCTTCAGTTATTTGTATGGAATCGCCGGTTCCACACATCTGGCAGTGATTGGTAAGGCTATTGCCGCGGCACCGCAGGACCCGCTGGTGCTGATGGCAATTGTGCTGGTGCTTGCAGGTCTTGGTTTCAAAATAGCGGCTGCGCCCTTCCACTTCTGGGCACCAGACGCGTATCAGGGAGCGCCGCTCTCAGGTGCTGCTGCCGCTGCAACCAGTTCGAAGGTTGCCAGCTTTGCCATCCTTATTCAAATGCTATTGGTCGTCTTTGGTACGGCAGCTGGCAATGGTTCTTTCCACTTCACTCAACCTGGCTGGTTGCCGGTTCTTACGATTTTGACTGCTGCCTCTATTCTGATTGGTAATTTTGCTGCATTGGCCCAACATAACGTTCGCAGATTACTTGCATACTCCGCCGTGGCCCATACTGGTTACGCGCTGGTGGCACTACAGTCTACAAGCCCAGAGGCCGTTTCGGCGCTGCTCTATTACGTGCTGACGTACTCACTGGCAACACTGGGGGCATTCGCTGTTCTCACTGTGCTGCAACAGCAGGGATACGGTGACCGCTATGCGGACTTGGCAGGATTCTCCCGCCGTTCTCCCATCGCGGCACTTTGTTTACTGGTCTTTCTGCTTTCACTGGCAGGAATTCCACCGCTGGCTGGTTTTACGGGTAAATTTCTGGTCTTTGGCGCGGCTATGCAGGGGCGTGAGATTTATTCAGGTGCAGCCGTTCTGGTGGGATTGGCCTTGGCCGGAAGCACCGTGTCGTTTTACTACTATCTACAGGTGCTCAAGTTTGCGTTTGTAGTTGATTCGGCAACGCAGAGCGGACCAACTCCGCCCCCTACCCGTAATTATCTGCCGCTCTTCGTGAGTATCTTGCTGGCGTTGCTGGTAATTCTTGCTGGCGTCTTCCCATCGGTACTGCTGGATGCAATTCACAGTGCGATTCTAGCTTCCAGTTAACTACTCTGACCAGTTGCTATCAGAATCAATAGCCAGCCATTCAGTACCGCAATTACCACCGCCACAGTCCAGGCAGTCACACGCATGAAGGGGCCATTCACAAACTCCCCCATGCGTTTGCGGCTACAGGTAAAGATCACCAACGGAACCACCGCAAAGCTCAGTTGCAAGCTCAAGATGACCTGGCTTAACAGCAGTAGCCTCCCAATTCCAGTTGACCCGTAGAAGGCTGTAACGATCACTGCGGGGATAATCGCCAGTAAACGTGTGGTCAGCCGCCGAAGCCAGGGCGGAAGCCTCAGGTCGAGAAATCCTTCCATCACAATCTGTCCTGCGAGAGTGCCTGTCAGTGTGGAATTCTGTCCAGAGGCCAGCAGTGCAATTGCGAAAATTGTGCTGGCACCCGCCGCTCCCAGCAGCGGCGACAGAAGGTTGTAAGCATCGCCAATCTCCGCCACTTCAAAGTGTCCGCTGCGATGGAAGACAGCTGAGGCCACAATTAGAATGGCGGCATTCACAAAAAAGGCGAGCGAGAGCGCAACCATTGAATCAAGCCCGGCAAAGCGCATGGCCTCCTGACGGCCCTTGGGCGTCCGCTTGTAGTTTCTTGTCTGCACGATTGACGAATGCAGGTAGAGATTGTGCGGCATCACCGTGGCCCCAAGAATGCCAATTGAAATGTAGAGCATCTGCGGGTTGCGAATCATCTGCGTCGAGGGCAATATCATCCCTTTCAGCAATGGCAAAAGCTCTGGGCGGGCCAGAAGGGTCTCAATCCCGAAGAGCACCCCGATGGTAGCGATTAGCGCGATTACCACCGCTTCCAGGTAGCGATAGCCACGCTGTTCCAACAGCAGGATCAGCAGAACATCCAGCGCAGTCAATATCACGCCCAGCAGCAGTGGCAGATGGAAGAGGAGATTCAGCGCAATTGCTGAGCCAATCACCTCGGCAAGGTCGCAGGCTGCAATGGCCAGCTCGGCAATTACCCAAAGAATCACAGTGGTTCTACGCGAGTAATGCTCGCGGCAAAGCTGGGCCAGGTCGCGGTCGGTTGCAATGCCAAGCCGCAAGGCCAGGCTCTGCAAAATCATCGCCATAATGCTTGAAGCAAGCACCACAAATAGCAACTGATAGCCATAGCGGGAGCCGGCTGCAAGGTCCGTTGCCCAGTTTCCGGGGTCCATATAACCCACTGAAACCAGAAAGCCCGGCCCGGCAAAGCCCAGTGCGCGTCTCCAGATAGGAACGCCTTCGGGCAATTGCACGTGTTGGATGGCTGCAGTGTTCACTTTTCTATCCTAATGGCTACAGAGAAAATAAGCGGTGACGCAGACGTGCAAGTCTGCTTTACAAACAGGGTATTTACAATCCTCAGCGGATAAATTCACGCAGAAAGGGGTCTGTTGTTGAGAGCAACTGCTCAAGGCTTCCATCAAACACAATGTGCCCTTGATGCAGTACAAGGAAGGTAGTCTGCGGATCAAACATACCTTTGGACAGCGGAACCATGCGTTGCTGGGCTACGTCATAGCGATGGGTGGTCATCGTGAAGGCATCCTGAAGGCGATGAGTAACCAACAGGGAACTGGTTCCATATACATCTCTTTGTTTCACGATCAGCTCGATAATTGTATGCGAGGTAATTGGATCCAGCCCGCCGGTTGGCGAGTCATAGAGCAGCAAATCAGGGCGCGTCACAATGGCCCTTGCAATGGCTACCCTGCGCCGCATCCCGCCAGAAATCTCTGAGGGAAAGAGTTCGATAGCGTGCTCCAACTCGACAAATCGCAATGCCTCACGAACCCTTTGATCGATCTCGGCCCCAGGCACTTGCTCCTCCATCAAGCGGTAAGCAACATTGTCGCGGACTGTGAGGGAATCAAATAGCGCACCCTCCTGAAAGACCATGCCGATTCGTTGGCGGA
>Ga0207048_10001_pt2 | contig 19132 bp, 19 predicted proteins | sample Alteio_BWMinCont_65_FD_153301 | JGI IMG/M metagenome (GOLD analysis project Ga0207048, IMG submission 153301) | Enriched cells from forest soil in Barre Woods Harvard Forest LTER site, Petersham, Massachusetts, United States -... | ecosystem: Environmental > Terrestrial > Soil > Temperate forest >...
GGCACGCCGATCCGAAAACCGATTTTCAGAAGACCTTTGATGTCGAGGGTCGCGCGACCCACCGGGCGCGGTGGATTAAATCTTAAAATTTCCGTCATCCTGAGCTTGTCGAAGGATCAGCTTCCGAAAAATAGGCACTAAATCTGTAATGAATACTTCCTGGAGGCTGATCCTTCGACAAGCTCAGGATGACGGAGAGATGCTCAAACTTTAACCGTGTCGGCTTTCAACTGCTTCAAGCGCAGTTGCCCGCAGGCGGCGTCGATGTCGTGACCTTTTTCGCGGCGCACGGTGGCGGTGACATGGCCCGCGTTGACGACATCGGCAAACTGGTCGATCACCGGATCGCTTGGTCGGCGCCAGGAGAGGCCTTCCACCGTATTGTAGGGAATGAGATTCACTTTGGCATGGAGCCGTCGCGCGTGCTTGGCCAGCAGCGCCGCCTGTTCAAGGGAGTCATTCACACCTTCAATAAGAATATATTCGAGCGTCATCATCTTCCGCTTCTTCTCCTGGTAATGGGCGCAGGAGTCGAGCAATTCTGCCAGCGGATATTTGCGATTCACCGGCATGATCTGTTCGCGAACCTCGTCGGTTGCACCATGCAAGGAAAGCGCAAGGCGGATCTGCATCGGTTGATCGGCCAGTTCGCGAATCTGGGGAGCGAGCCCGCTGGTCGAAATCGTGATGTGCCGCGCCCCGATGCCGACGCCCCACGAGGCGTTGATGAGGTGAAGCGCCTGCATCAGGTTTTTATAATTGGCGAGCGGTTCGCCCATACCCATGAAAACGAGATTATTGATGCGGGTCTTGATCGTCCGTTCCGTTTCGAGGATCTGCGCGACGATTTCTCCCGCAGTGAGATTACGTTTCCAACCCTCAAGACCGCTCGCGCAAAATTTACAGCCGTAGGCGCACCCAACCTGGGTCGAGACGCAAAGCGTGAACCGGTCCGATCTTTCGCCGAAAAGATCGGGCGAAGCGGGAATGAGAACGCTTTCGATATAATCGCCAGTGCGCAATTCCCAGAGGAGTTTGCGCGTCGTATCGGCGGAACCTTGGAGCTTGGTGAGTTTTAGCGCGGTGAAGTCATACGTTGCTTCGAGATGCTGGCGCAACATCGCAGGTAGATTGCTCATCTCGGCGATGGAATTGGCTCTTTTTTGGAAGATCCATTCAGTAACCTGTTTTCGGCGGTAATCGGGGCCGTCCCCAAGATCCCATTCTTCCGGGATTTGATCGAGTAAAAGAGGGCGCGAAGGTTTCACGGGTAATCCGGTAATGTAAGGGCGGTCTAGAATCGTCGCAATTTAAACCGCTATTAATGCTTTCAGCAGCGTGGTCACCGCTGCGATTTGTGCCTTTACGCGCTGCTCCAGCGGAAGGAGCATGGGTGTTTCCGTGGTATAGCTGACTTTCGTATGATGAACGCTGAGGTAAATTGCTTCGGGCCACTCGGGACGGTCTTCGATCGGCCCATGTTTAAGAACTATATTGCGACGTTGAACAATTCCTCCCACTGCTGGAATTCCTTCAATTTCAGGCCGTAAATCGATGGGTACATGTTGCCCCATCGCCGACATGATGCTCGATCCCAAGGTTGGCGAGAGAGAGTCATTCAGTTCATAGAGATATGCGCCGATGCCTTCGAAATCTTCGTGGAGAAACATGGCTGCATCGAAATGGCCAAGTGTTTGAAGAGTGGCAACGTGGCTGCTTATTTCGGCCGATTTAGGTTCCCGATAATCGCGATTCAAATCGAGACCGTCCGCATTTCCACGCGTTCTTCGCGCGAGACCATCCGGATTAAGAATCGGAAAGATGGTTGCATCGTAACCTGCAAAGAAATCGGATTGGCGCAGCATCTCGAGCAGGGCAATCGGACCTGAAATTTCGTCGCCATGTATGCCAGTGGAGAGGTAAAATCGTGGCGCGTGCGATCCTCTTTGCGTATTCCGCTGTAACCAGGGGCGCGTGCTGCTTGTACAAGGACTTAGGAAGTTGATCGTCCAGTTTCCGGTTCGCGCGGCTTTTTCAATATCGCGAACATAGGCGGCAGGATCGAATAGAGCGTTCGTCATTTGCTCCCGATGCCGTGAGCCGCTCGATACTCTTTGAAACGGTTGATCAAACCGTTGGTTGAGCTGTCGTGACTTATGATTTCCCCCGGTTTTTCAAGTTCGGGCAGGATCGCCTTGGCCAGTTGCTTGCCGAGTTCAACACCCCATTGATCGAATGAATTAATATTCCAGATAATGCCTTGAGTGAAAATCTTGTGCTCGTAAAGGGCGATCAACATGCCAAGTGTTTTGGGCGTTAGCTTGGGGAAGAGGATTGAATTGGTGGGGCGATTACCGGTGAAAACTTTATGTGGGATCAGCTTTTCCAGAGCTTCACCGGAAAATCCTTCTTTCGTTAATTCTTGACGCACTTCGTCAGCGGTTTTACCACGCATGAGAGCCTCGGTTTGCGCAAAGAAATTGGAAAGCAAAATGAGATGGTGTTCGCCCAGCGGATTTTGTGTCTCAATCGGCACGAGGAAATCGGCGGGGACCAACTGTGTGCCTTGGTGGATGAGTTGATAAAAGGCATGTTGGCCATTCGTACCAGGTTCGCCCCAGATAACGGGCCCGGTGGAAGTCTCAACAGGCTTGCTGTCACGAGTGACGCCTTTGCCGTTGCTTTCCATATCGCCTTGCTGGAAGTAGGCAGGAAAGCGATGCATATACTGGTCATAGGGTAGGATCGCATGGGTTCGCGCTCCGAAGAAATTGTTGTACCAGATGCCAAGGAGACCGAGAGTGAGGGGAAGATTTTTTTCCGGTTCCGCGTTGAGGAAATGATTATCCATAGCGTGTGCACCTTCGAGCAGCTCAACAAAATTTTCAAAGCCTATGCTCAACGCGATGGGAAGTCCGATGGCGCTCCAGAGCGAATAACGGCCACCGACCCAGTCCCAAAATCCGAACATATTGGCAGGATCGATACCGAATTTACGGACTTCCTTTTCATTGGTGGAGAGAGCGACGAAATGCTTCGCCACGGCTTTCTCGTCCTTGGAAGCCGAGAGAAACCAGTCACGAGCCGAGTGAGCATTGGTGAGCGTTTCTTGTGTAGTAAAAGTTTTTGAAGCGACAATGAAGAGAGTGGTCTCAGGCGATAGCGTTTTTAAAGTTTCGGCGATATGAGTGCCGTCGACATTGGATACGAAGTGAGCTTTCGGGCCGCCTTGGGAATAGGGCTTGAGCGCTTCAGCGACCATCACGGGGCCGAGATCGGAACCGCCGATGCCGATATTGACGAAATCGGTGATAGGCTTGCCGGTATAGCCTTTCCATTCGCCTGTGCGGATTGCCCTGGAGAATGTCGCCATGTGATCGAGCACGGCGTTGACTTCGGGCATGACGTCCTTGCCCTCGACGAGAATGGGGCGGTTGGAGCGGTTCCTTAAAGCGATATGAAGAACAGCACGATTTTCGGTGATGTTGATTTTCTCACCACTAAACATTTTTTTTGTCCAGCCGGGGATATCGCGATCCTTGGCCAACGCGTAGAGAAGTTTCAGGGTTTCGTTTGTGATTCGGTTTTTGGAGAAATCGAAGAGGAGTCCTTCAAATTCGAGGGAAAACTTATTGAACCGTTCGGGGTCCTGGGCAAAGAGGTCGCGCATCTGGACGTCCTTTTGAGCTTCGTAATGCTTCTCTAGGTTTTGCCAGGTGGAGGAGGAGGTAAGTGCGCTCATACCAGTAGAGCTAAGACGAGATAAGGCGGTGCGCAATCGGTTTTTATTGGAGCGAAATAATTTGCATTGCCATAGACTTTGTATTACAAAGCATCCAATGACCGATTCCGATTATGCCCAGAAGCAACTCCACGTCATCCGTTCTCTCATGGAGCGAGCCACTATTTATCGATCCATTTCGGTACCCACCGCGTTGATTGGTGGTTTGCTCAGCTTCGGGGGTTTTGGCATGGCTTATTATGCAAAGCATGATCGTGACCATGCTCTTTCGGGGACTGAGTTTCTCCTCGTTTGGCTTGTTATTCTGGCGCTGACGAGTTTCGCCAATCTTTTTTTTCTTTGGCGCGGATCGGTGCATCGCAGAGAACCTTTTCTTTCTTCGGGTATGAAGTGCGCGGTACTGAGTCTGGCCCCGGCTTTTTTCTCCGCCGCAGTGCTAACGTTTCTACTTCATCGGCCGATCCAACTGGCAATGGTGTGGATTACCCTCTACGGTCTGGCTTTGTTGGCGACGCAACACTTTGCACCCCGTTCGCTGATTGTCCTCGGCCTTACTTTTTTCCTTACCGGTTGTGGTCTTATGGCAACGTGGAAACATCTTTTTATGCCATCCGGGCAACCCGAGCCTTCCGCGCTGGTGGTTTCGGGCATTCTGGCGGCTACGTTTGGCGGTTTTCATTTGGCTTACGCTGCCGCGGTCTGGGCTTTAGGCGAGGACCGGACGGAGTCGGTTCCATCCACGACCGAGCGAGAGCATGTTTGACTTTGATCGACTCGATAAGCTGATTCATGAAAAGGGAAGGCTGGCGATCATGACTTTGCTGGCCGCCCGGCCGAATTGGCCGTTTCAGGATTTGAAAGCGGAGTTGAAGATGAGCGATGGCAACCTGATCACACATTTACGCAGCCTGCATCAGGCTGGATATATCGCTTACCGGAAGGAAATTCTGACTCGGCCTCAAACCCGCTATGAATTAACCGATCGGGGGAGGAAAGCTTTTCAAAATTATTTGACAGTTTTGGAAGAGATGGTGAAAAGCACAAAAATCTAATTTTTTTGACAAGTAGCTTTGTAAAACAAAGCAATGAAATATAAAAATATGATAATCCATATTGGAAATCTCGCCGATCTTCCGCAATGCGCGCAAACCGTGATTCTGATCGGAAGCAAAACGAGCGATCACTTACGCGAACTCATTCGTATTGCTGAGTTCAAGGGGCGAGCTGCTTATCGGATCGAGACAGCTTCCGAACTACAACCGCGCTGGTTTGTGGGGGTGGAGGAGGTTGGCGTGGTGGTGGGTGCGGCTAATCTTGAGAAGGTGGTGCGGGCCGTTTTGGAGCGTCTCAATCAATTCGCTGCCGCCGATCAGAGGGGTATGTTAGAAGGAGTGGCGCAATAAAGAGAAATAATTTGAAGGGCATTTGGACTGCGGTTGCGCTACATTCTGCGCTTCATGGAAGGCATTTTTTTTGGAGCGGTGATCGCGGCGATTCTTGCGGGCATCGGCACATGGCTGGTGCTGCGGACGCGCGTTGCTACGTTGCAGGAGCGATTGGAGGCTCGTGATCTCAGGATAGTCGAATTGGAAACGAGACTCGCGGAACAGATTAACCAGTTTTCCATGGCGCAGACAGAATTGAGGCAGGCGCGGCAGGAATTGGCCAAGCTGGAAACGCAGATTATCGAGGAGCGTAAAGCAGGATTGGAAAAACTGGGGATGTTGAACGAGACGCAGGCGAAGCTTTCCGATGCCTTCAAGGCGCTTTCCGCCGAGGCGCTGAAGAGCAATAACGAGTCTTTTCTAAATCTTGCGCGGGCGACGCTGGAAAAGTTCCAAGAAGGTGCGCGGGGTGATCTGGAAAAACGACAGACGGCGATCAACCAGTTGGTGAAGCCGGTACAGGAGACGCTGCAAAAATTTGAACTCAAGATCAGCGAAGTGGAGAAAGCGCGGATCGAGGCTTACAGCGGTCTGCAACAACAGGTGAGGGGTCTATCCGATGCGAACCAGACACTGGTTCGCGCGCTAGGGCGGCCGGGAGTGAGGGGACGTTGGGGTGAAGTGCAGTTGCGGCGCGTGGTTGAGATCGCGGGGATGCTGGAGTATTGCGATTTTGAGCAGCAGGTAAACGTAAAGACGGAGGATGGCGCGCTGCGTCCCGATTTGGTGGTGCGATTGCCGGGCGGGAGAAGTCTGGTCGTCGACGCGAAGACGCCGATGAACGCCTATCTTGAAGCCATCGAGGCGCCGGACGATTTGACGCGCAAGGCAAAGTTGATGGAGCATGCGCGGAGTATTCGCGAGCATATGATCGCGCTCGGGCAGAAAGCTTACTGGGAACAATTCCAACCTGCGCCTGATTTCGTTGTGCTTTTTCTTCCTGGTGAAAATTTTTTCAGTGCGGCGCTGGAACAAGAGCCGAGTCTTATCGACCAGGAGATCGAGCGGAACCGTGTGGTTTTGGCCACACCGATCACATTAATTGCGCTGTTGCGGACTGTGGCTTACGGCTGGCGACAGGAAGCGCTTGCGGAGAATGCAAAAGCGATCAGCGATCTTGGCCGCGAGCTTTACGACCGGATCAGCACGATGGACGAGTATCTCGACAAGGTAGGTTCGGGTCTGAAGCGAGCGGTGGAGGGTTATAATAGCGCGGTTGCTTCCTTTGAACGTCGTGTGTTGGTGAGCGCGCGAAAATTCCGCGATCTGAAGGCGAGCAACGCCGCTGAGGAGATCAAGGGAGCAGAGCCGGTGGAGGTGATTCCGCGTGAGTTGACGAATAGATCGGAAAACGGTTCGGCAGTGAATTTGAAATTGGAAGACACACCGGAGAAAATTTAGCAAAATTTATGAAATATCGTTTGCTGGGTCGTACAGGTTGGGAGGTTTCAGAGATCAGTTTTGGCGCGTGGGCCATTGGAGGTATGTGGGGAAAGCAAAGTGACGAGGAATCGATGGCAGCCCTTCATCGTGCCATTGATCTGGGTGTTAATTTTATCGATACCGCCGATGTTTATGGAGATGGCCGGAGCGAGCGATTGGTGGCGCAACTAAGGCGAGAGCGTTCCGAGAAAATTTACGTCGCGACGAAAGCGGGGCGACGCATGGCTCCCCATACGATAGCAAGTTACACTGAGAAGAACTTGGCGGAATTCGTGGAGCGAAGCCTGAAAAATCTGGAGACCGATTGTCTTGACCTGCTGCAGTTGCATTGTCCTCCCGTCGAAGCTTACTACCGCCCGGAAGTTTTTGCCGCACTCGATAAATTGATGACGGACGGAAAAATACATCACTACGGCGTGAGTGTCGAAAAGGTAGAAGAGGCGTTGAAGGCGATCGAATATCCAAACGTCCAGAGCGTTCAGATTATTTTCAATATGTTTCGGTACCGTCCGAGTGAACTTTTTTTTCACGAAGCCAAGAAGCGGCAGGTGGGGATTCTTGCGCGCGTTCCGCTGGCGAGCGGATTGCTGAGCGGCAGGCTGAAACGCGATACGAGTTTCGAGAGCGACGATCACCGGCAATTTAACCGGATGGGACAGGCTTTCGATTATGGGGAAACTTTTTCGGGAGTCGATTATGAGGTGGGTCTCCAGGCCGTAGAGGAATTGCGCGCATTGGTTCCGGTGGGAGCAAAAATGGCGCAATGGGCGTTGCGCTGGATTCTGATGTTTGATGCGGTGACGTGCGCGATTCCAGGGGCGCGTGGACCGAAGCAGGCGGAGGAGAATGCTCTTGTCGTGGATATTCCACCTTTGACGAAATCCGAATTAACTGCGGTGCAAAAGATTTACGATCAAAGGATTCGGCCTCTGGTGCATCATCGGTGGTAAAACTTTACTTGATCCAACCCCATCGCGAGGTGAAGGGCCAGAAAACGAAATAGCCGCGCCCGATAAGGTTCTGGCGTGGAACTCCACCCCAAAAACGGCTGTCCATGCTGTTGGGGCTGTTGTCGCCCATGGCCCAGTAGCAATCGGTGGGGACGTAGTAGCTTTGGGCGTTTCCTTTGTCGAAGGGATCAAAGGGATAGGTGTTCCTGGTTGGATCACGAGTCACTCCTGTGCACTCCGAAAAATCGATCAGGCAATAACCGGGATAATTATATGTCTGGTTGAATTCTTTGGCGAAGGCTGGTGAGCCTTCAGCCGGTTTATCGTTTACGTAGAGAAAGGGTGGTTTGACTTCAATCCGATCTCCGGCAAGTCCGACGCAACGTTTAATGAAGTCTTGGCTGCCTTCCTGATCCGGACCTCGTTCATGATCGAGACCGGCAATACCTGCAGTCGTAAAAATGAAGACTTCACCTCGGCGCGGAAGACGAAAGTTATAGGTTACTTTATCCACGAGAACTTTGTCACCGGTCTGTGTCACATAATTGGCCAATACGTCACCCGGCTTGAATTCCATTCCTTCCACAATATGCAATTTACCGCGTACATCGGTGGGACGAATCCAGATGCGATCAGTTTCATCATTGCCTTGTGTGTCGACCAGATGGACGTCGGTATAGTCGAACCAGATCGTGTAGGTGCCCGGTGTCATTTTGACCACGGTTCCTCCATGTTGGGTTACAATGCGGCTGTAACTGCGTCCCTTGATGACAAAATCATAAGCTTGTTGGAAGATGTTCGGAGGCATTTCAGTCGAGAGGAGAGGTTCGATACCGAAGAGCGTGGGTTCCATAGAACCGGTTGGAATTTGAAATGGTTGCAAGAAGAAAGTGCGAATGGACAGTGCCATGATTGCTGCCACCACAAAGACTTCGACGTTCTCTCGCCAGCCGTCCCACGGCGACGGCGGAAAAAGCTTGTTGCCGAGACGCATGACTTCTTTATTCAGTTTTTCGAGGCCTTCCACGTCGCGGCGGGTGAGTAGATCGGGATAGCGGTCTTCCATTTCCTTAATAGTCTCAAGATCGCGGGCCGAGAGAGTATCCTGAGCGTAGATGCGGTTGCGATGCAGGCTGGCCTGGATCAATTCCGATTCGGAAAGGACAGCCTTCGTTTTGCGTGGAAGGAAAAAATTGAACATTTGGGGGATGTTTGGGTTTGTATGATGAGCTTAATTTTCTGATTTAAGCACGGCTATGAAAGCTTCCTGGGGAATATCGACGCTACCGATCGATTTCATCCGTTTTTTGCCTTCTTTCTGTTTTTCAAGCAGCTTGCGTTTGCGAGTGATGTCGCCTCCATAGCATTTTGCGGTCACGTTTTTGCCGACCGATTTCACGTCTTCGCGGGCGATAATTTTTCCGCCGATGGCGGCTTGGATGGCGATTTTAAAGAGATGCGGTTGGATGACTTCTTTCAATTTCGAGGCAATGTGGCGTCCGCGCCCCTCCGCCTTGGTTCTTTCCACGATGCAGGAAAAAGCATCGACTGGTTCGCCATTCACCAGCATGTCCATTTTGACCATGTCGGAAATGCGGTAGGGAGCGTATTCGTAATCCATGCTGCCGTAGCCGCGGGTGATCGATTTAATGCGGTCGTTGAAATCGACGAGGATTTCATTGAGCGGCAGGTCGCACCGAAGCATGACGCGTTTAGCGTCGAGCGATTCGGTGTGTTCGCAGATGCCCCGCTTTTCCATTACGAGTTTCATGATGTCGCCGATATTGTCGTTGGGCACCATGATGAAGGCACGCACCATCGGTTCGGCGATGTGCTCGATGACCGACGGGTCGGGCATCTGGGTCGGGTTGTCGATCATGAGGACTTCACCATTGGTGCGCGTGACCTGGTAAACGACACTCGGGTAAGTGGCGATGATGTCCATCTGGTATTCGCGACGGAGGCGTTCCTGGACAATTTCCATGTGGAGCAGGCCGAGGAAGCCGCAACGGAAGCCGAAGCCGAGGGCGACGGAACTTTCCGTCGTATAGGTGAGCGCGGCGTCGTTGAGCTGGAGCTTGCCGAGCGCGATTTTGAGCTGCTCGAACTCGGCAGTATTGATCGGATAGATGCCACTGAAGACCATCGGCGTGATTTGCTTGAATCCTGAAAGAGCCGTAGGAGCGGGTTTCAGCGCATTGGTGACCGTGTCGCCAATTTTCACCTCGGCAGTTGTTTTGATATTGGCGATGAGATAGCCGACGTGACCGGCCTGAAGCGAATCGGTTCGCTCGGGTTTGGGCGTGAAAATACCGACTTCCTTGACATCGTACTTGAGGTTGGAGCCCATGAGAAGAATGGGTGTGCCACTTTTGATTTCACCGGAAAAGGTGCGGACATAGGTGACGACACCGCGATAAGTATCGAAAACGGAATCGAAAACGAGGGCGCGGCTGTAATCGTCGGTATAGGTCGGCGGTGGTGGAATTCGAGCGATGATGGCTTCGAGGATGTCGGAAATGCCGATGCCCGCCTTGGCGCTGGCGAGAATGGCTTCATCGGCGGGAATCGCAAGCACGTCCTCGAGCTGTTTCTTTACCGTTTCGATGTCGGCGTTGGGCAGATCGATCTTGTTGATGACCGGAATGAGCTTGAGGCCCTGCTTGTTGGCAAGATGGACGTTGGCGACGGTCTGCGCCTCGACGCCCTGGGCGGCGTCGACAATGAGAAGCGCGCCTTCGCATGCAGAGAGGCTGCGCGAGACTTCATAGGCAAAATCGACGTGACCGGGGGTATCGATCAGGTTCATCTGGTACTTGACGCCATTCTTGGCCGTGTAAGCCATCGTGACGGGATGCGCCTTGATGGTGATGCCTCGTTCGCGCTCAAGGTCCATCGAGTCGAGATGCTGCTCGGTCATCTGCCGATTACTGATCGTCCCGGTGGCCTGGAGCAGACGATCCGAAAGCGTCGTCTTGCCGTGGTCGACGTGCGCAATAATGCAAAAATTACGGATGAAAGCCTGTTCCGACATGGGAACGGATATTGTATCGAATCCTTCGAACAAAGGAAGAGACGTTTTGGGGTAGTATCTAGCCGCCTGCGCCGACTTCGGTTGCGCGGGCACGAAGAAGGCGGGTCGCTTCGCTGGCATCCGCTGGTACAAAAATCGGGCGGCCTACCACGACTTGATTCGCGCCGGCCGTAACGCAGGGACCGATGGTATCTTCGGTTACGCCGCCATCGACAGAGATATCGAAATGAAGATGATTTTTATCGCGATAAGCCTGAGCTAGGCGCACTTTCTCCAATACTTCGATAATGAACGGCTGACCCAGGAGACCGGGATTCACGGACATAAAAAGCAGTTGATCGACCTTATCCAGTAATGGAAACGTATTTTCTACCAGAGTCATCGGGTTGATCGCCAGGGCACATCGACAACCCATTTCCTGCACGAGCGCGATCGTCTGCTTGGGCTTATGATACGATTCCAGGTGCACAATGATCGTGTCCGCTCCCGCTTCGACGAAGGTGCGCGCAAAGCGGTCGGGTTGCTGGACCATCAGGTGTACTTCGATGGGCAGGCGCGTCATTCTACGGACGGCCTGCACCATATCGGCTCCAAGGGCGAAGTAGGGAACGAAATGGCCGTCCCTTACGTCAATATGGATAACATCGACCAGCGCCGCCTCAAGCCGCTTCACTTCCTGTTCAATTTGCCCTAAATCGGCATTGAGCAGGCTAGCAGCGAGGCGGACTGTTCTCATTTTTTGTGTTCAATTAGCTCGATCTCGTAACCATCCGGGCCATCAATGAAAGCGAATCTGTGATCGGTTCCATGGGGACCATCGCTCAGGGGATAGCCCTTGGCGGCAGCGGCCTTGGCGAAAGTGTCGATATCGCCCACTTCAAAGGCAATATGCGTCAGGTCGGGCTGCACGACAACTGGACCACTGGCGGGGAAATGGCAAATCTCGATGGTCTCATCGCTCTCGGGTGCCTTGAAAAAAACAAGGGTTGAGCCGCGGGGCGAGGTATGACGATTGACCTCTTTCAGGCCAAGGACATCACGATAAAAGGCAACGGATTTTTCGAGGTCATTTACTCGATAACGGGTATGGAGAAGGCGTGTAATCATGGCAGAAACATCCCTTAGAAGCGGGTACCGTGTCAAATTGTCTATTTTGGACTCTGTTTTGCTTTCATAAGAAACCGGAGTATTCCGGATTTGTTGCGGAGATTTTCATTATTTGCTCAAACTATCTTGTTAATTCTGTTAAATTCCATGGATGCGACCGGAATCCCTTGAATTTCTCACCGACCTGCTCAACACGCCCACACCTTCCAGCGAAGAAGCGCGCGGTCAACGTGTTTGGCTCAACTACCTGCGCCCTTTTGCCGACACGGTGGAAACAGATGTTTACGGTAATGCAATCGCCGTACTGAATCCGGAAGGTTCGCCCAAGATTATGGTCGAGGGACACGCGGATGAAATTGCCTTCCAGATTCAGTACATCGACGACAATGGGTTCATCTACTTCAGCGGCGTGGGTGGTCACGATCCGAGCCTAGCCAGTGGTCAGCGCATCCATATTCATGGCCGGAATGGCGAAGTTCTCGGTGTAATCGGCGCACTGGCGATTCACATGCAGGACCGAGGTAAAAAGCAGGACTTACCTGAATTGCACGATTTGTTTATCGATATCGGCGCATCGAACCGCAAGGAAGCGGAGAAGCGCGTAGCGGTGGGCGATCTCATCACTTACACCGTCGGATGGCAGCAGCTTTCGGGCGATATTTATATCGCTCGTGCCTGCGATAATCGGATTGGAACTTTTGTTGCGGCGGAGACGTTGCGTCTTTGCGCCAAGGCAGGCAAAAAACTGAAAGCCTGCGTTGTTGCGGCCTCGGCGGTTGGGGAGGAAAATGGTCTCTACGGCGCGCACATGCTTGGTTATTCGGTGAAGCCGGACGCTGCATTGGTTGTTGATGTCGGCCAGGCAACCGATATTCCGATCACCAACAAAAAGCGTTTCGGTGATGTAAAGCTAGGCAAGGGGCCCATCCTCAGTCGCGGCAGCGTGAATCATCCGGTACTGGTCAAACGTCTCGAAGAAATTGCTCTTAAACACAAAATTTCTTTTCAACGCGGTATCGACCCGCGCCGTTCCGGCACCGATGCCGATGCGATCTTTTTACAACGGGGCGGCATTGCGACCGCGGCCATTGGAGTACCAAATCGCTACATGCACACGCCGGTCGAGGCGGTTCATCTCAAAGATCTCGAAAATCTTTCACTCTGGCTGACGCACTTCATTCTCGATCTCGATCCCCACGAGAGTTTTAAGGTAAAGATTTGAAAGTGATGGCGGGAAAGAAAGGTACTCCTCTTGCCTATCAACGGATGGTCTGACAGATTGAGTTCATGAATCAGGACGAGGATGAAAGTCGGCAAGGCTTTGAGACCAAGCCGTTCCTCGCCCATCTCGAGGATTTAAGGTGGACGATCATTCGCTGCGTTGTTGCGCTTGTAATTGGCATCACTATTTGTGCCTTTACCGCACGATATATCCTGAAGGCGCTTTATCTGCCCTACATTGAGGCGGGACGCAATCCCAAGAGTCTCTTTAATTTGGGCGTCGTCGACCCCTTTTCGATTCACATGGAAATCAGTGTCTTCGGCGGTGTGATCCTTGCGCTGCCCCTGATGCTCTATTTTGTCGGCCAATTTTTATTGCCCGCGCTCACACCGCGCGAAAAACGTTTTCTTGCGCCCATCTTCGCAGTGGGAGCTCTTCTCTTTCTTATCGGAGTCAGTTTTTGCTATGGGTTTGTGCTCAAGGCGGCGATCCAATTTTTTATCAATTACAGTAGCTATCTTGGCTTTGAAACCATGTGGACGGCCAAAGGGCTGATTGATTTCGAAGTGCAAATGCTACTTGGGTTCGGCCTCGCCTTCGAGTTTCCGCTTGTGATCCTGGTCCTGAATCTTTTTGGACTTGTTTCCAGTCAGCAACTGGCGAGCAAGCGCCGTCATGCCGCAGTAATTATCTTTATCGCCGCCTGCTGCATCATTCCTTCGACCGATCCCTTTTCGCTTTCGGTTCTTGCAGTGCCGCTTTACGTTCTTTATGAGGGTTGCATCTGGATTGCGCGGATCGTTGAACGTCGTCGGGCAAATTCGGGATGACAGAAAATCAAATGCTGAATCCGGCGAGATCCTCTTCCTTCAGTCCATCACGGTGGGCGAAGCGAAAGGCGATTTTTATCAACTGATCGAGGCTTTCCTCCTTGGAAAGAAGATCGGTTCGTATTTCTAACGTCGGTTTAACCGGGGGCTCGTAAGGTGCGTTAATTCCTGTGAATTCCTTGATTTCGCCTGCGCGTGCTTTTTTATAGAGCGACTTGGGGTCGCGTTCCTCGCAGATTTCAATCGGTGCGCTGATGTAAACTTCCGCGAAGGGAATTCCAGCCTTGCGGCTGATGGCCACCGCATTTTCACGGTCTTTCGCCAGAGGCGAGATAAACGCTGCGATCACAACGAGTCCGGCCTCGGCAAGAAGTTTGGCCGCTTCCGCCGCGCGTCGGATATTTTTCCGACCGATCCTCGGCAGAGAAACCGAGATCGGAGCAGAGGCCATGTCGGAGATTATCACCGTCAAGCAGGGTCGTCGCGTAACCTTGGCGGAAGAGCCGGGCTTGCAATGCCGTCGCCAGGGTCGATTTGCCCGAGCCGGAAAGTCCGGTCATCCAAATCACAGCCCCACGATGGCCAAAGTAATCGATGCGAGCCTCGGGCGAGATCGGATCGTCCGTCCATGAGATATTGGTGCTACGCACGGCATCAGTCGTCGGTTCGTATTGGGAGCCAAAAATCACGCCGCCACCGCCGATACGGCCATCCTGCACCACGATGAAACGGCCTGTTTCCTGGACGACATCGCTGTTATCAAAAGCGAGCGGCTGGCGGGCGCGGAAAACCAGCTCCGCCACTTCGTTCCGTCCGATGCTCTGGCGGCTTTCGTTGAGCGGAGTCAACGTCGCCGAATCCATCAGACGGTCGATGCGCACCAGTCGAGCTTCGACCTGCTGCGTCGCCAGTTTGAGTGTGTAGCTTTGTCCAACATGCAGAGGCTCATTGTGTAGCCAGAAGACGCGGGCCGAAAACGAATGGCCTTCCACCGGGGGAGTTTCCAAATGTGAAGCAATGTGACCGCGCTGGACAAAAATCTGTTCCTCCAGCGTGATGGCGATCGATTGTCCGGCCTGTGCGTGAGTTTTCCCTGGTTTCTCAGGCCATGTTTCGATCGATTTGATCTTGCTTCGCTTGCGGTCAGGCCAGAAAACGAGCTCATCTCCCGTTTTGAGTTGGCCCGATTCGATACGCCCGGCAATAAGGCGCCGTTCATCGAAGCGGTAGATGTCCTGCACAATAAAACGGAGAGGACGGTCAATCGGCGCGGGAGGCTGTTGGAGATGATCGAGTGCGGCGAGCAGTGTAGGCCCTTTGAACCAGGACATCTTTTCGCTCGATTTGACGATGTTATGGCCATGCTTGGCCGACATCGGGATGAAGTGAAGAGGCTCGATTCCGTAGGGTTCCAGAAAGGCGCGGTAATCGCGTTCGAGATCGTTGAAGGTGGCTTGTGAAAACTCGACCAGATCCATCTTGTTCACGGCGACGAGCACCTGTTTCACACCGAGAAGTGAGAGGAGGTAACCGTGGCGGCGTGTCTGTTCCTGAAGTCCTTCGCGGGCGTCGAGGAGGACGATGGCGGCATCGGCACTGGCCGCGCCGGTAATCATGTTCTTGAGGAATTCTTTATGACCAGGAGCATCGACGATCACGTAGTTGCGCGCCTTGGTGCGAAACTGGATTTGCGTTGTGTCGATGGTGATATTCTGTTCCTGTTCCTCGAGGAGAGCATCAAGCAGGAAGGCATATTCGAAGTCCATGCCTTCGGCAGCGCACGCTTTTTGGATCTGCTCGATTTTGCCGTCGGGTAGGGAATGCGTATCGAAAAGGAGACGACCGATCAGCGTCGATTTGCCATGATCGACGTGGCCAACGATGACGATCTTGAGCTTTTGGGCGTCTTCCTGGTCAACGGAGGTGGAAATGGGTGCGTGCATGATCAAATGAATATTAAGCTGTCATCCTGAGCGGAGCGGAGCGAAGTCGAAGGATCAGTTCCGCAATTTGGTGATAAAGGCATGCTGAACTGATCCCTCGACGGGCTTGGGATGACGGAGGCAAGATTTTTCACATGAACCCCTTGGCGCGGAGCTTCTGCATGGCGTTGCGCTCGTGATGATCCTGGGCGCGACCGGCGCGTTCGGAAGTCTTGGTTACCTGAAGTTCAGCAATGATGTCCTCGATAGTCGCGGCGTTGCTATCAACCGATTTGGTGATTGGCATGCAACCGAGCGAACGGTAACGCTTGCCATCACGTGCGAAATACATTTGAGGAATCGGAATCTCATTGCGCTGGATGTAACGCCAGATGTCGACTTCGGTCCAGTCGAGCAGCGGCTGAACGCGGACATGCTCGCCTGGTTCAACAGCCGTCGTAAACTGGCCCCAGAACTCGGGCGGCTGATCCTTGTACTCCCATTCGAACTGCGCGTTGCGTGGGGAGAAGTACCGCTCCTTGGCGCGGGTCGAATCTTCGTCACGTCGGATGCCGGTGATGAGCGCATCGAATTTGTATTCGGAGAGAACTTGTTGCAGGGCGACGGTCTTGAGTTCGTGGGTGACGGTTACCGGATCATGGGTTTCATAACCGATGCCGCGTGCCCGCGCTTCTTCGTTGATCTTGACGATAAGCTTAAGGCCGTAATGCTTCGTAGCCCAATCCCGGAACTCGAGCATTTCAGGAAATTCGTAAGTCGTATCGATATGGAGCACCGGGAAGGGGATATGGCCGCCAAAGGCTTTCTTTGCCAGCCAGATAAGGACATTGGAATCCTTGCCCATCGACCAAGGCATGGCTATATTCTTGAAGGCATGCTGGGCCTCGCGAAAGAGGAAAATAGACTGGTTCTCCAAGCGGTCCAAATGTGTCATAAAGGGAAACCCCATAGAGATAGGGGGTATTTCAAAAAAAAAGCAAGGCATTGAAACATCCGTCTGGCCAGTTTTCGTGCTAAGTCGTAGCATACAAAGAGCTTGTTATGCCTCCCAAACCTACTTTTCCTTGTCCGATGTGTGGCGCGGATGTTCCCCTTAAAGCCAAAGCATGCCCCCATTGCGGGGCGTGCGACAAGACAGGTTGGAACGAGGAAGCGACTGGATATGACGGCCTCGGCTTGCCGGATGACGATTTCGATTACGAAAAGTTCAAAGAAGAGGAGTTTGGACAACCACACAAGGTGCGCGGCAAGCGACGACTCTGGTGGTGGACGACAGTGATCCTTGCCATCATTCTTATTATTTTGTCCCTCGCCAACCTCATGTTTAGGGACTAAAATCAACTCGTCGGTGATTTGGATTTATTGCGGAAAGAAATGCTGCAATTTTTGTAACTTCATCAAAAAGCAATCGTCTAGTCGATTAATCATGCGTCGCACCCTTTATTCTTTGGTGATTATTTTCGTCAGTTTGCTTGGAGTGATTCAAATTCCAGCACAGAGCAACTCCACTTCGATCTCTGCTACGAACATTTCCACGGCAACTGCGTCTGGGGATCAGTCAGCTTCTTCGACACCTGCCGATGGCGATAGCAGCAGTACGCCTATGCAAAGTGATGATTTCCTGATCGACGGGGTTTCATACGCCAAGGTGCTTTTTATCGAAGGCAATGTTTGGATTCGACCTCCTGGCGCGATGACTTTTCATCGATTAGCCGAGGATGAACCGATTGCTGTACAGAGTGTCATCTATACCGGTTTTAACGGGACGCTCGATTTTGCTACTGGTCCCGGTATAGCGGTGCGAATGGTACCTGGGACTCTCGTTACGGTGGATCAACTTCCGCAGCCACCTCCACCGGTTCCGCCGGTAGCGACCACACCGAGCACACCAGCTCCCGAGGCTTCTCAAGTGGCTGTGCGGAAAGGAACCGTCTTTTCGGCGCTTGGTCGCGAGGACGGTCAACCCATCGATTTTAAAGTGCGAACCCCGGAAGGTGTAGCCGGAGCGCGTGGCACCATGTTTTCGACCAGCACCAATAAGGGGCAGTCGGAAGTGGATATGCTTCACGGCACCGTGAATTTTGAAACGCCCGATCACCAGACATCGCAAATCGCCGCGGGAGAAAGCCAACAAATATCGGGTTCAGCGTGGCAAGGAGGCAAGTATCAATTAGGACAGCATCAGGCCCTTAACCCGGCAAACTCGGACACCTTTTTCAATCACGCAGGAGGCTTGCTGGAGCATGCTTCCGGTTATGGCGTAGTCCGTCGCGGTCTGGGACCGGACATTGCAAGGACTCTTGGGGAGCGCGGTTTTAAATGGGCGCCAGCCATCAGGCAACGTTTTCAAAATGCGGCCCAAATACATTTCAAGAATCGGCCTGTATTTAATCGTATGCATGGCGCGCGCGCTGCGGGAACTGGAGCAGGCGCCAGGACAACAACTCCGCAAGCGAATCATCCTTTCGCCCCCAAAAATAACCCTTCATCTGCTGAGGAAAAACAACGGGCGGAGCGTCGTCGCGGCGCGGGCGAGCGGAGGGACAAAGATATCGGCCCGTAAAGCAGAAGAGTTAATGTATATGGGCATCAGGCTGGGGATGCCCCGTCAGCAAGTGAGACAGAAAGTCACCATCTGAAAATGGCCGTTCTCGTCCGAAACGGACAATGACCAAATCAAGGGAAGGGATAATGTAAAGTCTTTGTTTGCCGGAACCAATGGAAGTATAAAGGTCTCGCGGCCCTCCAGGATAAATTTGGTCGCCATCGATGGCGGGTTGAAGATCGAGGATCGGCTGGAGATGCCCATAGGGCAAGGGGTTGTTCAGCCAAAAGCCTAGCCCGTAAGCAGGGTTCGCTTTGTGACATGTAAAAAGAACTGTAAGTAATTTATTTTCAATTAATTGTTTTTGTTTATACGTTTTTTTAGTTTTAATGAATTCTCCCAGTTTAGCCCATTCGCGGGTGGAAAGTTGCATCCCGGTGTGGAGAAGAGGATTGCCCGCGTCATCGTGTTTCCAGCTCGCCACACTGATACCAAGCGGGTCGAACAATCGCTTACGCATATAACCCTCCACGGTCTGTCCCGATGGTCGAAGTTTACGGCGAAGAATTTCACCAAAAGCTTGATACCCGACTGGGCCATAACGAAAACGGGTGCCTGGCGGGGCAATAAGTCGCACCTTCACCGCAGCGGCAAATTGGTCGCGTGCCGGATAAATGATGTCCTCGCCGGTATCGAGTCCGCTAGTGTGCGAAAGGAGTTGGTTTAGGGTGATGTCGCGCCGGGAATCATTTTGCCATTCGGTGAGGGTATCGCTGGCACGTTCGTCGAGGGTCAGGAGGCCATCTTGCATGGCGAGGAGGGCGGCGAGGGCGACAAAGCTTTTGGTGCCGCTGTAGATTTTGTGAGGTGT
>Ga0207048_10160_pt3 | contig 19025 bp, 14 predicted proteins | sample Alteio_BWMinCont_65_FD_153301 | JGI IMG/M metagenome (GOLD analysis project Ga0207048, IMG submission 153301) | Enriched cells from forest soil in Barre Woods Harvard Forest LTER site, Petersham, Massachusetts, United States -... | ecosystem: Environmental > Terrestrial > Soil > Temperate forest >...
TCGCGAATTCCGGCAAAACGTTCATGTTCGAGCCGGTTCAATCGGTACGCCGCATGATGAATGTCGCCGATCAGCGTGTTCCGCGCGAGCGCATTCTCCGCCATCTTTTCATCCATCAAACTACTGGAGGCGCCGGTGATAGTTGCAAGCGGCGTGCGCAGTTCGTGCGAAATGGAATTGAGCAGGGTTTTGTAGAGCCGCTCGGATTCCGTCAATACGTGCGCCTGCTCAGCCTCCAAGCGGAGCGTCTCGCGCTCCAGCGCAAGGGCAATCTGATCCAAAAACGCCTGAAATAAAATTTCCTGCTCGAACATGAACGTTTTGCCGGATTCGCGACCACGCCGATCACGCCGACGACGCCGTTGCTCGTCTGGAGCGGGTAATACGCCGCCTCGGCAAACGGCAGGGTATTTGTTCCGTTACCCGCCGGCTGGCTGTTCTCAAACACCCAGAGCGCGACGCTCCATTCTTTTATTGAGGGTGCAGGGAGTTTACTGGAGGGGTGGGGGTTTTTTCGCAGGGCGCCGGTCTCGTCCTTTATATAGCAGGCAACCTTGACGTCGAAGATTGCGCCGATTTGCTCGACCGAGACGCGGACGATGTCGTCCGCAGTATCGGCGTTATTGATTTCTTTTGCGAGTGTGTACAATGCCAGCGATTGCTTCTCTCGGCGGCGGACGGCGGATTCTTTCGCGCGAATGCGCGTCGTCAGCGTGCCGCCGATGAGCGCCGTCAGAAAGTACATCACAACCAGCAAGGCATCCGGGAAGGAGGAAATGACGAGCGTGTACACCGGCGGGATGAAAAAATAATCGAAAATAAGAGCGGAGAGGGCTGCCGCAACCAATATCGGTCCCCTGCCGACGAAGATTGCAAGGAGTGAAACCGTGAACAGCAGGAACATCCCGACGGAACGATACTCGATGATATTCCCCGCCAAAAAACAGGCGAGCGACACCGCGCACACGATTGCCGACGCGTACGTATACTGTTTTATCGGCGACCGGAACCGCAGCGGCACCCATTTCTCCCGCTTCTCGTTCACGCGTTCGCTTTGTGCGATATACACGTCGATGTTGCCGCTGCCCTTGATGATCTTATCCACCAGCGAACCGCCGCGCAGAAAATTGGCGAACCTGCCGCCAAGCGATTTCCCGACGACGATCTGCGTGGCGTTCTTCTGGCGGGCGACGCGCAAAAACGCCGCGGCAATATCTTCATCGGAGGTGGTGGCGATTTCCTCCGCGCCCAGCTCCCGCGCAAGCGTGATGTTTTTTTTCAGCCGCTCCTCCTCCTCCGGCGCGAGCGCGTGCGAGGTTTGCACGTACACGCCGAACCACTTCGCTTCCATCGCGGAGGCGACGCGGCGCGTGAGCCGGATGAGCTGCTCCGAGTACGGGCTGGGGCTGATGCCGACCATCAGGCGGTCGATGGTTTTCCAGGGACCCTCGATGCGATTGACCTGCATGATGTCCTGCAGCTGCTTGCCGACCCGCTCCGCCGTTTTCCGCAGGGAAATTTCGCGGAGCGCGGTGAGGTTGCTTTCCTTGAAGAAATTTTGCAGGGCGGCTTTGGAACGCTCCGCCGTATAGACTTTTCCTTCATGCAGGCGCTTGAGCAGTTCGTCCGGCGGGAGATCGATCAATTCAATTTCGTCCGCCACGTCGAGCACGGAGTCGGGCACGGTCTCGAACATCGTCGCGCCGGTGATTTGGCGGACGGTGTCCACAAGGCTTTCCACGTGCTGAACGTTGAGCGTTGTATAGACGGAGACGCCGTTATCGAGCAGTTCCAGCACATCCTGATAGCGCTTGGCGTGGCGGCTCCCCTCGGCGTTGGTGTGGGCGAGTTCGTCCACGAGCGTGAATTCGGGATGTAGGGCAAGAATAGCGTCGAGGTCCATCTCTTCGGTCTGGATGCCGCGGTACTCGCGCTTCACGCGCGGGACAACGGTCAGCCCGGCGAGCAGGGCTTCGGTCTCGCGTCGCTTGTGCGTCTCGATGTACCCGACGACGACGTTCACGCCGCGGTCTTTCAACTCGTGCGCCGCCTGCAACATGGCGTAGGTTTTGCCGACGCCGGCAGCCATGCCGAAAAATATTTTCAGCGCGCCGCGGTTCTCGCGCTCCTCCTCGCGCTGGACGGCGGAGAGCAGTGCATCGGGGTCGGGGCGTATATGTTCCTGCGGAGGCATGAAATTATTGGGTTACCGTACGTTTGCGCAAAAATAGGAAAATTTTGGGGGAGGAAAATGATTCGTGAGCGAGGTTGTTTTAAACGATAGATAATGTATATTTTTGCAATGATGTTTAACCAAATTACGGCAACCTCATATCTTGAACTAACAACCCAACCGCTTAATCGTCAATGACAAAGATAACTGAAAAATTTGACAATTTAAGTTCATTGATATCGCCAAGACGTGATATTAAGCGACCAGTGTATAATTGGCATTCTTTCAAACATAGCTATTCAAAAGAATTGGTTGATTTGCTAATAAAGAAATTTAATTTGAAAGAGGGTACTTGGGTATTAGACCCATTTTGTGGAGGAGGAACTACATTACTTGCTTGCAAAGAATTAGGAATAAATTCACGAGGATATGACATTTTACCTTTTTCAGTATTTCTTAGCAATGTGAAAACAAGAGATTATAACATACAGCAGCTAATTGAAGCAAATAAAAGCTTTATTAAAAGCAATAATATATCTTCAAAATCTCATTCATTACCTGATATACCTATTGCGAAAAAAGCATTTTCACTCGAAATTGAAAATATATTGTTAGCTTTAAAGAAAAGGATAAATACCATTAAGGAACATAATACGAGAGATTTTTTAATGTTATGTTTACTAAGTATCCTTGAAGAAGTGAGTAATACATCAAAAGCAGGCGGATTTTTGAGAATAGTACAAAAGGAGATCGAACCTCAGACCATTGAAGAAATTCTCAAAAACATAATTATTAAAAGAGTTCATGACGTTTTAAATTATAAGTTATCTTTGAATGGACATCATGCCGACGTAAGTGCACGAGTAGGGGATGCCAGAAAGATTAGAACTCAAAAGAAATTCGATGCAATTATTACATCTCCGCCATATCCTAACAGGCATGATTACACTCGAATCTATGGGTTGGAGATGATATTTGATTTTATTACAAGTAATAATGAATTAAAAAAAGTGAGATATGAAACGATCCGTTCACATGTTGAAGCACGGCAAAAATATAAAGCTTTAGATTACGTACAGCCTAAAACGTTAAGTATTCTTATTGATAAAATAAAAAATAACGGTGTAAATAACAGTCAAGTTCTGGACATGATCGACGGTTATTTTGAAGACATGTATTTAGCACTTTGTGAGATGAAACGATGCCTTAATAAAAGCGGGCAAATCGCATTGGTAGTCAGTAATGTCCGTTTTGCTGGAATAAATTTACCTGTTGATGAATTACTTTCAGAAATAGGTAAACAAGCAGGGCTGAAACCAAAAGGCATCTGGATTGCAAGATTACGTGGCAATAGCTCACAACAAATGCGGGATTACAAGAGAATTCCTTCAAGAGAAAGTATTGTTTTTTGGTCTAAATAAATATAATATGGATGCCAAAAAGATATAAGAAAATAGTTTATTTAATTGGTGCAGGTGCAACTCACGCAGAGGTACAAAGAGTTGACCCCGCCATTCTTTTGCTTACTAAGGATGTGACTGATGGCATCATCAAGAGGATTGAAAAATCTAATATTAAATACTTAGAAGAAGTAAGAAATGAATTAAGTAGTAAATGTGATATAGAACATTTGATTACACTTTATGAAAAAATTGGCACTAGGAAATATCAAAATATATCATCTAAGCTCAAAGAACTTTTTCGTACTGAAATTCTTGCTAGATTAAAAATGTTAGGTCCGTCATTCGAGCCAGTTTTGTATCAATCATTAATTGACCTACATGAGATACATGGAATAAAGGAAAAATTGAGTTGCTTTTTTTCCCTTAACTATGACGACATGCTTGATGTTGCAATACAACGGATTAAAAATGGTATATTTTATTCAGTTTCTGTAAAGATAAATAAGAAATATTGTAATTATGTACAAGCGACAAAGGACATGTTCCCGTTTTTAAAATTACACGGATCATTCAATTGGACGAAAGATTATCCGCTAATTGTATCGAGTCAGTATTCTATAAAAAAGAATGATGTTCTATGGATACCACCAGGCGCCGAGAAAAAAACCGACAATTATCCATTCAATCATTTATGGTCTACTGCGAAGGAACAATTTGATTTTGACATCCTAAGAGTAATTGGTTGTTCGTTAAATCGCAATGATTGGCAATTAATATCACTTATATTCTCTTTACAGAAGATTAACAATTCTGTAATTGAAATAATTGACTATAATGATGTTGGCGAAGGTATACGAAAACAATACCCATATTTAAAAATATTTACATTAAGCGAAATATCTGAATGTCGCGATTACCTTTCTGATCTTTATGGACCCTTTCACAAAAAGACATTGCCTTCGTGGGCGATTGATAATATTAATAGGAGTAATACAAAGATTAACATTTTAGAATGGTGGTTAAGGGCAAAAGGGAATGAATTAAAAAAGAAGAATATTCCGATAGCAACTACTTCTCGTGTATTTGAAAAATTTATAAATTAAAATGAAAAAAACATATCATAATTGGACAATAAAAGAGCTAATAAATAAAATTGACAATATTGATTTCCCGGAATTTCAAAGGGATCCTAATGTTTGGAATCTCGAAAAAAAGCAAAGACTAATTGATTCAATTTTCCGCGATTTTGATATTGCATCAATATATTTCTATTTCAACGAACAAATAAAATCAAAACGCGACAAAAGAGTATATGATTGTATAGATGGACAGCAGAGAATTAATGCAATATGGTCATATGTCGGCATAAATGCTAACAATGATTCCGAAGATAATAATTTTCATTTGACGATGAAAAATGAAATTTATGTTGATGACATAAGATTTAAAGACATAAATAATAAAAGATTCCCTAATCTTCCTCCTGATTGGCAAGATAAATTATTGAATTATAAACTCAACATAGTTATTATTGATGAATCTGATAATGAAGATGACCTAAATTTACAATTTTTAAGATTACAATTAGGCGCAGCACTCAATGGCGGTGAAAAACTTAATGCAATGCGTGGCGATATGCGTGATTTCATTTTTATTGATTTAGAAAAAGAAGATTATTTAAATAAAATAACGATTCAAAGAAGAAGATTTGCTAAAGAGCAAGTAGCCGCTCAGATAGCTATAAATGTATTCAGCCTAAGAGAAAATGATTCGTTTCATCGTTCACGTTACGAAGATTTACAAATATTTTTCAAATCCAAAGAAAAATTTAGTTCAAAAGATCGAACAATTATCTCTGAAATAAAAGATAGGTATCAACAAATTAACATTTGTCTAATAATATATTTATTATAAATAATAGGGCTATGGCTGTATCAGTTTTTCTATTTGTGGATGAATTAATTCTTGGAAAAAGGGAAAAAGATATAAAGAAATTCGGCGAATTTTTATTACAATTTTTAATTAGAAAAGATTGGCAAATAAAAAAAGGCCTAAAACAAATGTCAGAAGGTCAACCAATTGATCCAGAATACAGATATTTGTTTAGTTTTCATACGAATATAACGCAGGCGGCTGGTGAAAAAACTGCGATAGAAAATCGTCATGATTTTTGGAGGGAATCATTTAGATATTATTTAAATAATGGCAAGATAAAGGGAGATGTGGAATATCAAAAGAGAACAGGAATAAATCCAATGGCAGGCTAATCGTTTCGTTTATACCTACCTATACATTACCTTTAAAACAGCGATACTCCCTTTCATTTCACTGCCCTGATTGAAGGCGAAGTTTTAGTCATGGAAATTCTCGCGTCTGCATAGATGCAACGCTCCCGCGCGCAGGGAATGGGTTATGCCGCCGCGGAGCCTGTGCAGAGCGGCGAAGCTGCGAAGTACGGCTCGTTTTGGGCGGGGTAACCCCGCCCCTACGGAATCATTAATAACCCCCTCATCCTGCCCTCTCCCTCAAGGGAGAGGGAAAAACGATCCCGCCCCTACATGGGAGAGGGAAATACTTTCGCAAAAACCGCATATTTCGCATCTTTTCACTCACCCAACGTCCGCAAAGTCCGCAACCTCCGCACCAGTACCGTAAACCTCTAGGAAACATGTACCCATTCCTTTTAGTTTTGTAGTGACAACGGGCGGCGCTATATAGATAAAAAATATATGAGGGGATCACCTCCGCAAAGTCCGCAAGCTCCGCACATTAACCAAAACCCGTGAATAATCATGTACCAAAGCGTATTAGTTTTGCATGAATATATCACGCCGAAGCTGTTAAATACACGGGAAATGAAGAAGTCTGAAGGTTGAAGTCTGAAAATGTGTTGAACGTTGTTGAAACTGGAGGTCTGAATTTGGATTTGCGGGATTAACGGGATTGTTGGACTTAAGTCCTTAGAAAAGTTTTGTTTTTATCGTTGGACTAAAGTCCGATTTACTTTTTTTGCGGCAGTCCCCCGACTAAAGTCGGGGGTTACTAAAATGCTCATAAAATCATAATTATGCTTTAGCCCGATGCATTATACGATTTTGATCCCCGCGCTAACGCACAGGGTTAGTCATACGCTTAGTGAAATCCAAAAAAGTGTTGAACGTTGTTGAAGCTGGAGGCAGTTTATGCGGGGCGTATTTCAATTCGCGCCGAGGGAACGGTTCCGGGCTACTGCAAGAGCAATATTAGATAACGATATGAGCATGGTATTTCCGTAGTTTTACACCCTTAAATATGGCACGCTTTAAATTATACATCGAGTACGAAGGGACGCGGTACCGCGGCTGGCAGGCGCAGCAGAACGCGCGCACGGTGCAAGGGGAACTGATGTATGCATCGGCGGAGATATTCGGCACGCGCGAGTTTGAGCTGTACGGCTCCGGTCGCACGGACGCGGGCGTGCATGCGCTTTTGCAGGTGGCGCACCTTGACGTGAAGACGATGCTCGCGCCGGAGATCATCCGCATGAAATTGAACGACACGCTGCCGCCGGACATCAATATCATAGAAGTGGAAAAAGCCCCGGCGGCGTTCCACGCGCGGCATGACGCGGTCTCGCGGAGTTACCTGTATCAAATTTCGCGGCGGCGCACGGCGTTCGGCAAGCGGTTTGTGTGGTGGATTCGCGACCGGCTCGACTTTGCGAAGATGCAGGAGGCGGCGGCATTGTTCACCGGCATGCAGGATTTCCAGTCTTTTACCGACGATGATCCGGAGGAGAAATCAACCAAAGTGCTGATTGAATCCATCACGCTGAAGGAATGCGGCGACCTGATACTCATCCGCATTTCCGGATCGCATTTCATTTGGAAGCTCGTTAGAAGGATTGTCGGCGTGCTTGCGGAAGCGGGACGGGGAAAACTCCAGATGGATGAGATTACGCGTTATCTTGCAACAAAATCCGATGAGCCGGCAAAACTGACCGCGCCACCATCGGGTCTGTTCCTGGAGCGCGTGTATTATAAAGGAGAGGCGATACAGCAAGAACTTGCGCCTGTGATGACGATTGCAACGCCGAAAGGGTTTTTTAAGAAATAAATAAGGGAATTAGCATAATAAAATAATAAATTTTACAATTTTTTTCTTTGCCGTTCGTCCTTTGGTTTTTGGTATTTTTGCAGACTATTTTTATTAGTCATAATAGCCGAACAGACATAATCTCACAGTAATCAAAGAATAAACGGCGCATGTCCGTAGAAACACAAAAACCAAGTCTTAGCTCACTCCGCATTCAACGCGACGGATCAGGCAATTCGCAATCGAAACCGGCGGGAAAATCCAAAGGGAAATATTACCTTATCGGGAGCATCGTGGTGTTGTGCGTCATCGTGTACGCGCTTATCACCGCCGGGGTGTTCACACCGCCGGAAACGGTACAGCCGGGGACGGTTTCAATGGTCTATGCCTCGCAGGCAAGCGCGGTATTGACGGCAAGCGGTTACGTTGTCGCAACCCGAAAGGCGGCGGTCGGCTCGAAAGGAACGGGACGCTTGGTGTATTTGGGAGTCGAGGAAGGCTCCATCGTGAAGAAAGATGAAATTATAGGCAGGTTGGAGAGCAGCGACGTTACCGCGGCGCTGGAACAGACAAAAGCGACGCTTGGCGCTTCGAAAGCGGGCGTGCAGAATATAGAGGCTCTGTTGGAGAACGCTGACTCGATTTACCGGCGGGCGAAAGCGTTGTTCGCCCGAAAACTCATCTCGGAGTCCGACTTGGACGCCTCGCGGGCGCAATTCAAGCAGGACAGCGCACAGCTTGCATCAAGCCAAGCGAATGAATCGTTGGCAGAGGCGGGCGTGCACGCGGCTGAGGTGCAAGTGGAATTTACGAACATACGCGCTCCGTTCGACGGAACGGTACTCACAAAGGACGCCGACGTCGGCGACGTGATGACGCCGTTTGGTGCGGCTGCGGGGTCGCGTGCGGACATTGTGACGCTTGCGGATATGTCGTCGCTCGACGCCGAAGTGGATGTGTCGGAATCCAATATTGAGAACGTGCATGTCGGTCAAAAATGCGAGATAACCTTGGACGCCGTTCCCGATAAGCGTTATCAGGGAATCGTGCACATGATCGTCCCGACGGCAGACCGCACAAAAGCAACGGTCTTGACGAAAGTAAATTTTTCAGACATCGATAAGCGGGTGTTGCCCGACATGAGCGTGAAGGTGATGTTTCTTAGCGATTCAAGCGCGCAGTCCGATACTTCGGGACCGAAGATTTCCGTACCCGCGGCAGCGGTAACGGAGCGCAACGGAAAAAAAGTTGTTTTCACAGTGCATGATGAGAAGGTTACGGAAACACCGGTAGTGTTAGGACAAATGCTCGGCAATGGCATTGAAGTGATACAAGGGTTAAGCGTTGGCGATAAAGTCGTCATGCACCCGACGGAGAAATTGAAATCCGGTGCGAAAGTAAAAATGGAGGAGTAAGATAGTCCATTCCTGTCTTACGTCAGAATGAAAGTAACTCACAATACCCATAGGTTTGCATTTTTCGACACGCACCACTATCTTCGTAGTGCGAAAAACGTGTTTCAAGCGTTCCTATTTATAATTTATTCTGTAATCTGCATATGAAAAACTTTCTTGTTCTAATTATTCTGCCAATTCTCGGCATTTATATAGCACTAACGTCCCCGGTTGAAGCGCAATGGTCACCGACGAACGGTCCTACTGGTGGCGTGGTGCGAGCGTTTGCACATAACGGTGTCAATGAATTTGCAGGCACGCCGAACGGCGCGTTCGTTTCAACCAACAACGGCGCCAGTTGGACTGCCGTGAACACTGGTTTAGGTACCCTGCCTGTTTTCGCAATGACAGCGTACAACGGCACGGTATTTGATGGAGCGTATAGCGGCGTCTATATTTCCACGAACAACGGCGCGAATTGGACTGTCTCGAACTCCGGCTTGCCGAATACATTCGTCGGCGCCTTGGTGGTGAATAACGGCGTCATTTTTGCGGCGTTATACAAAAGTTTGTGCAGCTCGACAAACAACGGCGCACAGTGGACGGATTTGAGCCCGAACATGCCGGATTCGAATGTGACCGCGATCGCGGCAAGCGGCAATACGTTGTATGCGTGGACATCAAGCGCAGGGCTGATCCTCTCATCCAATAACGGAACGAACTGGACGCCTGCCATCGCTCCAATGAGCACCCTGAGCGTTACTTCAATGGCTGTGAACAACCAAGGCGGGATATTTGCCGGAACATCAACGGGTGTCTATTATTCCCCAGACGGCGGATCAACTTGGTCGCAACCATCCGTAAGCTTGAATATCTCTTCACTACAAGCGATCATGGATGGCATTTATGCGGGAACGGATGCTGGCGTGTACGTTTCCACAAATAATGGCAGCACTTGGACTGCAATGAATACAGGTTTACCCCCGCAGCAAATTCTTGCGATGGATCTCAATGGGACGAACTTGTTTGCAGGAACGAACAACGGGGCGTTCCTTTCAGCGAATGGCGGCATAAATTGGACTTCGGCAACCGGAGGAATGACAGCATTGGGGATTACCGCGTTCGCCTCCACCGGCACGGACAATATATTCGCCGGAACACATTTCGGCATGTACCATTCCACCGATGGTGGAACGAGTTGGAACACGGATAATACCGGACTGACGGGATACGGAACATGGGCGTATGAAATGGTTACGATTGGCGAAAACGTTTTTATAGGAACGAACAGCGAAGTATTCATGTCCTCGAACAACGGCGGAAACTGGAATGCCGTTGACACAGGATTGCCATATGGAACGTATGTGGCTACTCCGGCGATTGTAACGATCGGAACGAATCTGTATATAGCGACAGCGCACGAAGTATTCGTTTCAACGAACAACGGCGCAACGTGGAATGCATCCGGCACGGGATTGCCAAGCGGCAGTCTTTTTGTGCAGGCGCTTGCAACGAACGGGACAAATTTATTCGCCGGCACGTATTATCGTGGTGTATTTTTATCTTCGGATGGTGGTGGACATTGGACGGCGGCGAATGGAAACTTGCCGGACACGACCATTAACGTCCTTGGAGCAAGTGGTAACAATGTGATCGCGGGAACGAACAACAACGGAAAATTCATTTCAACGAACAATGGTGTGAGTTGGTCGCCGCTAAGCAACGGCATGACCGCAACAAACCTCGCCTGCTTTGCTACCGATGGCAGGAATGATGGGGTATTGTTTGCCGGAACTGACCAAGGGGTGTTCATTTCCTCCGATAATGGCACAAGTTGGAAGACAGTGAATGAAAGTCTGCCAACAGGCAGCGTTGCTGCGCTTGTAGTGAGCGGGAAATATTTATACGCAGGAATGAACGATCAGGTGATCTACCGCCGGGCGCTTGCCGATTTCGGCATCGCAGCCGTGAATGAACAGCTAAACCCGGTTTCTTCGACCATGACTCTTGCACAGAATTATCCTAACCCGTTCATATCTTCGACAACTATCGCGTTCGCGCTACCGGAATCCGGTCCTGTCTCGTTGCGCGTGTATAATTCATTGAGCGTAGAAATTGCCACTCTTGAAAATGGCACGATGAAGGCAGGACTACATAACGTAATCTTTAACGGAGATGATGTACCGAACGGGACGTATTTCTATCGGTTGACATTTGGAAAAGAGTCACATAGTGGAATGATGACACTGATGAGATGACAACGTACCCAGGCGGAAAAATTGAAGTCTGAACAATTTTCTTCGTTGATAATCGTCAACGGGTTTATTGACGTATTTTATAGCATATTTTTAGATTTTGCTTATACGGTGAATTGCATTCTGTTCAATCGTATATTCGTGGGAATTTTTCTCATGTGTAATAATCTTCGTTACCCAATACTGCGAATGTGTGTATGAAACCCAAAATAATAAGTAATCTACTTCATATTTTATATTGTTGAATGGCTGAACCAATCGTCCGCGTACAGAACGTTTCCAAAGTTTACCGCCGGGACTCGCTACAGATACCCGTGCTGCAAAATCTCTCGCTTGATGTTCCCGAAGGCGAATTCCTTGCCTTGATGGGACCTTCCGGCTCCGGCAAAACGACGTTGCTGAACCTCATCGCCGGCATCGATAAGCCGACGCAAGGCTCGATCACGATCGGTGGAACGGATATCGCAACGTTAAGCGAGTCTGCTCTTGCGGGCTGGCGCGCGCAACATGTCGGTTTCGTGTTCCAGTTTTATAATTTGCTTCCAGTGTTGACGGCATTTGAAAATGTAGAGCTTCCTCTCTTATTGACCCCTCTTTCTAAGAAAGAACGTCGCGAGCACGTAGAAACCGCACTAGGTGTCGTCGGTCTTTCCGACAGAATGAAACACTATCCGAAGCAACTCTCCGGCGGACAGGAACAGCGCGTTGCAATTGCTCGTGCCATCGTTACCGACCCGACACTCATCGTTGCCGATGAGCCGACTGGCGATCTTGACCGAAAATCGGCGGAAGAAGTGCTTGCGCTGATGGAACAGCTCAACAGCGAATTCAAGAAGACGATCATCATGGTAACCCACGATCCGCAAGCCGCTGCAAAAGCGCATAAAGAACGGCACTTGGATAAGGGCGAGTTGAAATGAAGATCATAAAACTTATGTTCCGGAATATCTTCCGGCACAAACTGCGCGCGATATTGACGATGCTCGGCGTTGCCGTGGCTGTGATGGCGTTCGGACTCTTGCGGACGATCATCGCAACGTGGAATTCGGGATCGAGCAATGCCGCGCCTGACCGCCTCGTGACTCGCGATAAAGCTTCATTCGTTCTCTCTATTCCGCTTGCCGATATGCAACAGATCGAGCATGTCCCCGGCGTCAAGGAGGTTTCGTATATGAACTGGTTCGGCGGAGTATATATCGACCAACAGCATTTTTTTCCGCGCATGGCATGTTCAACCAATATATGGGATGCGTATCCTGAATATGTCGTTCCGCCGGACCAATTAAAGGCGTACAACGATGACCGCCACGGGTGCATCATCGGGCGGAAGCTTGTGGAGAAGTATGGGTTCAAGATCGGTGATATCATTCAGTTGGCAGGCGATATTTACCCCGGGCAATGGCAGTTCGTTGTCCGCGGGATATACACTGGTAACAAGCCGACGATCGACGAGACGGCAATGTACTTTCATTGGGAGTACTTGAACGAGTATCTTGAAAAGAACAATCCCTCGCACGCCAACAACGTCGGATGGTACGTCGTGAAGATTGCGAATCCTTCCAATGCCGCTCAAGTATCAGCGGAGGTGGACGGATTGTTCGAAAACTCGAGCGCGGAGACGAAAACCGAAACAGAGAAAGCATTTCAGGCAGAGTTTGTTGCCATGTACGGCGCGATCATCACCGGACTACAGATCGTGTCCTACGTTATCATCGGCATTATTTTCCTTGTGCTTGCTAACACAATGGTGATGACAGCGCGCGAACGCATCCGGGAATACGCCGTGCTCAAAACGCTTGGATTTACCACGGCGCACCTTGCAACGCTGATCGCCGGAGAATCGCTTTCCATCGCGCTGCTTGGCGGCGCTATCGGCATCATTCTCACGTTCCCGATCTGCGCTGGTTTCGGCAAAGCATTTGCAGACTTTTTCCCGTTAATGGTCATGGAACCAATGACGTTTATACTGGCGGGTGGATTGGCTGTTCTTGTCGGAATTCTCGCCGCAATATTCCCCATCGAGCGAGTGATGAATATGAAAATTATTGACGGTTTAAGGCAAGTAGGATAAAATGAAAATACCATTCATCTATACATTCCGCAGTTTATGGACGCGCAAGCTGACCGCGCTGATGACGATCTCCGGCGTCGGGCTTGTGGTGTTTGTCTTTGCCGCAGTGCTTATGCTTGCGCAAGGGCTGAAAGATACCCTCGTGGCAACCGGCTCGCCGGACAACGCCATTCTTCTCCGCAGTTCCGCGGAGAGCGAGACGCTCTCGTCCATCAGCCGCGATGCCGCTTCTTTGCTCGAAACCATGCCCGAAGTTGCGACAGGGCAGGATGGCAAGCCGCTCGCATCGAAAGAATGCGTTATCATTGTCAACATGAATAAGAAATCAACGCATTCCATGGGCAATGTTACCGTTCGCGGGCTTTCGCTTGCCGGGCTGGCGATGCGCCCGCAAATACACTTGAAAGAAGGGCGCATGTATAACCCGGGCTCATCTGAGCTTATCGTCGGCAACGAAATAGCCGACCGGTTCGAGGGCGCGCAACTTGGCGGACAGGTGAAATTCGGCGGTAGAATGTGGACCATCGTCGGCATATTCGATGCAGGCAAAACCGGTTTTGCCTCGGAGGTAATGGGTGATGTTGACCAGGTGATGCAGGCGTTCAACCGTCCTGTGTATTCGGCAATGCTCTTTCGGATGAAATCGCCGAGCGATTTTGACGGCATCAAAGCCAAGGTCGGCGCTGATCCACGGTTGATGGACTTGACGGTAAAACGAGAACAAGATTTTTACGAGGAACAGTCCAAACAATTGGCAATGTTCATCCAAATTTTAGGAATGGTGATCACGATCATTTTCAGTTTCGGGGCGATGATCGGCGCAATGATAACTATGTACGCCGCCGTGGCGAACCGCACAGTCGAGATCGGGACGTTGCGCGCGTTAGGTTTTAAACGCTATAGTGTTTTGGCTGCATTCCTCATCGAGTCGCTGTTGATCTCGATCATTGGCGGTGGCGCAGGGCTGCTGATTGCATCACTCTTAGAGTTTGCATCGTTTTCCACTCTCAACTGGTCGTCGTTCACCGAGATCGCGTTCGGATTTTCTCTTACGCCGGGCATTGTTTTGACCACGCTGATCTTTTCCGTCGTCATGGGGCTTGTGGGCGGCTTTTTGCCGTCCGTCAGAGCGTCAAGACTGGACATCATCAGTGCACTGCGAGCGAGTTGATATTTGTGGTACGAAAAACAATTCGTTCGCTAGTGTCTTTGCGGGGAACGAAGCAATCTTTTCGCATCACATACTGTCGGGTTACGCCGATTTCATTAACAACACATTGCAAAACTACTTTTTGTACGTAGCCGCAACGATTCGTATCCCTTCTTCGTATGGCGTCGGCTGAGTGTTGAATGATGAAGTGAATTTCGTTGAATCGAAAACATACGGAGATGTATTTTGATAGAGCATTTCCGGAAACTCGCGAAGTGTAGAATCGAATATTCCGAGAATACCCATCATCCAGAGTGATAACACACGATCACGAGGCGGCACATCAAAAATTTTTGCAACCATTTCGACAAACTGTTTGCCTGTCGGCGCCGGCAAAGCCGTGGGAAGATGCCACGTTTGATTCCACCCGGAATCGGTCATCGCAAGTTGCGCGACCGCTTTTGCCGCATCGGGAGTGAACGTATAGGAATGCGGTAACGAATCATTGATAAGCACATTCGCTTTAGCATTCTTTGCAATATTATCGAACACGAGAATGTTTGCGATACCTGTTTTTATGTTTGGTCCATAAAAATCTGCAGATCGTGTTATCATTGCTGTCAGATTTCCTGCCTTCATTTCATCAAGAAGCATCGTGGCGATTCGTGCCCGCACTTCACCCTTTTTGCTGCACGGGTTGTACGGCGTATCCTCCGTCATCGCGCCGTCAACTTTGCCATACGAATACACATTATCAAAGAATACGAGCTTTGCGTTCGCACGTTTGCACGCTTCGATGGTGTTTTGCATGATCACTGGCCATGTGCTCTGCCACTCTTTCAAATTATATTTAATACCTGCGACAAGATATACTACCGATGAACCTGTAACGGCATCAATAATTTGCTGCCGATTTGTCAGATCAGCCGGAACGCTTTCGCTCGATCTGCTTACATTGTGTGCAGTGCGCGAAACACAGCGCACATGCTCGCCTCTGTTCGTCAGTTCTGTCAGGAGAACGCTTCCGATCGCACCACCAGCGCCGAGAATCGTATGCATGAGTTATTCTATTGGAATTTTATCTTCGTCTTAATTTTTCATCAATGCTTCCGCGCCTGCCAAAGCAATTTTTGCAGTTGCGCTCTTGCGCTCGCCGATTTGCTGGCGCCACATGGCGTAATACAGACCTTTCATCTCAAGAAGATCGTGATGTTTACCCGATTCCACGATGTGTCCTTTCTCCAAAACGAAAATTGTATCAGCGTGGAGTATAGTGGAAAGACGATGGGCAATCATGATTGTAATGAGATCGCGCTGATGTGAGATTTCCCGAATGGTCGTAGTGATATCATCCTCCGTCAGAGAGTCAAGCGATGAAGTTGCCTCGTCGAATACGAGCAGATCGGGCTTACGCAGTAAAGCGCGAGCGATGGACAGCCGCTGCTTTTCACCGCCGGAAACTTTCACGCCCCCTTCACCGATAAGCGTGTTAATGCCGTTTTCCGCGCGCGCCAAAAGTGATTGACAAGCGGCTTTGTTCAGCGATTCCAAGATTTCATCGTCCGTTGCGCGCGGGCTGACGAACAGGAGGTTCTCGCGAATTGTCCCGGAAAATAATTGTGTGTCTTGGGTGACGAATCCGATTCGTTCGCGCAGTTCGTCAAGGTCTACCTCAACGCCCGGATGATTGTTATACAGGATTTTCCCTTCCTGCGGCTGATACAGTCCGACGAGCAATTTCACCAGTGTCGTTTTTCCCGCGCCGGATGGTCCGACAAACGCGACTGTGTCGCCGCGCTTGACCGAGAATGAAATATCGCTCAATGCGTTCGCGGTACCGGTGAGATGCTTGAAACTGACGGAATTGAATCCGAGTGTTGTAATTTGTGGAATCGAGATGGGCTGCGCAGGCTTCGCTTCTTGAGGCGTATCAAGAATGGTTTGGAAGTTATTCAATGACACTTCCGTCTCCCGGTAAATATTGATGATGTTGCCGAGTTCCTGCAGCGGTCCGAAGATAAAGAACGAATAAATATAAAGCGAGAAAAATTGCCCGAATGTTATATACTGCATGAACACCATGTAGAGCATAGTTCCGAGCAGAAACGTCCGAAGGAAATTCACCGCAGTTCCTTGTATAAAACTCAACTTGCGAACATATTTTACCTTTTTCAGCTCCAATTGTAAAATTTTATCAGTCGTTGTGTTCAGCCTGCCTATTTCCTGCTCTGCAAGTCCAAGGCTTTTCACCAATTCGATGTTGCGTAATGATTCTGTTGTCGTCCCGGCAAGCGCAGTCGTTTCTTTTACGATCGTTATTTGGATGGTCTTGATTTTTTTGCTCAGTGTCGCGCTCAAAATGAATAGAATGGGAATCATGCTGAAATAGATCGGCGCTATGGGCCAATACACCGTGAACGCGTACACCGTGACGAATACGATGCCGATAAACGTCGTGAAAACGATATTGATGAGGGACATAATTAGCCGTTCAACATCGGCACGGACTTTTTGTAATTTGCCGAGCGTCTCGCCGCTCCGTTGGTCTTCGAATACCTGGTACGGAAATCCCAACACGTGTTTCACGCCGTCTGAGTATATCGTCGCTCCGACGCGCTGGGTAACGACGTTGATATAATAATCCTGGAAATTCTTTGCAACCCGTGAGACAAACGCAACACCCATCGCGCCGAGCAGGAGCAAAACAACGCCTCCAAGGAATTGATTAAGCGCGTATTCCTTGAATTTCATCGCATAATTATCAATGATCAACCGGAAGATATACGGATCGAGCATCGAGAAGATTTGATTGATGCTGGCAAGTGCAAGCGCAAGCGCAACAATCTTCCAGTACCGGCGAAGGTATGAGTACAATAATTTCATAGAGATACAATTAGGTATATAATTAATTGAAGACGTAAAATAAGGCAAAATATTTTATTACCATAACACTCGCGCCCATTGAGAATTTCAGGTAATTTCGCCCTCATGTCAATAAATGATCAATGCCAATTAAAGACGCTTACGACGTTGTAATCATCGGCGGGGGGGCTGCAGGACTGATGTGCGCAATTGAAGCAGGAAAGAGAGGGCGCACTGTTTTGGTTTTGGAGCATAACGCAGTAATCGTCCCGCTGAAAATCGGCGGAGACCGCATAACAATCAAAACCCCACAAAAGATCGGCGTCATAAGCCCGCTACTTCAGCGCAGTCGAACTTTGCTTCACATTCAACTAATCCTCGAAACCGGCGTCACCCGGAAAATCAAAACAGTGATAGAAACAGAAGCGGGAAACCACAAACTCGGGGGCGCTATGGAGCAAGACCGGATGCGAAAACCAATGAAACTTTTAACCGTCCGTCGGAACCATGGAAATCTTCCGATTTTTATGCTGCGCGTCCAAGTCCGTTTGCCAAAAGGAAAAAGGATACGTACTCGGCTAAACCTGACGCCGAAAAGAAAAAATCAGCATATTCTATTTTCGATAAAGTCAAATCTGCAATAACGGAGAAGGAAGGATTTTGGAGCGGTTTGAAAAAGAAAAAAGCGCCCAAAGATTCTTTTGCAAAAACAGACAGGCACCGTCATTAGACAAGTTGCACCTGTTGTGACATACTTTTACACAAACTGCCCTGCAACATAACCTGACGCCCACGCCCATTGAAAGTTATAACCACCCAGCCAGCCGGTTACATCCACGACTTCGCCGATAAAATATAATCCCGGAGATTTTCTTGCTGCCATCGTTTTCGATGAAAGCTCATTCGTGCTTACGCCTCCAACTGTAACCTCGCTTTTCTCGAATCCCTCTGTACCAGTCGGCACAATCGTCCAATTATGCAATTGATGTGCGATTGTCTGCAAATCTTTCTTCGAAATTGTGCCGAGCTGCTGAGTTATATTATTCATTTTGCACCATATTTGTGAAAAACGTTTGGGTAAATAAACTGCCAAAACTGCGTTAATATTCGGTTTTAAAAGACGATTTCGAACAAATTCTTCAAAAATATCCGTCGAAGGCAGCGTGTCTATAAGGATCTGTTCTCGGGAATTCCAGTATGAGGAAATTTGCAGAATCGCAGGTCCGCTCAGCCCTTTGTGAGTGAATAATACATATTCTTTGAATTGTATGTCATTGCACGTCACATTCGCCTCAAACGATACGCCAGCAAGAGAAGAAAATATCGCGCGATCTTTATCGGAAAACGACAATGGTACTAAACCCGGCTTGGTAGAAATAACTTTTAAACCGAACTTCTTCGCAACCTCATACCCAAATGCTGTTGCTCCAATTTTGGGTATGGAGCATCCACCGGTAGCAATGACAAGTGATGAAGATTGAATCTTGTCTGAATCCGTTTCCACTATGTATAAATTTTCTTTACATATGTTTTTAACTGCGCACCCTGTACGTATCTCCACACGTGCATCAGCGCACTCGTGTAATAGCATTCCGATAATTTCCTGCGAACTTGTATCGCAAAATAACTGTCCAGCTTTTTTC
>Ga0207048_10181_pt2 | contig 18958 bp, 13 predicted proteins | sample Alteio_BWMinCont_65_FD_153301 | JGI IMG/M metagenome (GOLD analysis project Ga0207048, IMG submission 153301) | Enriched cells from forest soil in Barre Woods Harvard Forest LTER site, Petersham, Massachusetts, United States -... | ecosystem: Environmental > Terrestrial > Soil > Temperate forest >...
GACAAGCCGGATCCGCTGTCTGGAGCGAAGGAAGCCCGGCGAGGTTGGCTGGACATCCTGAAAGCAAAGTAGGTGATATTAACCGAAAAAGCATCGGGAGTTACATGCCAGGCAGTAGTGCGTTGCCAGAACTGCGAGCATACTTAGCGTGGCGAAGATGGCAAGGGCGACAAGGAGGATGATATGGATGAGAAGAACTCATCGCGTATGACTTCACTCGGACCACAAACGGCAGCGGGTGGCTGGATCAGCTTCGCGGCGGATCCGGCGCAGAAGGAGCGTTGCCTGGCGCGTTTGCGCGAGGCCGAACTCGGCCCGGACAATCAACCCTCCGATTGCGCGGCAGGGGGTAAATACCACTTTAGTAACGAACTTGGCATGCCCGAGACGCTTGCCGTGGTGATTGACGTCCTATGCTGGCTGCGCCAGTCGGAAGGAAAAATCAGCGCGCGCGCGCAGGCAATCGGCCTGATCGAAGCCATACCGGTAGGGGTGGATCTGGGCACGGCATCGCAACGTTACGCCCATTGGCTGCTGCACGATAAGCAATGGGGCATTGCTCAATATTGCGCTGCAGAACCATTGAAGGGGTTGGCGGCACGACTTAAAACATTGCATGACAAAGAACTTGCCGGCCAGGCGATTGACGACAGCGAGTGGCCTGCGCTTGAACCGGATACCCCTGTAGATACGGGCGTTGCAGACGACGAGGACGGCCGGCATCTGGAGAACTTACTTGCCTCTTTCTCGACTCCTCTGCATAGGATTGACGTCGAGCAAATGGGACGGCTGTGTGGCGCCGCGGCGTATTTTGCCGGAGAGCAAGCCAGGCCTGGTTTCTGGAGCGACAGCGAACAGCGCCAGATGGATGATTTATATGGTGCATTTTGTGAGAGCACGGAGCAAGCCTTGGGGCCACGTCCATCCCCGCAGCAAGTTGCGGAATTACAAGACTGGATGCGGCATGAGCAAGCTTTGGACGCCGTCTGGGAGAAGCAGATGCGGCAGCAGCATTTGCAGCTATGGCGGCGCTGGGACGCATGGGGTGAAAAACAGGCAGCGCTGTATGCCGCGTTCAATGGTTCGGCAGTCGACCTTATCTTGTCACTGTTCAAGCTGGCGCCACGCCGGGATGTTTTCGCTTCAGGTCCGCAGCTGCATTGAATCGATGCCACGGTATGGCAACTGACCGGACCGCCTGGCGCGGTCCGGTCATGTCGCTTTAGTGTGGGAAACTAACCAGGCGCGCTTGTATCGACGATGACAAACTGAGATCGAATCGGCCGCCGATTGGCAAATCTTTCGTATCAAATGATGCCTTGCCACCTTGCAGTCCACCGCCGAGCACGGTCTTGGCGCCTGCAGGCGAGACGTATATCACCGACAAGAACGGTTCCAGGGTTGCGTTCCAGGTGATTGCCAGGCGTCCGTTCAGGGTTGCCCAGCTGACCGAGGACGCCATTGCCTGAGCATTGCCGGTGGTTGTAGCCTGGCTAGCGATTTTCAGGCTTTGCGCCTGCCTGGGTTGCTGCATGGTTTGCAACTGCCCACTGCGTAAAACCTCGATAGATGCGATCTCTCCCGGATTGGGCAAACTCACCCAAAAGTGGCTGGTAGCATCTGCGGCATCGGCCACACTGACCGGTTCGAACGGTAGTTTGTAAGTCTGGCCGCTGACCGTATGCACGCGTAATTCATGGATCGACCTGGCTGTCGCGGTATCGATTCCCGTCGTGGCAGCGGACGCGGACGCGGGGTGCAGTAACACGCCATGGGCAGTTAGTTCGCCCGATATGGTCAGGTAGCCATCAGGCGCTGGCGTTGAAGTTGCTACGCTGGCGGCAGTAGCAAGAACCAGGGGCTGCGGAATGGCCGCAGTGCGCGACTCGGCAAACTGCTGCGCCCGGATGTAACTGAAATCAGAGAACCAGGTACCGCCGCAATAACCCATGACATCTTTCATCTGCGTGTTGCTTGGCGTCAGTGGCGCGCTTAATGCGCCTACCTGCGTGTCGCTGTTATAGGGGCTGTTGTAGACCGCCAGCGAACTCAGGTCGGCGTTGGCGTTGGGGTAAGCCGGATCCGGATTGGCGGCGCCGCCGCAGGGCGCATGCATCAAGGAATGGTTATGTCCCATCTCATGCACCATGATTGCCTGCCACTGTGGCCATTTATTATCAAACGGATCGCCTTGACCGGCACTGCTGGTCCAATCCAGACCAATTGCAGACACTGAAGAGCCGCTGCTTTGAGCGGTTACACCTAAATAACCGAGGCCCGCGATAAATGACGGAGGGGGAGGCGCGTACATCGGGACAAAACCATAGTAAAAGGCGGTCGGAGCTTCGGCCCTGCGCGCGTTTTCCAGTTGGCCCAGGGCGCTTGACCAATCCATGCTTGCGGTGTCCGTGGCGCCGCTGATCACCAGAGCCGAACGTTGTTGCACCACGATATTGCCGTTTGCATAGGGATAGACGCGTGCCAACGCTGCCCGCACGTCTGACAGTGCCGGCGGCAATACGCCGGTGGCGCTGCCGACCGTAAGTGGCACCAGAACGACGCGCAGACTTGCCGGCGCGCCGACGGTAGGCGATACATCTTGGCTGGCAGGGCTGCTGGTGACGCCGGCAGCCACTCTGATACCGATTTTGACGCCGGGTTGTACCCAGGCGGCTGGCAGGACTGCATTGAAGCTGTTATTCAGGCTGTAGTCGTCTTTCGCGGTAGGCAGATTGGTCGGTCCGTTCATCGTCAGCACACCTAATGTCGCGCCGGTGCTGCTGCTGGCCGACAAATTCACTACCGGACTCCTGGTGCCGGCAGCCGGTGCGAGAACCGTTGCACGCACCAGGGCAGGGCGCCCTGGCGTCAGGCGCAGCGTCGGGTCGGTGGAACTCTTGTCGAACACATGCGCAAAATCGATGCTGCTGATCCAGAGCCCGACGCTGCCGGTGCTATCGATGGTGCCGGCATTGACGGCTGGCTGGCCCGGCGCGGTCAGCAACACGGTGCCGCTGGCGCCAAGTGCTACGTTCAGCACGATCTGGGTAGCGCTGCTGCTGACGATGGCTGCGCTCGAATTGCCGACTTTGGCCGCGGTGACAGTATTCAGGTTTGTTCCAGTAACCGTCAGTACCACCGTGGCGCCGCTTGTGGTGCTGAGCAATGCGGTCACGGTGACTGCCGGCACCACGGAAAAGACTGCGGCGCTGCGGACTTCCTGATAGCGGTCAACCACGGCCAACGGGCCGGAAGCTGCGCCGGCCGGAACAGTAAAGGTGACGGCGCTGTTCGACGCGCTGGATACCGACGCAATCGTGCCGTTGGCGAACAGGACATTGGTTACCGCCGCCAGGCCGCTGCCGCTAATCGTGACGCTGCTGCCGACTATGCCGAGCTGCGGCAGCATGGCCACAATCGCTGCCGGCTGATAGCCGTTGAGTTGATATGCACTGTTGATCGGAGCGCCGTTGACGATCAGCGTCAGCACACCCGAAACCGCATGGGTCGGCATGGCGAGTGTCGCCGATGTGCTGGAACTACTGACGATAGTCAGATCGACACCCGCTATCTGATAGCCGCTAACCCGATCAAGATTAGTCCCTTGAATAGTGAAGTTGCTGCCGGCGGCAACGTTGACGGCGGACAGGCCCGTTACCAGCGGTGCTGGCAAGCTGGATGTAAACGTGGTCGCCGATTGAACCGAGAATCCCGGGCCAGACAATGTGACGGCCCCGCTCACTGCAACGGTAGGAATCGTAATCGTAATTTGCGTATCGCTGACGATCGAGAAAGTGACGGCAACCGAGCCGATGGTAACGGTGGTTACTTTCTGAAAGCCGGTTCCGGTGATCGTCAGGGGGGCGCCGGCAGATGCGCTCGGGCTTGACAGCGCGCTGATGCTTACGGCGGCCACGGGTACCGGAGCTGCGATCGATGTCGGTGCAGTTCCCGCACTGTCGCCCGATCCGCCGCCACCGCCGCAACCGGATTGGCTCAGGATGGTACTGACTAAAACGAGAGCAAGAAGCTTCTTATTGTTTTTCATTACAACACGCTGCCTTTGGGCTAAAGAGATGGGATGGTTGGATTTCATGCGATGCCTTGCCTTGCAAATGATTCCGGCAAAGCTGAATGTTGCCACGTGGAAATTTTGTGCGTGATTGTAATTGGTAAAGATACCCGGCGTAAAGTGCTGTGGACGTTAAAACGGTGAAATGTCAGGAGTTGTGGGTATTCGTCCATTTGCTGACAGTTTTTTTCAACAAAATTGTGATCGACAAGAAATTTTTTTCCCACTAACGATTGCATAGCAGTACTTCCATTGAGGAAAACAGCATCGGCTAACTGAAACGAATCCCATGACCAGATCCAACGCGCACACTTTCAAACGCCCCCACGGATTCGGGGTGCTGATGCGACTGCTGGATGTTGCCGTTCTGGCGGTGGCAGCTCAGCTTGCCAGTTATTTGCGTTTCGACAGCCTGCTTCATACGGCAGATCACATTCACACGGTAATGCTCTGTTTGTGCTGCGCGCTGGCATTTTTCATGTTTCCGCAATCCGGCGTGTATGTATCGTGGCGCGGCCGGTTCGTGTCATCCATGCTGGGGCGCCTCGCCGCTTCGTGGGCCGCGGTCCTGTTGATCGGCCTGCTCTTCAGCTTCCTGTTTCATTATGCGGGCCAGGTATCCCGGCTCTGGCTGTGCTACTGGTACGTGATCGGGAGCGTGTTGCTGACAGGGTACCGAGCCGCAGTTTATCTGCTGCTCCGCCGTTTGCGCAGTTACGGATTCAATACAAAGCGGGTGGTCATTGTCGGCTACGGCCAGACCGGACGGGAAATGCACAAACGCGCCCGGCAGCAGGAGCAATCCGGTTATCAAGTCGCTGCCGTGTACATCGATGGCCAGGACCAGGATGCGCCCGATCTGTCTCTGCTCGCCGCTGTCGACCGTATCAAGGCACTGGATGATGTCCATGACTATGCCATGTCAAACCGGATCGACGAGATCTGGATTACCTTGCCTGTCAGCGCATCGTCCCGGCTGCACGAATTGCTGTACATGCTGCGCAACGCCTTGATGGATGTCCGCTGGGTGCCCGATATGATGGGGCTGCAAATGCTTAGCAGCAGCATGGTCGAATTTCTTGGCATGCCCACGGTAGATCTGAATCGCCCGGTCGCCGATGGCCTGGGCGGCATGTGCAAACATCTGCTGGACAAACTGTTTGCGGCCGTGGTGCTGGTCATGCTGTCACCATTGTTTCTGATCATTGCGGCGGGCATCAAATATGCGTCACCCGGACCGGTGTTTTTCAAGCAGGCGAGGCTTGGCCTCAACGGCAAGAAATTCATGGTCTACAAATTCAGAAGCATGAAGGTGCACCAGGAACATCAACAGATTACGCAAGCGACGCAACACGATCCGCGCATCACCCGCATCGGCCAATTCCTGCGACGTACCAGCCTCGATGAGCTGCCGCAGTTCATCAATGTCCTGATCGGCGACATGTCGGTTGTCGGGCCGCGGCCGCACGCAATCCAGCACAACCAGATGTACGAGGAGATCCTGGAGCTGTACATGGCGCGGCACCGGGTTAAGCCGGGGATCACCGGATGGGCGCAAATCCACGGCCTGCGCGGGGGAACCGATACCGTCGACAAGATGGAAAGGCGGGTTGAGTTCGATCTGCATTACATCCGTAACTGGTCGCTCCTGATGGATCTGCGCATTGTGGTCTGGACTGCTTTCAAGGGATGGACGGGTAAAAATGCTTATTAGCAAAATCCGTCCCCGGCACTGCATGGCAGTTGCGTCGGTGTTTTTTGCATTGCTGCTGATCATCGGATCCGTACCTGGTTACGCCAGGGCGTTCTCCGCCGTGATCGATTATCGAATATTGCATTTTGTCGCGTATGGTTTTCTTAGCGCACTAATCTACGGTTGCCTGAGCGGCGCGCCGGCGCGTCGGGCGCGATACACACTGTTAGCGATTGCAGTACTGGGCGGCCTCGACGAATCGATGCAGAGTTTCCTGCCCTACCGCAATGGCGATTTCGGCGATTGGATCTGGGACATGGTGGCCGCGTTGTCGTGTGTGGCGGTTCTGGCCTTTTTCCACGCCAGAAGTGAAGGCAAGGAAAGTGGCAACATGCCGCGCCTTGAGATCAAAAAATCCAAGGCACTGCTGCAAATCATATCTGAGCAGGCAGTCTTCACCCTGACGTTTTTCGCAACCCAGGCTCTGCTCGCACGCCATCTGAGCGTGGCAATGTTCGCTTCGTTTTCCGCAATTTATTCGGCCGTGATCCTGTTGAACATCGTTCATGGCAGCACGGTCATGGAGCCATTGCTGGTGTTCGCCAAAGCGAACCGCGCGATCGACCGCAAGCTGCTGCTGATACTGCATCTGCTGATCACCGCAGCGAGCATGTTGGCGGCGATCTATCTGGCATGGATCATCCCCGGTGCGTCGCCGTACTTCGTCTGCGCCTTGATTATTGCGATGACGGGTTTTGTGACGTACTGGACGGTGCGCGCGATATCCATTTTGGACAATACCAGTCTCAAATCACTCTTTCCCGCATTGGCGCAACTCGCCGGCGTGTGCTCGGCAATTGTCTTGATGCCCGAGGGTAGCCCTGATCAGTTGAGTGCATTGCTGCTCGCCATTGGCGTACCGCTGCTATTGGCGAGCGCGCTGATCATCGTCATGACGAAGAAGAAGGACGTTCATCCAGCGCAAGCTGTTGGTGAAAAAATATCCTGGCTGAGTTTTGGCCTGAACAATTCCCTGAGCCAGATCACGGTCTGGGCGATGACCCATGGCCTGGTGGTTTATTACCTGTCTTTGCAGGAGTCCGATCTGGCCGCCAGCTTCCGTGTGGTGATGACCTTGGTGCTGCCGGCGCAATATCTGAACATCGCGATGTCGAATTTCGGGTTGCCGCGGCTGGCCCGGCTGGCAGATGAGAGATCTGCGACGTTTGCAAGAATGGCACGCATGCTGATCATGGCAACGATCGCTTCCGGCCTGCTCTACAGCATGGTGTTGTGGTTTTGGGGGCAGTCATTGGCCGGATTGTTGTTCCGCGATAAATACAGTGGTCTCGACATGCACAACTATTTTCTGCTGCCGATAATGCTGGCGGCGATTCAAGGCGTGCGTACCGTGCTGAAGGCGCTCAAGCTGACCCACTATGCCAGCTGGGCGATGGCCGCGGGTTTCCTTTGTTTCATGCTGGTGTTTATCGCCAATCCGATAGCGTCGGTCAGCACGATGTTCATTCCGACCGTGTTCGGCGTGGGCCTGGCTGCCGTGATCATGTTGTGTCAACTCCAAAAAGGGATAAAGGGACTAAAGGTGGCGGCATCATGAAAATCGTGATCTGCGCTGTTCCCTATAGCCCGAATCTGGGCGATGGCGTCATTTATGAAAACATCAGGCAGTTGCTGCTGGAGCGCGTACCTGGCGCGCAGGTGAGTGCACTCGATATCGCCGGCCGCGACGATTTTTCCGCGACCTCTGTCTCCAGGAAGCCGTTGATGCATAAAGTACCCAAGCTGGTGCTGCCGGCCGCAGTCTGCGTGTATTTCGGTTTGAAATATGTATCAGGCTGGCGCCGCAAGTGGATGGCGCGGTTGGCGGGCGCCGACCTGGTGATAATCGGCGGCGGCCAGCTGATGCTGGATGTTCACCTTAATTTTCCGGTTAAATTATTCCTGCTGTCGTGCATCCTGAAAACCTTGGGCAAATCCGGCAAGGTAGCTGTTTTCGGCGTGGGTGTATCGCCATCCATGTCAGCTGCAGGAACCTGGCTGCTCCGGCGGACATGGCGCAACCTGGCGCCGGTATACGTCAGCACCCGGGACAGAGAGTCAGCCGAAAACCTGCAACGCATCCTCGCGAGTCCGCTGGATGTCGGCGTTACGCCAGACCCTGGCATCTACTCGCAACGGACATTTGCAGCGTCCCTGGCGCAGCGCAGTCCGGGCAACATCCTCGGTATCTGTATTTCGAGTCCGCTTGAACTGAACCAGTCCGACATGGAAACGCAGGATTACGGCCGACGGATCGGCGCTTATTTCCGGGAGCTGGCGCGACAAGCCTCTGCCGCAGGGTACCGGGTGCATCTGTTTACCAATGGCGCTCCGGAAGACGAGGCGCTCAAGAATAAGCTGGCGGCTGATCTGGCGCCGGGTCAGGTGCTTAATCTGCCGCGTCCGGCGCTGCCGTCGCAACTGGTCGTCAATATCAGCCGCTGCGATAGCATCATCGCCCACAGGCTGCACGCCAATATCGTCGCCTATGCGCTTGATATCCCCAGTATCGGCTTAAGCTGGGATAGCAAGGTCAAGTCGTTTTTTTCGCTGACCGGCCGCGACGATTTTTTCATACGAGAGTCGATCCCCGACGCAGCCGGCACGCTCAAGTTGTTGAGGCAGGCGCTGCAAACTGGCGCAAACAAGGAAAAGGACCGTTTGACGCAGCAGCTGGCGGTCGAAATCTCGGCATTGTTGAACGTTTCCGGAATGCTCCCCACGTTACTCTCGCTGGAATCGGCAGCCAGCACTACCGTCACCTAGCCCGTTATGCATAACTTATTTGACAGGCAGGCTACCTCGGAAATCAGGCTCATTGGCGGCGTGTTGATGCTGGCGCTGACGGCGTTCGTTTATCTGTATCAGCGGGCGTTTCTACCGAGCTATTTCTTTACCGACGAAGCCACGATTTTCAACCTGATGAACTATTCCGATTTGCGCTTGCTCGATCAGAATTCCTTTGTCAGCACCGCCGCGGTCTTTTCTCTTCTCGGACCGGCCGGATCGCAGTTGCTGTTGCTGGCGTCTGCCTGCATGGTGATTTTTTATGTCAGCAGGAAGTCGGTGCGCCTGGCCGACCTGGCGTTTGCCTGTGTCTTGATGCTGCCGTTCGTCATGTTCAACCTGAAACTGTCGAAAGAAACGGTGGTTATCCTGATGAACTTGCTGGCGTGCCTGGTTTGCAGCTGGCGTATGTCGAATCATCGCAAGGTGCTGCTGGTATGTGCGATCTATTTAATCTACGCCTGGCAATTCCGCAGCTATTATGTGCTGATCGTGGTGATGATGATGCTCATGCACATTGTGTTTAGTACCCAGGGCAAATTCCGGGCCATGATTGTGCTGGCGGTTCTGTTCGGTTGCCTGGCGCTGCCGGGAGATTTCTGGAACCAGCTGCAGCAAGCGCGCGATATCGTCAACCTGGACCGGGACGGTTTGTCGGACTCCAAGACCATCTTCTCGAATCCGCTTTCTCCGAACGGGATAGTGACGGCTCTTCCAAACGCAGGCTTTGCCGCACTGCGCTTTTATCTTGCGCCTGTCTTTTCGCTACGCGTACAGGAGATATTCCTTTCTTTTACCTTGTTCTTCCTGACCTTCCTTCTGTTCCGCCGCCACAACTACAAACATCCATTGGCCTTGCTGCTGATCGCCAATTTTGCGATCCAGACTTTCTTCGAACCAGACCTGGGATCGTTTTTCCGGCATCTGAGCGCCTATGCCTTTTGTGTCTTCGGGATTCATTACCTGCCGCAGGTGCAACCGGGTAAGAAGAAAAAAATACCTCGCACCGTAGCGCCGTTGGGACCTTCCAATTTTTACCGAAAGACATGAATGCCAGACAGTCTGCAGCAAGACCGTCCGTTAAACGTATTGAGCGTTGCGGAAACGATTCAAGGCGGTGTCGCCACTTATCTCGACATGCTGGAACATCTTAGCGATAGTTTCAATTGCCGTTTCACGCACCTGGTGCCAGCTTCGCAAGCGGGGCAGCTTAATGCAGAACGGATCCATTACCATCCGTATTCGCGCGAAGGCCTGGGGCCGTTCAAGCTGGCGCTAGCCATCGTGCGCCAGGTGCGTCTGCAGCGTCCCGATATCGTCTATGCCCACAGCACGTTCGCCGGCATCGCTCTATGCCTGGCTGTGCCTTGGCTTGGGCGTAACACAAGAACCATTTATTGCGCACACGGCTGGGCCAGTTTCCGCGATCGCAGCAAGGGAGTGACCATACTCACCAGGGCAATTGAAAAGATTATGTCCCATATCCCGGATGTGGTCATCGATATTTCCGGCTACGAGCATGAGAGTAATCGAAAATTCGGTTTCTCCCGCAATTGCATCCTGATCCAGAACACCGTGCTGGACCGGATGGATCCGCCGCGCAGGAAAAAGAGAGACAGTGAGCATTTGCATATACTGTTTGTAGGCAGGCTGGACCACGAGAAGGGTTACGACATCTTGCTGGAAGCCATGCGTATCCTCCAAAAGAGCCGGCCTGAATATGTTTATCATATAGTCGGTGCGCCTGTGCTGGCCAATCTCCAGCTTGAAAAACTGGATGCGCCGAACGTACATTACTACGGATGGGTAGACCAGGCGGACATCAATGCCTACTACGATCTTGCCGACGTACTGGTAATGCCTTCGCGCTCCGAAGGTTTCGGTCTTGCCGCGCTTGAGGCCATGCGCAGCCACGTCCCTGTGATTGCCAGCAATCGGGGTGCGTTGCCGGACATCGTGGAACATACGGTCAACGGCTTGATCTTCAATTGCACTTCCGCCGATCTGGTGGAGAAACTTGAAAGCCTGAGCCGCCATAGCGTGGACCGCTACGCGTTGGCTGCACGGACCTCTTATCGCGAGCGTTTTTCTACCAGTCAGTTCATTACGAGCTACCGGCAATTGTTCTCTGGCATGCGGGAATTGCGTTCGTCGTAATTTTTGCGTGGGGCGCGGACACGCATCACTTCGTCTCCTGAACATAAATTTCCGGGGCGGCTCGGGAATTTTCTTGCGGCATTTTCGGAAATTATTCCAGGGTGGCAGGAGAGTCCTATCACGCACCGCGAGTTTTCCGACAGATTGTTGCAACGATCTGCTACACACTTCATATTTGCATACAGTGCGAATAATGCGATTTGAGGTATATGGATATTTCGACCAAAGATGACTGTTCAAGCAAAGCACGCATTGTTGTTGTGGGCACCGATGACGCGTTTAGAAACACGATCGTGGGCGGCCTGGTCAGGCAGAAGTACGAGATGTCCGGGGTTCACGATAATGAAGCATTGTATCGGGAGTTGATCGAACGTCCGGTGGACATCGTGATTCTCGATGTGGACAGCGCAGACGGTGGCGGCCTCGCTATTGCATCTCAGTTGCGCGCCATGCAGCGTACCCGCCGCCTCGGCATAGTCATGCTCGCTTCGAAGGGCAATATGCACATGTGCGTGAGAGGGCTGGAATGTGGCGCAGACGTGTTCCTTGCCAAGCAATCAGACCATCTGGAAATCCAGGCGAACATACATAGCCTGCATCGCCGGTTGAGTTTCAGCTTGACGGCCCAGCAGCGCGCACCATGGCGTTTCAGCCGCAGCGAATGGAAGCTGTTTGCGCCGTCAGGTGCAGAAATCCTGTTGACGCGCCTTGAGACGCTGCTGATCGATATTCTTGCAGACAACCGGGGCCAGCCGGTGCGTCGCAAAGACATCATATCGACCGCGCTAGATCAAAATCCTCTGGCCTATGACGAACGCAGGCTTGAGGCCGTAGTCAGCCGCCTGCGAAAGAAGATCACAAAAATTTACCGTGCATCGCAACCGATCAAGGCTGCGCACTCCATTGGTTACATGTTCGTCGAGTCTATCGAGCGGGCGTAGCCGGTATCAACTGGCCGAAAAAATAGCTTAACAAGCGCACTGAATCCGAATGCATGCCATGTTCCCTCGGCATGCATTCCTGATATTTACGCAACACGCCGCGACGACGGGCTTACTTTATCAAGTTAGAAATTCCATGTATTTTTTTTCAAGAATCCATTTACTGAAGATGGCGATATTGGCGGGATTGATTCCCGCAATTGCGGCCTGTGCTGTTGCCCCTGGCATGCATATGGATAATTCGCATGCGGCCGGCCAAACTGAACCAGGCGCCCTGGTCGCGAATTTGAAACCGATTACGCCGGAGCTGGTGCAATCTGAAAGAATAATGCGTGAACAGCAATCCAGGCAGGACATCAGCCGATTGCTGGCTGATCCGCAGCCTTACCGCATCGATAGCGGTGATGTTCTTTCCATCCAGGTGTGGGCCCATCCTGAGCTGTCTACTCCAGCGATGTCGGGGCAGGCAACAATCACCCAGCCTGGCGCGGATAGCGGCAATATTCCGGGCTTTGTAGTCGATCACAGCGGCCTGGTGCAATTCCCTTTTGTCGGCCCTGTCAAGCTGGCGGGCCTGACAGCGCTGCAGGCGCGTGATTTTTTGAGCGATAAGCTCGCCCGTTACGTCAAAGCGCCGGATCTTACTTTACGTGTACAGGCATACCGCAGCAAGCGTGTCTATATGAATGGCGAAGTCAGGGCGCCAGGGATTGGAATGATCAACGACATCCCGATGACGTTGCCGGAGGCGCTGGATCGCGCCGGCGGCATCTTGCCAAGCGGCGACAAAAGCCAGATCAGCATTAGTCGAGCCGGCGTAACTTATCAGGTCAGCTTGCCACAGCTCGCAAAAGAAGGCATCAATCCGGGCAAGGTGTTGCTGGAAAGTGGCGATATCGTCCATGTGCTGTCACGTGATGAGAGCAGGGTTTTTGTACTGGGCGAGGTAACGCGCCCGAGCACACTGACATTGCGTAACGGCAGTTTGACGCTGGGCGAGGCGCTTGGGGATGCCGGCGGTCTCAATCCGCTGACCAGCAATGGACGCCAGGTCTATGTGGTGCGTAATGCGGGCGATGCAGCGAACGACGGCCCCGTTGTGTACCACCTTGACGCTCGCTCTCCCACCGCCTTTTCCCTGGCAGAGGATTTCGAGCTGGCGGCCAGGGACGTGGTCTACGTCGATGCAGCTCCGCTCGCCACATGGTCTCGCGTCATCAGCCTGATACTGCCAAGTGCGCTGTCGGTCACGAGCGCGGTGCAGGCGGGAAAATGATCGCCAACATCCTGGTCGTTTGCATCGGCAATATATGCCGCAGTCCTATGGCGGAAGGTTTGTTCGGGCGCGCTCTGCCTGGCATCACGGTGCGCTCCGCCGGGCTGGAAGCAATGACAGGCTATCCTGCCGATCCGCTTGCGGTTCAACTCATGCGAGAGCAGGGTGTCGATATCAGCGGCCATCGCGCGCAGGGCCTGGCGCACTGGATGATCAGCGAGGCAGATATCGTGGTGACGATGGATCTGGCGCAAAAGCATTTCATCGAACAAGCGTACCCCACCGCCAGAGGCAAGGTATTCAGGCTTTGCGAACCCGGCAATGGCGACGTTCCGGATCCGTACCGGCAAGACCTGGCGGTGTTCCGCCATACCTGCAACCTGATTGTCCAAGGCGTGGGCGCGCTGGCCGAGCGTATCGGTCGCATCAAATGAAAGAATAGGTTTAATTAAACACTGCCATGAGCCAATACACTTCACAACCAGCCTCCACCGGCATGCCAGATGACGATAAGATCGACCTGGCAACTTGTCTCGACGTCTTGTTCGACCACCGCTGGCTGATCGTCAACGTGGCCCTGGCTATCACCCTGCTGGGCAGCGCCTATGCGTTTCTGGCCAAACCCGTTTACCGCGCCAACATCCTGATTCAGGTTGAAGACAGTCCGGGTTCGTCAAAAAACATTCTGGGGGAAATGGGATCTCTGTTTGATCTTAAAACGGCCGCGATAACGGAAATTGAGATTATCCGCTCGCGTTTTGTAGTGTCGCATGCGGTGGACAACCTGCGGCTGTATATCAGCGCCGCGCCAAAATATTTTCCCGTCGTTGGTGCATGGCTCGCAGGCCGCAATGATGGATTGTCTGCCCCTGGATTATTCGGCTACGGTGGTTATGCCTGGGGTGCGGAACAGATCGATGTGGCGGTGTTCAACCTGCCGGAAGCACTGGAAGATCGCGAATTCACCCTGACAGTGGGAAGCGATGGCCGATTCCGCGTAAATCAACATGCCGAAGGGATCGAGTTCCATGGCGAAACCGGGGTCACGTTGCACAACAAGACAACGAAGGGCGATATAGAACTCCGTATTACAAGCCTGGAGGCCCTGCCCGGTGCGCAGTTCCTGCTACGCCGGACATCGCGGCTTGCCACCATTGAAAAATTGCAGCGGAACATGGTGGTCGTGGAAAAAGGCCGGCAGTCCGATATCATCAACGCCGAGCTTGAGGGAACCGAGCCTGAACTGATCAGTGCTATCCTAAATCAGATCGGCTTGGAATACGTGCGTCAGAACCTGGAGCGGAAGTCGGAAGAGGCGGAAAAATCCCTGGTGTTTTTAGATCAGCAGCTGCCAGACATCAAACAGCAGCTGGAAAACTCAGAGACCAAATACAACCAGTTCCGCAACAGTACCGGCATCATCGACCTGGGCGAAGAAGCTAAAGTGCTGCTGCAGCAATCTGTCGTCGCCCAACTCAAACGGAGCGAGTTGACGCAAAAAAGAGAAGAGCTGTCCATCCGTTTCACCAGCGCGCATCCGGATATGATCGGGCTCGAAAAACAGCTGCAAGAGATCAACCGGGAAATACAGGTAATCACGACGCAGATAAAAAAGCTGCCATTGGTAGAGCAAGATGTGGTGCGGTTAACGCGTGACGTCAAGGTTAATACGGATCTGTACACCTCTCTTTTGAACGTTACGCAGCAGCTGCGCCTGCTGAAAGCCGGTAAGGTTGGCACCGTCCGCCTGGTGGATACAGCCGCAGTGCCGGAAGAGCCGATCAAGCCAAGGCGCGCCATCGTGATCGCTGTCGCTTTGCTGCTGGGCCTGTTCCTGGGCGTGGTCAGCGCATGGATCAGGAAATCGCTGTTTGGCGGTATCGACAGCGCGTATGAAATCGAGCAAACGCTCGGCCTGCCGGTCTATGCGTCTATTCCGCACAGCAGAAAACAGGAAGAGTTGTATGCGCGGGTCCGGGCGAAGCCGCGGTTCTCACTGACACTGGCCAAAAGTGTACCGACCGACAGCGCGATAGAAGGCCTGCGCAGTCTCCGTACAGCGCTGCATTTTTCAATGCGGGAAGCAAAGAACAACATCATATTGATCACCGGCGCAACGCCAAACCTGGGGAAGTCGTTTATTTCGGCTAACTTTGTGGCGGTGCTGGGAGCGACCGGCAAGAAGGTACTGCTGATCGATGCGGATTTTCGTAAAGGCTATTTGCACCAGTACTTCGGTTTGGAAAGGGGGAACGGATTGTCGGACTTGATTGCGGAAGGCAGGTCGTTTGAGCAGGTGGTGCATAAAGGGGTGACGGAGAACGTCGATTTTATCTCCACCGGACCTTTGCCATCCAATGCGTCTGAATTGCTGCTGCATGTGAATTTCGGCAAATTGCTCGCAACCCTTGAGGACAGCTATGACTATGTGCTGATCGACACGCCGCCGATACTGGCAGTATCCGATACGTTGACCGTCGGGCCGCATGCCGGAACCATCTTGATGATTGCACGTGCGGGTGTCAGTACTGCCAGCGATATCAGGGAGTCGATGAAGCGTCTCGATCAGGCCGGCATGTCAGTCAAGGGCATCGTGCTCAATGACGTGAAAGCCAGGCCGGGCGGGTACCACTCCAAATTCGGCAGATATCGGCATACGGAATACGCATATTAAAAACGATTGATGCTGAACACTTTGCGACGCATGTCCTGTCTTTATATAGGCATGCGATGTAAGTCGAGTTGCCGTATGGAAAATTGAATGTCGTTCGAGAACCATTCGATCGCCGTCGCAGTGTTGTAAATCGCACTCAAGTCATTACCGCATTTCGAAAGAAGTAGAATTGCGCAAATACAATGGGTAACATACAGACAAAAAAACGCCCATGGAACGCCGATGACGCAGTCCTCTGAAGTTTGCGGTCAAAAAACTGCTCATCAGCTGACACGCTCCACTGGACAAAATATTGCCAACCGGCACTGTAATCCACTCCCGCCTGGTATCGTTCACAGTCATTTCAGCGTTCGGGGCATGCCCCCTCAGCAGCAATTGCTGGCTTGGCGGGAGCGGGTCGGCCACGTCATCGATGTCCTGCCTTCGCGGGAGCAATTGCACAATCCATTCAACGCTTCAATTGACCGCTACGCAATCGGCGACCTGGTTTTTACCGACTGCCGTTCCGACTCCATGCTGCTTGAACGCTCTGTCGCACGCATCTCTACCGACAACATGCGCGACTACGTTTTCCATGTATTCATGGAGGGCGGGGTCGAGTCGGTTGCCGGATTCTATCCACAGCGCCGTAGCGCGCAATCGACAGCGAGCCTTCTCGCGCTCGACATGAATCAGCCGGTGCGCATGCAGCGCAATGCTTGCCGGGTCCTGACTTTTTTTGTGCCGGGGAAACTGGTGGAAACCGCCTTTCCCGATGCGGAAGCGATTCACGGCCGCGTCATCGAAGCTTCAACGCCGTTGACACGATTGTTGAGCGCGCATGTTGGCGCTCTCAGTCGAAATCTGTCGAACATGAGCGTCGGGGAAATCGACAGCGCGATGCGCGACAGTGTTCAGCTGATTGTGGCTACCTTCAGCAAGCAGGCGAGCTTGAGCGGCAACGCGCGCGCAGCAGCCAGGGGAGCCATGTTCGGCCAGGTGCGGCGCTACATCAGGGCTAATCTCCATGATGGCGAACTCTCTCCCGAAAGCCTGATGCATGCGCTGCAACTGCCTCGCCCCACCTTGTACCGTATGTTTGAGCATGAAGGCGGTCTCGGCGCATATATCCGCAATCGCCGACTGCGCGAAGCTGCGGATGAACTTGTCAGGTTTCCAGATCTGGCCGTGATGGATATCGCCTACGGACTCGGTTTCAAGAGCGCGTCGGATTTTACCCGCGCCTTTCGGCGCGCCTACGACATGGCGCCACAGGATTTACGCGCGCAGGCATTTGAATTGCTGCGCGCCAAAAGGAAATAGACGCAGTCAGCGATCGTGGGTCGCTTCGGGAAATCTGATTGTGGCAAACAGGCTGATGCACAGCAATGTCAGCAAATACCACGCCGGCGCCATCGGATTTGCCGTCACGCCTATCAGCCAGGTCACAATGAATGGGGCGAAGCCGCCAAATACCGCCACACCCAGGCTGTATATGAAGGACATGCCGGTTGCCCTGTGATGGTGCGGAAAAGCTTCCATGATCATCACTGCACTTGCGCCGCCGTTGGTGAGCGCCACGGCGGCATACCCTCCGATGATCAGCAAAGACAGCAGCTCCCCGGCGCCATGCGTCAAGGCCAGGAACGCCGGATAAACCAGGGCAATGCTGGTGGCCAGCGTCAGGCATTGGATCGGTTTGAGGCGAGGCTGTCTGTCTGCAATCAGTGCCATCGTCGGACTGCCGACGAAGATCACTACGCCGGCCAGGCAAGCTGACAGCAGGCTGATGGTGGGCGACTGATGAAGCGTTGTCACCTGGTAGGTCGGCATATAAAACACCATTACATAAATGCTGGCTGAGGGCGCTGCCATCGATAGTATCCCGTACCACAGCGCACGAGGATGCTGCATGAACACCTCTTTCAGGCGGGCACGCGGTCTCGCCGTAGCCGGCACTTCTACCATACGACGGCGGATGTACCAGCCAACCACCCCGACAGAAAGTCCCAATACGAATGGGACGCGCCAACCCCAGGCCAGCAGGGTGGCAGGAGAAAACAATGCCGTGGCGAGAGCGCCGACCATTGCTCCGCCCAATGCAGATGCGCCCTGGCTCGCGGCACGCCAACTGACCAGATAGCAGCGCCGGCCTCTGTTGGCCAGCTCCATCAGCATGGCGGATGCGGCGCCGATTTCGCCACCAGCGGCCAGTCCCTGCAGAAGCCTTGCCAATACGATGAGCAGGCTTGCCGTTGCGCCGACCGATGCGTACGACGGTGTGAATGCGATCATCCCGGTACCCAGCGTCATCAGCGTGATGGAGGCGGTAAGCGCCGCCTTGCGTCCCTTGCGGTCGGCTAAGTTGCCGATGAGCAATGCCCCCAGCGGACGCATGACGAATCCAGCGCCGAATGTGGCGAGCGCCATGAGTAGTGATGACAAAGGGCTGCTAGATGGGAAATATAACTTGCCAATGATGACGGCTGAAAAGCTGTACACCGTAAAGTCATAGAAGATCAAGCCGTTACCGATGACGGCCGCGATCACAACACCCTTGGCCTCCCTGGTCATGCGTGCTGCGTCGGCAGATGGAAACGGCAGGGGAAGAGAAGCTTTAGTCATTGACGACTGCATCCTGTCTATCCATGTCGGTCAATATACCCACCAGCCTCCTGTATAACTGGCTCGGTGCCACGGGCTTATGCAGCAAAGGTATGCCACTGGCACGTGCATCGCGTAGACGTTCTGGCGCCGTGTCGCCAGTAATGAGAAGTGCCGGCAAATCTGCGCCGAGCTCTGCACGCAACGCGGCAATTGCCTGCGCACCGGTATCCTGCTTGCGCAATCGGAAATCGCTGATGACGATATCCGGTCGATTGGCGCGTGCCGAGATTAGTGCTTCCTCGATCGATTCAACCGCTTCGCACGTGCAGCCCCAATCGAGCAGCAGTTGCAGCATGCCTGCACGCACGGCTTCATCGTCATCGACGACCAGCACGCGTATGTCGAGCCTTTGCGCAGAGACGTGCGTAGTTTCAAGTTCGTCGCTTATCACTGGAACGCGCGCATTAGGCAGGGTCAGTCGGAACACGCTGCCACGTCCTGGCTTGGACGACAACGATAATTCATGTCCCAGCTTGCGCGCCAGGCCATCCGCAATCGCCAAGCCCAAACCAAGCCCTTTACTGCGATCCCGTTCGACATTGCCAAGCTGATGGAATTCGCGAAATATCTCCTGGTGCTGAAGCGGTTCGATACCGATACCCGTATCCCACACTTCCAGTCGCGTTTGATTGCCGCGCGTACGACAGGCTAC
>Ga0207048_10204_pt1 | contig 18902 bp, 12 predicted proteins | sample Alteio_BWMinCont_65_FD_153301 | JGI IMG/M metagenome (GOLD analysis project Ga0207048, IMG submission 153301) | Enriched cells from forest soil in Barre Woods Harvard Forest LTER site, Petersham, Massachusetts, United States -... | ecosystem: Environmental > Terrestrial > Soil > Temperate forest >...
TATTCTTGCTGGTTTCAGTAAGTCTTCTTTCAGTTTGCACGCTGATGCCTACTCGGGTTGGCGCCCAACCGAAAACGTCCCATCCGTTGAAGCAGGATGAAAGCTGCCTTGCCTGTCACGGCCAGGCGGGAATGACTTCGTCCACCGGCAAAAGCATCTCGATTGATCCCGCGAAGCATGCGGCCAGTGTCCACGGCACTCTGGGCTGCCAAGACTGCCACACGACCATTAAAGATTTTCCACATCCCGACAAAGTGCCGAAGGTTCAATGTTCGACTTGCCACACCAACGAGGCTTCTTATGTGGCTGGCAGCATTCATAGCGCGCTCGCGGACGTAGCCTGCCAATCCTGCCACGGCGACCCCCACGAAGTTTCGGCTGCGGCAGAGACGGTGCCGACAAAATGCGCGCAGTGCCACGCAGATGAAGTAAAAGACTTCAGGAAGAGTATTCACGGACAAGCCGCTGCGGCAGGCAATCCGGACGCACCGACGTGCAGCTCGTGCCACGGTTCCGTTCATCAAGTTCAGGTGTCGAGCGATGCCGTGTCGCCCGTGGCTAAGAAGAATCTGCCTGACACGTGCGCTTCCTGTCACAGCAATCAGCAGTTCCTCTTGCGGCATAAGATTCCGTTTGCGCACCCCGTTGAACTCTACCGGCAAAGCGTGCACGGACGAGCCGTGGTCGATGGAGATGGGGCTGCCGCAAGCTGCTCGGATTGTCATGGGAGCCACGGAATCTTTCCCCCGAAAGATGCGCGTTCCAAGACTAACCACTGGAATATTCCAGCAACCTGCGGGCACTGCCACGCAGACATCGCCAAAACTTATGGTGAAAGCGTTCATGGTCAAGCGATGAAGGAGGGCGTGTCCGCGGCTCCGGTGTGCAGCGACTGCCACGGGGAGCATCTGATTCTGGGGCCGCAAGAGCAGGGATCGCTGGTAAACGCAGGACGCGTCTCCATGGCCACTTGCGGGCGTTGCCACAGCGATGAACGCCTGGCGTTGCGTTACAATCTGCCCGCGGACCGGGTTCCTTCTTACGCCGACAGCTATCACGGTCTCGCGCAGCGAGGCGGATCTCAGAGTGTTGCCAACTGTGCTTCCTGTCACGGCGTACACAATATCTTTCGGTCGAATGACGCGCGGTCGACGGTGAATGCGGCGAACCTTTCAAAGACGTGCGGCGCTTGCCACGCTGGTGCGGGTGACCATTTCATCATCGGTCCAGTACACGTGCAGACCGCAAGCGGACCGGCGCATCCAGTCGTAAAGTGGATTCGTTGGACCTATTGGCTCTTGATCCCGTTGACCCTTGGTTTCATGATCGCGCACAACTTGCTGGATTTTGTGGCGAAGCTCATCCGGCGGCAGCCACGACACGAAAGCGGAGCGCAAGTGTCGCGCATGAATCGAAACTTCCGCGTCGCGCACTGGGGCGTGATTCTTAGCTTCCCGACATTAGTGTTCACTGGGTTTGCGCTGAAGTATCCGGAGACCTGGTGGGCGCGTCCGCTGTTGCTCTGGGAGAGCCACCTCGCGTTTCGCGGCTTGGTGCATCGCAGCGCGGCGATTGTGCTGATTGCTTCTACGATCTATCACGTGATTCACCTGTCGATCAACCGGCGAGACCGCTTGTTCCTGAAAGCGATGTTGCCCGAACTGAAAGATGCGACCGATCTGGTACAGATGTTCTCGCACAATCTCGGAATCACGAAAGAAGAACCGCGCTTTGCGAAATTTAATTACGCGGAGAAGGTGGAATACTGGGCGTTCATGTGGGGCACGGTGGTAATGACGGTCTCGGGCTTTTTGTTATGGTTTAACAATTTCACGCTGCGCTATTTCCCCAAGTGGCTGTCGGACGCGGCCACCGCCGTTCATTATTATGAAGCGTTGCTCGCGACCTTCTCGATCCTGCTGTGGCACTTCTACATGGTGATCTTCGATCCGCTCGTCTACCCGATGGATACCGCCTGGATTAACGGAAAAGTTCCGGCCGATCATTACCGCCATTCCCGTCCGGCGTATTTACGGGCTTTGAAACGCGCCGGACTGGTCGAGTTGCCCACCTATTCTGCCGACTCCGTCGAGGAGCAAGAGACTGCCGAAGTCCTTAGCGCCAAACCACCTTTGTGAGGACAAAGCCGCTACGTTGCTTATGGCGGATATTGCATTCAAGCGACCGCATCCCAAATCGGGACCGAGTTCACTGTTTAGTACCGGGTACTCCCCTCCCCCTTTTGGCTGCAAAATCCACAAAGCAAACGACATAAATCTCGACTATGTACTAGATCTTTGAGTTTAAGGGAGTTACACGCAAAATGTAGAGAACATGGGAGTTACGGCGAGCGCTCGACCCTCGCGGTCCCGTTTTGGAACTGAATTTGTCAAAGACCAGACATTATCATGCAGATAATGCTAACAGGTATAGATTATCCGAGTGGGAACGCGCCAGTCAACGAGAAAGTGCAGCCATTGCTCAGGGCAACAATTAAGTGAGCCCTTGATTGCGTGTTGCACCAACTCGGGATCGGTCCGGGCATGCAATATTTCCTGGCCTTTTCACCTTTCCAACGACGTCGCTTCTTGGGGAACTAGCAATTTCGCCAGTGGCTTTGCTTATACGTTTCGAGACGTTGGAGGGGAAATGCACGTCACAATGGGGGCGTGCTGAAGGGGCGCACCGCGAAATAAGCGATGGTGTAGAGAACGACGGTAGCGTCCATCGCCGCGCCGACCCAGAGTCCCCGCGCGTAGGGACGGGTTATGTTCGCCACTATCAGGTACACTGCGAAGATTTTCTCGAGGGCGCGCTAAAGATGAGAATCGGGCTGCGCCAGTCTGTCCGAAAAGCGGCGACGATCATGAAAACGCCCACCAGTCCGAGCATAATTCCCAGTGTTGAAGGACGATGGTGTAGTCCTGGACGAACGGGATTAGTTCGACCTTCTCCGCTGCCCACTTGGGCCAAAAGGCATTGAGCGCGCCCAATGCCGCTGCGAACCCGGTGAGGACGAAGAACGGTTTGAATGTGAGATCGAAGAAGCGCTTCATACGTGGTTAAACAAGAGGGAGGCGAGCATCTTTGTGGGCGCTCGCCTCCGTGTCGTTTCCTTTAGTTGCTGGGGCCTTTGGACGCTGCCTCCGCCTGGGCCATCTTGGCGGCCATTTCGGCTTTCAGGGCATCGAGGTTGAAGCTTGCGCCACGTTGCATGGGCGGGAATTCCAGGAAGGTTTGGATCTCCTTGCCCATCACTTGCTGGACGAAGACAAAACGCCAGAATTGGTACATGTACCAATCGCCGAAAAACATCAGCGACCCATTCCTCGTCATGTCTTCTGGAAAGGCCATTTTCTCGAACGGATCAAGGCGCAGATTGACAATTACAGGTACGTCAGGATGGTTCTTGACTCCCAGCCAGCCTTGGGGTTGGTCGATGAAACGATACTTGTAGTCGTCAATGCGCACCGCGCCAATCGTGCTTTCGCCAAGGTAGAAGATTTCGTGGCGATTGGACGGGCCTTTGCCGGTGAGCATGGCGGTCTGGTCGTAGCCATCGAGATGGTTCTTGTAAGTCCGGTCACCGATTTTCACCCCTTTAAGTAATTGCTGGGTGATGTTCGGGTTTCCGGCCATAGCGACGAATGTGGGGAGCCAATCCAGGCCGGACATGATGCCGTTCTGAACGGAATCCGGCGCGACATGGCCGGGCCAGCGGACGATGCATGGCACGCGGAAGCCGCCTTCCATGATCGTTCCTTTCGCCTGCGCGAACGGCGTGGTGCCGCCATCAGGCCAGGTGAACGTTTCGGTGCCGTTGTCGGTGGTGAAAACGACAATGGTGTTATCGTCCAACCCCGCATCCTTGAGATGTTGCATCACCAGGCCGACGTCGTCGTCGAGTTGCGCCATGCCGGCTTCTTCGATGGACCAACCATTCTCCGAGTTCATCATTGCCGCGTATTTAGGCGAGAGGTGGGTGACCACGTGCATGCGCGTCGGGTTCATCCAGACAAAGAATGGCTTGCCATCGGCTTTGGCTTTGTCGATAAACTTCAGGCTGAGGTCACGAATCGTGTCGTCCACCGTCTCCATGTTGTACTTGATGCCGGCAGTGGGGTGCGGCGGCAACGGCCCTTCATCTACGATCTTCTGTTTGCCGATCTTGCCCCAGCGCGGCATCTCGGTGGCGTCATCCGTGTCCGTGGCCCAGGAATGAACCAGGTTGCGCGGGCCAACGGCATTCAAGAGATTCTGCGGATAATTGGGGTGGAACGGGTCTTCCATGGCGTCCAGGTGATACAGATAGCCGAAGAATTCGTCAAAGCCATGGACGGTGGGCAGAAACTCATTCTTGTCACCAAGATGGTTCTTGCCGAACTGTCCGGTCGCATAGCCCTGCGCTTTCAGCAGGGTGGCGATGGTGACGGCTTCCGCCGGAATGCCGATCGGCGCGCCAGCCTGGCCGACCGTGGTCATGCCGGTGCGAATAGGCAGTTCGCCGGTGATGAAGTTCGCGCGACCCGCCGTACAACTCGCCTCGGCGTAATAGTCAGTGAACAACATGCCTTCCTTGGCCAGCTTGTCGAGGTTCGGCGTCCTGCCGGCCATCATCCAGTGGCCATAGACGCCGATGTTCGTTGTCCCGATATCATCACCCATGATGACCAGGATGTTGGGTTTAGTAGAGGTTTGCGCGTGTGCGGTCGCACCGGCGCCCGTGAGAATACTCGAGATGGCGAACGCTGCCAGTACCAGCTTACGAATGGTTGCACCCACGTCCATACTTTTCTCCTGTCAAATGATGTTGAACGGCTCCGCGGGGGAGTCATGCTTCGCTTGGCCCCGTGCTGAACCGATTGATCTGTGCTGCTATGCGAATGACGGAGGCACAAAAATCATGGGTCTTGTTTCGACTAGACGCATTCGCACGCGAACGAGTCTATAAACGCCGCTCCGCCGCGGTAACTAGCTAAACCGCTAGTTCGCACGGTAATGATGTGACTTCGCAGAATGTTCCAGTGGCTCTTGTCTTCGCCTTGGTTTTTTCGTGTAAGAGTGCGGCGCTATTCCGGAATAAATTGATAGGAATATGACAAGGGGTTTCTGCAGTAGCCATGTCACCTTGCGATTTAGTTGCTACCGGCAGGAATGGCAACAGGATCACTCACGTTTCGTGACGGGCATCTTAAGTTCAGACTAGAAAACTACCAGTAGCAAGAGGATTGGGCCGGTAGGGGACTGGGCCGGCCCTTGTCGAGCGGCTTTGCTCTACGCCGTGATCAGGGATTCCAGGGCCACGCGGTCCGGGATGACCAGGGTGCAGCCGTTCTGCCGGATGAGATGTTGCTTCTTGAAGCCCGCGAAAAGCCGGCTGACGGTCTCGCGTGAAGTGCCGATCATTTGTCCGATCTCTTCGTGAGTCAGGGCCAGTTTCACTTGAGTGGGGTTTGTGGCTGCCGCGTTCTGGTCGAGCCATCCCACCATCAATCGAGCCAGCTTCTCGCTGGCCGAGTCAGAAAGTATGAGGTCGCGGATTTCGCGGCAGGTGCCGGCGTAATCCTGGCTGATGTGCTGAGTTACCCACAGGGCAATCTCGCCGTTCTGGCGCATGAGACGCAGCAGATCGCATTGCCGTAAGAAGCTGATCTCGGTCGGTTCCTGGGTCTCCGCAGTGGCTTCGTACGGACGTCCGGAAACGACAGCGGCGACTCCCAGGGGGCAACCGGGCTCAACGATTCGCAGAATCAGCGTTCTGCCGTCGCTGCCGCAGATCGAAAGCTTCACTCGGCCTCGACGAACGATGAACACTCCGCGCGGAGCCTGGCCTTCGGCGAATAGAACCGCTCCCGTAGGATAGGTGGTGGTGATGGCTTCTTGCTCAAGGGCATTGGCTAAGGAAGGAGGAAAATCGCAGGAAGTCTTGACTGATGGAACAAGCTTTTCTGCGTGATTAATGATATGTGCTGCCATATAGTGCCTCCGCTCACAGGTACTTTGGCAAGTGCCTCGCCACACTTGAACCGGGTCCTATGGGCCTAGTTAAGCTCTTCTAAGCCAAACAAAACAAATAGGTTGATTGAAATAACGAATTTCCGGCGATGCCGACTGCCCGGCGAACCTGTGCCCGAAGTGCGTGTTTTCACACAACCGTGTGTGATCTCCATCACCGATTGATTGGTTATATGCACCAGTAGAATGGTTACTTGATGACGAGGCTTTCTGCGTTTCGCGCAGCTACTCGGACGGGCGCGCCTCGCCTGGCTCTCACTCCAAAGTTGCGTGGATGGTATTCAGCAGTGCGGTACGGGTGAAAGGTTTTTCGAGGAGCGTGATGCCGCGCTTCACCATTTCGCGTTCGGCGATGAGCTCGCCGGTGTAACCGGACATGTATACGACTTTCAGGTCCGGGCGAGAGGCGTGCAGACGCTCGACTAATTCAGGACCGCTCATGCGACGCATGACCACGTCGGTCAATAACAGATCAACTGGAACCGGATGAGACTCTGCCCATTGGAGCGCGGACTTGCCGTCATCCGCCTCGACCACCGTGTAACCGTGCTCTTGAAGAAGTTGGCGAGTCAGGCTGCGCATGATTTCGTCGTCTTCGACGAGCAGGATTGTAGCGGCTCGCCTTTTTGGCCTGACCGTCTCGACTTCAGTGCCGGATCCGAACCCGATTTTGTGCTCCGCGCTGGGAAGATAGATCTTGAACGTCGTGCCTTGTCCCGGTTCACTGTAAACCAGAATGTGCCCCGCGCTCTGTTTGACAATGCCATATACGGTGGCCAGGCCCAAACCGGTTCCCTTGCCGGTCTCTTTGGTGGTGAAGAAGGGTTCAAAGATGCGCGATATCGTGGTTTCATCCATGCCACTGCCGGTATCGCTGACCGTGAGCAGGATATATTTTCCGGCTGCCATGGCTTGATGTTGGTAGGCAAATTCCTCGTCGAATCTCACTGATCCAGTTTCGAGAATAAACTTGCCGCCACGCGGCATAGCGTCGCGGGCGTTGACCGCGAGGTTTACCACGATCTGGTCGAGCTGGCCAGGGTCGGCCTCGACCACTGCCGAGGGTGACTTGGGCACGACGAGAATCTCGACATCGTCTCCCAGCAACGGACGCAGGAGCTTACTGATATCTCTCAGCCGTTCGTTCAGATCGAGGACGCGAGGTTGAATTGCGGAGGTTCTGCTGAACGCTAGTAGTTGTTTGGTCAGTGACCTGCCTCGCTCGCTCGCCTTCTTGATGTTCTCGACGTAAACCGACGGCTCAGCAGCGGGATCGATGCGGTCACGGAGAAATTCGGTGCAGGCGTTGATGATGCCGAGAATATTGTTGAAGTCGTGTGCGACTCCTCCCGCAAGCCGCCCGATCGCCTCCATCTTCTGGGCTTGACGAAGCTGGCCCTCCGACCGTTTCTGTGCCGTGACGTCGCGCGCAATCACTGAGGCCCCTACGATTTTGTCGGTCGTATCGCGCAAAGGAGACACGGAGATAGAGACGTTTAATTGTCGTCCGTCCTTGGTCACCCGCACGGACTCGTGATGGTCCACGGTTTCACCGCGTCCAATTTTTCCTAAAATCTCCGGGATTTCATTCGTACGATCGCTGGGCGTCAGAACGGATATGTGCTTTCCGATGGCCTCTTCTGGCGCGTAGCCATAAATATGTTCAGCTCCGCGGTTCCAACTTGTAATGATGCCGTTCAGGTCCTTGCTGAGGATAGCGTCTTCGGATGAATCAATAATCGAGGCCAGCCTCGCCCGGTATTCGCCAAGCTGCTCGGCTGTTTTTTGATGCAGTTCTTCATTCGCCCTGCGGAGTTCTTCGGCGATGCGCTTGCGATCGCTGATGTCGCGAATCGCGCTCAGCACGAACGTTCCCTTCCCGGTGGAGACGGGGCTCAGGCTAATCTCGACGGGGAACTCCGAGCCATTGCGCCGTTTACCGTAGAGATCCAGATCGGCTCCCATGCGTCTCGTCTTCGGCACTTCCTCGAAATTCTTGCGATGATGCTGGTGCTGGCGACGGTAGCGGTTGGGAACGAGCATTTCAATCTTCTGACCCATCAGTTCGTCGCGGCCATAGCCAAACAGCTCTTGCATTTGTGAATTGACTTGCACAATCGTTCCACTGTGATCGACGGCGACGATGGCATCCGGAAGGGTCTCCAACAGATCGCTGGAAAGTAAGACTTCAGCCATAGTTTTGGCCGAGAGAGAGGGCGCAGGCTGTTTGCGTTTAGGCGAAGGTCGCGACATATAAACTCTGCCAGTCGAAGGTCGACCTTAAATCTATGCGGGAACCGGCTTTTCTGTAAAGGAGTGGAGGACGAAGGCGTAGTGGACTTAGAGACTTCCAAGCGCGGCTTGATCTTGATCACCAGCGGCGGTGATCTTGATCACGGTAGCTCTGGAGTGTCTTTGCGAATTTAGTCAGGGAGTTGTCTGACGAATGCAAATGTTCCGATCACAGGTCGAAAGCAGTTCTGCTCTTTGTTCTGGTGCAACTGAGAGCACGGCCCAACTCACTATCCCGCAACGAGAACGTCGGCGGGCGCTTGTCGTTCCACGGGAGCAACAAAGAGGAAGAGATCCGGCCAACGACCGTTATTTCTGCGCGTAGACCACGCCAGCGGCATGATAGGGAGGATCGGAAATCAAACGGATGTAAGCAATCAGCGCCTCGATCTCCGTCTTACTGAGAGTATAGCCGTAGGGTGGCATCAATGGTGACTTGTTCAGTGCTGGTCCACCGTGGCTGATGATGGCGGTCAGGTCAGCATCGCTCATTTTGTTGAGTGTGTCGCCCTCGTTAAGCGCGTGCGGCTTGACCTCGAGATTGTCGTAGTTGGAAACACGCTCCGCCGAGGATTCTGGGTTGTGGCAGCGGGCGCAAAATTTGTCGTCGAGCTGATATCCCACCTGCTGCTGATATCCCAGCGCAATCTCTTCAATCTTCAGTTCGACGGGTTTCTGGACTTTGGTAGATGTGCGAGCGGTCAGTTGATATCGGCCTGCCATGCCGCCCAGCGCGACGTTGGTGGTGACCTGCCCACTGGAATCGGTTAAACCGCGCGGAGGATCGAAGCTGACGCCCGCCGGCCCGCTAAATTCGACCAGCGCTCCAGGAACGGCTGCTCCTTGGTCGTCGTTGACCTGTACGACCAGTGGCTGTGCGAGCACCATGCCGGTTGCGCCGATCTGCTTTCCGCCACTCGATTCCACCAATGCGGCGCCAAACGCCGTGGGTTTTAAGGCAGGGACCAGTCCCGGTTTGCGACTACACCCCGTACCGAGAATTACCGAGGCGACGAAGAGCATCCTCAAACATCTCGTCATTTATTTGCCTCCAGTTTGCCGGAGCTTTTGAGCCCTATCAGAAATGCGGTCAGCGCACGGGCGTCTTCGTCGTTCATGTTGCGGTTGGGCTCGGTAGTGCCCGGCCGCATGGCCTGCGGATCTTTGAGCCAGTGGTAAATCCAGGCAGCGTTCAGCCGCGAACCGACTTGTGTAAGGGTTGGTCCGATATAACCTTTGTCGACTTTCGTATCGATAATGTGGCACGACTGGCAGGCATACTTGGAATAGAAAAGTTGTTTCCCCTGCTCCACCTGGGCAGGCGGATATCCACTGGACGGCATCGAGTCGCGATCAAATGCCGGCGTCTGATAAACGGTCATGATGTAGTCGGTGAGCTCCGTGATGTCACTGTCCGAAAGATTGAACCTCGGCATGCGGCGGATCAGCGCGGGGCGCAGTGTGCCGGGGTTCTTCAAGAATGCCTGCAGCCAAGGCCGCTGCACCGAACTGCCTTCCCACGTCAGGTCGGGAGCCATGTCACTGCCTCGACCGTTAATCGCATGGCAGCTAAAACACGCCAAGTCCGCCATGAGCTGCCCCGCCTTGCCGGCGGGCTGGTAATGCGAAGGTGGCTGCGCCGGCACGGTCAGTGACAACGGCAAGTCATGCGCGCGGTCCGTAAGCGAGAGCAACGCCGTCGTCAAAGCATCAATTTGTACGGGTGCGAAAGTGTACTGCGGCATTTTAAGTGCCGATCCAAACGAACGCGGTTGCCGGATCTTGGCTGAGATGTAATCCGGAAGAGTGTGCTGCATACCCGGCAAGAAAATAATCTGCGTGAGCGCCTTGCTTCCAATGTGAGTCAATTCGGGAGCAAAGTTATCCGGCTTTTTGACGCCGCTGATCTGGTGGCAGGAGGCGCAGCCGTACTCGGTCACCAGTAGCTTGCCGTGCGTAATCTGCTCTGGAGTGGCAGCGTCGAGATGAACATTGGCCAGCAGGTCGGAATCAGTCTTGTTTCCCAGGAAGCCCGCGAGCAGGGGGACTTGCTGATCGGTGAAACGGTAATGTGGCATAGCAGTTCCCGGATCGTAGATCCGCGGGTTGCGCAACCACGCCTGCAACCATTCCGGCTTCGCCTTGTTGCCGATCCGGGTTAGCTCGGGACCGACATCGCCGCCAACCACATTTCCGGCGGCGTTCTGCACGGCGTGGCAGGAGGCGCAGAAGGACTCACCATACAGGCTGGCTCCGGCCGCCGGATCGGGCGCCTTCTGCTCCTTGCTGACAGGCTCCGTGTCTCCAGCGATTGGCGTGCTCTTCGAGATCAAGAAAGCCGAAATATCGCGCGCGTCGGGATCGCTCAACTTGAAATTCGGCATGGTCGCCGTGACCGCGTAAGCCTGAGGATCCTTCAACCACGCGTAAATCCACTCTCGCGTGGTCTTGTCGGCGATGTGTTCGAGCGACGGCGGATAATCCGTCGGCTTGATTGCGGTGCCGTCCGCAAGTTTTATAGTGTGGCAATGCACGCAGCCATATCGACTCAGCAGATTGCGGCCTGTGTTGAGCTGGGGTGTGCCCATCAACGCCGCGCGATGACATTGCCCGCAGGACGATTGCACATACCGCGCCGGCAAAATTGGCTGTTCCCATGCCAGGGTGCTGCTGTGCGCTTCCTCGACGGTGGTCGCTGCGCCCTGTCCCCGGTGACACATAACGCAACCAAACTGGTCCGAGGTGTGCGGGATTACCGGGTGGGGACGAAACGGCTGGGCGCTGACATAGCCGAGACTGGCTTCTTTCAGTCCGACGTGGCAAGTGGTGCAGCGATCGACAACTCCAAGCTGTGGAAGCCGGATTTGCTGGATTCCGTCGTGGAAGTGGCGCTGCAGGGTGACCGCATCTCCTCGGGTCCTGATCAGCGACAGGTATTGTTTCTGATAGTGGCGCCATTCGCTGAAGTGATTCTTAGCCGGTGCGATGGCCAGCGAAATCAGCAACAGCAAGCTGACCACGCCAAAGGCGCGAACCGGATGGCCGAACAACGTCTGCCACAGCGAAGACAACGCGTTCTTTGATGATCGCAATTAACTTCTCCAGGGCAGCACCCAGGACCAGCCCGGGCCGCGAAAGAAAGTGCCAACCGCAGTCAGCACGGCCAGCTCGAACAGAAACCAGGTCATGATCCAAAAGGAAAGTGGTTTGGCTGCCAGATAACGACGGAAAGGTGAAGGCGACTTTGGCGAACTTTGCGCCGCCAGCCCCATGAATCCGGCGACGATCAGAGTCGGCACCAGCGCCACGTACACATCGAAAAACAATAAGAACAGACAGAGTGCAGCTGTGGCCGTGTAAAAAATAAGGATGCGTCGTTTTCGATCCTTCAGAAACACGCCCTCGGCCTCAACGTTGATGTTGAAGTAGGGAATCACAACCAGCGCGATCACGACCAGAGTCGGAACCAGAACACCCGCGACCACTGGAGGAAAGTAATGCAGCATTTCCTGCAATCCGAGAAAGTACCAAGGCGCCTTTGCGGGGTTAGGAGTGTGCGAAGGATCGGCAAGGCCCTCAAGGGGCGCGTTGAACAGCAGAGCCACGCCCACCAGCGCAATCGTGAGCACCTCAATGGCGACGACGGCGCGGAAGAGGGCTTCCGGATAAGTCTGAATTTGATCTTCGTCGGTAGCCTTGACTTGCGCGGAGGTTCGCCGGGTGACGAACACAACTCGCCGTGGCGACTTGCGTGCGTTTGAATCCATACCGGCGATGAAATCCTTCGGATTGCTCATTTGCTATTGCGCTCCCTTCGCAGCCGCTGGAACCGATTGAGCCGCGACCGTTCTTGGTTCACTCTGGTGCGCGTAGAGGCCGCCATCTTTGCGAATGCGCCAGAAATGAATCGCGACAAAGAGCATTGCGACCAGGGGAAGAATCATGCAGTGCAGAACGTAGAAGCGCAGCAGAGCGTTGGCGTTCACCATATTTCCGCCCAGCATTAGGAAGTGAACCTTGTTGCCCAGCACTGGCACAGCAGACGCGATATTAGAACCCACCGTGATCGCCCAAAAAGCCAGTTGATCCCAAGGCAACAAGTATCCCGTGTAGCTGAGCAACAACGTAATCAGCAGCAGGATGACTCCGATCACCCAATTAAACTCGCGTGGCGGCCGGTAGGCGCCGCGATAAAACACCTTGAACATATGGGCGAACACCAGGAACACCATGGCATGCGCGGACCAGCGGTGCAGGTTGCGTAGAAATAAGCCGGAAGACACTACGAACTGCAAGTCCTTGGTGTCGGCGTAGGCCTGCGGCACCGAGGGATGGTAATAAAACATCAGCGGAATGCCCGTACTTACTAATATGAGAAATGTTCCGAAGGTCAAGGTGCCCAGATACCAGGTCGTGCTGAAGCTGAGCATGCGGGTCCGCACCTTGGTCGAGAAAAGATGCAGGAACACATTTTGCTGCACTGCGAGGGCACGGCGCAAAGTGCTGGATCCGGTCCCGCCGCGGAAAACCGACCGCCAAACCCGCGTGCCGCACAACTCCTCGAAATAGTTCGTGATTGTCTTCGCCACGCTCACACCCTCACAAACTGCATGGGACGAATATTGATGGAACGGTCCACCATCAGATCACCCTCGTCGCTGACCCAGGTTTGCAGCCAGGGCAGCGGCTTGGGGGCTGGACCTTCAATCTTGACCCCGTCCCGCGTGAACTTGCTGCCATGACACGGGCAAGCGATGATCCCCAACTCCGGTTTCCACGCGGTCATGCAGCCGAGGTGAGTACAAATGGCGCTCAGCGCAAAGAAACCTTCCTGGGCATGGATGAGATAAATTCCTGAGTTCACATCCAACGTCACCGAATCCACAGCATAATTTTCGGGCTTGCCTGCATTGACGATGGGAGACGGTTCGAACAAAACATTCGGCGAGAGAAACTGATACGCAAACGCCGCCGTCCCGGCAGTGGCGATGCTTAGTGATCCCAGTCCTAGCTTCACGAAAAAGGCTCGGCGATCGAATTCTTTGTCCTGCGGCTCGTTTTGTTCTTCTTCAGGCATTGGTTACTTGGTGCCTCCAGCCATAACTGGCGCTTTGGGTCTGAGCGGACCATCGATGGATTCGACCGAAATCAATCCGGTTGGCTCAGCAGAAACCAGGTTGTAGGATTCCATAGTGATCGTGCCAACCGGACAGCGCATGGCGCAGAGCCCGCATCGAATGCAGCGAGTCTCGTCTTTCAGCATGGCGGAGCCGGTCACGATACCGAGGTCGTCAGCTGCAACTTCGTCGAGCTCCACACCAAACAATTCCTGATGCTCCCGGATCTGCTGGACGGTTTCGGCCTCGAACTGGATGCGATCCAGAGACACAAGCTCCAGGCATTTTTCCGGACACACATCGACACATCCGCCGCAGAGGATGCACATGCTCCCATCTTCCGGGCTGCCCTCGAAGACTGTATTCACCCAGCAGTGCAGGCAGCGCTGGGCTTCTTCGATCGCCGATGCAGTGTCGTAGCCAATCTCGACTTCCGTTACTCCGGTACGGCGCTCCAGCGGCAGCATCGGGATGGGCGGGCGAGTCAAGTCCAACAACTCCAGCGGCATGCTGTGACGCTTGAACACTTCGACTTCGACAATGGGTTCGGGATGCTTGCGGCCGCGCAGAAACTCGTCAATCCCAACCGCGGCACGCTTTCCGTCCGCCACGCTATCAATGATCAAGCGCGGACCGAAGACACAGTCGCCACCGCCAAAGATCCCGTTCGCCGAGGTCATCAAGGTTTGCGGGTTGACCGCGATTAATCCGCGCGGAGACAGTTCCACGCCGTCTTCAGGTTTAAGAAAGTCGAGATTCGGCGCCTGTCCGACGGCCATAATAATGGTGTCGCACTCCAGTTGGGTCTCGCTGCCCTCGTAGAATGCTGGATTGAAGCGCTTGTTCTGATCGAAGACCCACTTCGTGTTTAGGGTCTCAAGCGCCACAACTTTGCCGTCTTTGCCGATCATGCGTTTCGGGCCGAGGCCGGGATGCATGACGATGCCTTCGGTTTCTGCCTCCTCAATCTCTTCCAGCGCTGCCGGCATCTCTTCTCGCTTTTCCAGGCAGACCAGATGCACTTCCTGCGCGCCCAAACGAAGCGCCGACAGAGAAACGTCGACCATTTCTTTCGTGGCCACGGCACTGACGTTTTCCTGCGAAGGTTCGAGATCTTCTACCCCGGCAACATGCTGCCGAACGACTTCGCGAGCCGCCGAACGAGCCACGTCCATCGCTACGTTGCCACCACCGATCACAATGACCTTTTTGCCGATGGTGAACTTGTAGCCGAGATTCACGTTCAGCAGGAAATCGATGCCTTTGTAAACCCCATCCAGATCGACGCCAGGAATGGCGAGATCGCGGCTGCGGTGCGCGCCCACCGCAATCAATACCGCGTCAAAGCCCTGGTGACGCAAGTCGGAAATTGTGAAATCGCGTCCCGCAGCTTGATTGAGCTTCAGGGTGATGTCGCCAGTCGCGAGAATTTCTCGCACTTGCGCTTCCACCACGTCACGAGGCAAACGATATTCGGGAATGCCGAGGTAGAGCATTCCGCCAGCGACGGGAGCGGCTTCAAAAATCGTGACCGAGTAGCCCATGAGAGCCAAGTCATGCGCCGCGGATAGTCCTACCGGGCCGCCGCCGACCACTGCGACTTTGAACGGTAGCCTATTCTGAGCGCGGCCGGCATTGACATCGACGGGATGCTTGGATTCCGGGCCGTGCCTCTCCGTCAGAAAACGCTTGAGAGCACGTATTGCGATGGGACGATCAATATCTCCGCGACGACAGGCAGTCTCGCAAGGGTGGGCACAGACTCGGCCACAGATGCTCGCCAGTGGATTGGGATCGCGGGCAAACTTATAAGCTTCCTCAAATCGGCCTTCCCCAATCAGCGCGACGTACCGTCCCGCATTAGTGTGGGCCGGACAAGCCATCATGCAGGGAAAGTTGGTATTCAACCAATCCCGATCGACCTTTTTGTTTTTGTACCGTTTCAGCAAGATGGCCGTTCCCGTTGTCTTCATTGAATGGAAAGCATTCTACCCGCAGAAGGCGAAGGAGTGGACGCGCGCGCCCGCTCCCTATCGTTTATTTATTTGCTCAGGGTGAAATCCGTTTTGGTGTCGCCCGCAACGGTGACTGGCTTGGACTGATTCTTGGCGCCTTCGTGCCACACGACTACGGTGTAGCTGCCGTCTGGAACGTCTTTGATTTTGTAATTGCCGCCGTCATCCGTTTCGGCAAAATAGGGAGTTGGGCTGACAATAAGATATCCCGCCATTTCCGGGTGTACGTTGCAGAGCAGAGGTACGACACCCGCCTTATCAAAGGTAAACGGACGTTTTTCCCCCTTGGGCCACGTCCCGAGATTGTGTCCCGCTTTCTTGTCGCCGCCGATCGCAGTCCAGAAAACATTGTGTTGCACATTGTCGCTATTCAGGAAATCGACGGTTGTGCCCTGTTGTACGACCACGATGTGCGGCGCAAACACGAGTCCTTTTTGATCGATGACCGTGTGTTCTTTGGGGGCGGGAAACGTTTTTCCCGCGATGGCATCGACGTAGACCACGGACTGGCCCTTCATGCCGCTAACTTTGCCCTCGATATCGCCAGCCCACGCTGCGCTGCACAGCCCAACCATCACTACCGCCAATATGAATCCCTTGCGCGTCATTGCGTTTTTCTCCTTTGGATTTGTAGTAGTTGCTCACATGCATGTCAGAAAATGAATTTCGCGTCCAGATAGACTGTGTTGTTGCCACTCGCGTTGCGGTCCGAACCATCGTAGTTGGTTGAGTCGCCGTTGAAACGCGTGTATCCGGTATATTGGGCGGCGAGTTGGAGATTCTGCCACGGCCAGTACGAGACGTTCAAAATATACCCGGCGCCTCTCGGGTTTCCATTGGCGCTGCCGCTCACCGAACCTGGCGGATACAGCAGAGGATCCTGCGTGCCACTGGTATCGAACCAACCGAATGTGCCTGTAAAGCGATTGCCGAAATGATATTCGGCATTGGCCATAAAAGTGTTCAAATGGTTTGCGGTCTGCGAAGCCGCACCCGCGGCGAACGATGCTGCCAAATCGGAACTTTCGTGGATGTAGGTGCCGCGCAGCGAAAGCACGTCATGCCGGAATAGCGTCCGATCAATCTGAGTGTCTATGGCTACATCAGTGTACCCATCCTCCAAGCCTGCTATGGTGTTAGGACTAGACTGCATGTGAATTCCATAAGTGCCCACCTCATACTGAGTCGTCGCTGTGGACCCCTGCCAAGCGACTCGCCAGTAGGGCGCAACGCCGCGGATGTTGTTGGCGAACCCAGTTCCCGGATTCGGCTGAGCACCGCCCACATGTTCCGAGCGATAAATCGCTGCATCCAGATACAAATGGTTGTCCCACATCGCGTAGCCACCGAATCCTGCGACGTCCTGGGCCAAACCACCATTAATGATGGGAGAGGCGCCGGGAGTGGGTGCAAAATCACTATTGATCCAGGGGAAACCCCACGCCGGCGTGCTATTCCAAAGGTCCTCTACGGTCGGATTGTTGTTGAAGTCCAGGCCGTAAACCAGTTCCTTGTCACTCAGCTTCGTCTTATTCACGAAGCGAATATCGGTGTTATCGCTGGTGAAATGGTCGTCTTGGGTATCGTAAGTCACTTGAACAAAGCTGCCGACATGGCTTGTCCATGCCCCAGAAATGAAGAGCGAAATGTCTTGAGGAAATTCAAAACTGCCATTCTGTGTCCCCGGCACGCTTGACTTGGTTGAGGTGAATGAAGTGTCAAGCATTACCGAAAGCGGCAGCGACGCGAGAAGGTCGAGCGCGGCATGCGCTTTGCCTGAATCCGATTTTATGACTTTGGTCTCGTCCGCTTTATCGACGTAACCCAGCAGCTTGAACCGTCGCCCGGCGGGGTTGAGTTCCGGAGGCGCGTAGTGGCAGCCACTGCACGCTAAGCCAGTCTGCCGCGCATAGCTTGGAACCGCCAACGCGCTGGGCGGATTCAATACGGCACAAAACAGCAAAACCGTCACAGGAACTGTCCCAAGCAATGAAGCCGCCATTTCTTTTTTCAGGAATCTCATTTTTGTCTCCTAAAATAGCTGGTTGTTATCTGAGCTGATGTCGCAGTATCTGGTCCACGGATAACATTTAGCTGTGACAAAGCGCACTTTGCGTTGTGATGGGTGTCACAAAGCATGACAATTTGGTCAAACTGGCGGGAGAGACGTGGCTTCCGAGATCAATTCCAGCTCAGTGGATCAGCGCGGAAGACGGTATGCACAGAAGCGCACAAAAATAAGGAGACTGTGGGGAGATGATTCGAAGGATCGGCACTCGCGCAAGGAGTGCGGGACGAGGTTAGAGTTGCCTTGGAACGAGCGGATCCCAAAGTCGAGTCTCTTGGCGCAATCTGGCGATGTCCTTGGTCGGTGCACTCCCGAAAAAACGGCTGTATTCGCGGCTGAACTGCGAAGGGCTTAGATAACCCACGCGCTGGCTCGCAGTACCCGCGTCCGTCATTGTCGACAACATGAGGCGCCTCGCCTCCTGGAGGCGAAGCACCTTTTGATAGTGCAATGGGCTCATCGAAGTGACGGACTTGAAGTGTTCGTGGAAAGACGAAACACTCATGTGCACCAATTCGGCCAGGTCTTCGACCTTCATGGGTTGAGAGAAGTTTTCGCGCAGCCAGGAAATGGCCTTCGCAACCCGGTGCACACTGGATTCTGCGAAGCCCATTTGGGCGATGCGAACACCAATGGGACTGCGTAGCAGACGGAGCAGAATCTCATCGATCACAAGCGGGGCGAGTAACTCGACGTCGCCGGGCTGCGCCAGACAGTCCATTAACCTCGTCGCGGCGCTGACAATCCTTGGGTCCACCGGAGTGATGTAAACGGCGCTCCTCTCCTGTGCCGGAGGCAGACCGTGCGGAAAAACCTTCAAGGCCAGCTCCGCAATCTTGTGCGGATCGAGGTCGAGCTTGAGCGAAAGGTAGGGTGCGGAATGGCTGGCTTGGGTGATTTGGGCGGCAACAGGCAAAGCAACCGAGAACACGATCATGCGCGATGCATCGTATTCATAGAACTCTTGCCCCACGATGACGGTTTTCGCTCCTTGTGCGGCAATGCACAACGAGGGCAACGAGAGGGCATGCACACACTCCTTGTTTGTTCGTGAAAAGCGATTGGCGTGCAAACCAGGGATACGCAGCTCGAAACTGCCGTCGTGCGGCGCATAGACGGCAATCAAGCGCGCGAGTGTGGCCAGGTCTGGTTCGTGTGGGACCGCTCCGTCTGCGGGCCGCCGCAAAGGTACTACTTTGCCGTTAGTCTTCACGCCTTCGAGAATACCTCTTTTGCCATCATGATAGCGCTCATTGCATCTGGGCCAGGACGGCAACGTCGAACCTCGAATAGTACTTCTTTACCTCGCTCGCCCCGTACTTCTCGCGGAATTTCTCAACCACGGACAATACCTGTTTGGGGTCCGTGATGGGAATAGCTTTGAACTCAGCCTCT
>Ga0207048_10205_pt1 | contig 18887 bp, 17 predicted proteins | sample Alteio_BWMinCont_65_FD_153301 | JGI IMG/M metagenome (GOLD analysis project Ga0207048, IMG submission 153301) | Enriched cells from forest soil in Barre Woods Harvard Forest LTER site, Petersham, Massachusetts, United States -... | ecosystem: Environmental > Terrestrial > Soil > Temperate forest >...
CCATCTCTCGCAGACGCGCCTCATCTTCTTTGTAGCCAAAGGTGCGCGCGGGGGCAAGCTCTGAGCCGTAAGTCTCTGTTGCCAGATCAAGGGTGAAGCTCTGTGCCCCGATCGGTGGGGGAAAATCAATCTTGTACTCAATGCTGTAGCCATCGCCGGGATAGACGCCGATGAACTTATCTCCATCACATACTTCCACAGCCTTCAGAATGCGCAGGTACTCGCGTTTGCGCCGCTGTAGTTCGATCCCAACGCTGCGGATGCCCTCAATGTAAGGCAACGCACTTCCATCCAGGATGGGAAGCTCCAGATTGTCCAGCTCGACAATGACGTTATCAATGCCCATCCCGATGAGTGCGGAGAGCAGATGCTCAGTGGTGGAGATGAGCACGGCCTGGCGCATCAAGCTGGTGGCATAGCTTACTTTGGCGACATTGCGCGCGATGGCTGGAATCTCAAAGTTATCGAGGTCTGTGCGTCGAAAGACGATGCCGGAGCCACCCGCAGCGGGCAGCAGGCGCATGGTCACAGGTGCTCCGCTATGCAGGCCCACGCCGGTAAAACTGACGGGGCCAGCGATGGTCTGTTCCTGATGAAATTCTTGCGGCATCCTGGCAGAAATCCTCGCTAAGTGCTTAGATTAGCTTGATTTGGAGATTTTTAAGTGTGGTAAATCTACAACAGTGTGTGCTCCGGGCTATAAGTATTCCATCAAGACTGGATCTACGAGGTACCCGATCCTTAGCGTTTTGCGAAGGGTGGAGTGCAGGATTAAGCTAAACCAACGCCATGAATACTACCCACGCAAACTTGAACCCAATCCCGATGCGCGCTCTGTTGGCTGGAGCACGTGACGAACAGCCGCAACTTCTTCGATTTCTGCGAACACTGGTTGAGTGCGAGAGTCCCAGTCATGAGAAAGCAGCGGTCGATGCTTGCCTTGATCTGCTGGAGGAGCGGTTGCTCTGGCTCGATGGTCGGATGAAGCAGCATTCCCGGAAAGCGACGGGAAATCTGCTGGAAGCGCGTTTTGGCCCACGCAAAACCGCGAAGAATAGTGTTCGTCGTGTGCTGCTGCTTGGCCATGCCGATACAGTCTGGCCGCTAGGCACCCTCAAAGCAATGCCTTGGTGCGAGCAGGATGGAAAGATATTTGGCCCTGGGGTGCTCGACATGAAGGCAGGACTCGCCATGGCCGTTACTGCAATTGAATTGCTGCTGGAGACGGGTCTCGCGGCAACGGAAATTGTCCTGCTGATCAGTGGCGATGAGGAGACGGGCAGCCACAGTTCTCGCGCAATTATTGAGAAGACCGCGAGCGAGTGTGATGCGGTACTGGTTCTGGAACCGGCGCAAGGGCTAGCGCTAAAAACCGCGCGCAAGGGGGTGGGCCACTTCCATCTGAAAGTGGAAGGAGTAGCTGCCCATGCAGGCGTGGACTTTACCCGGGGTCACTCGGCGATTCTGGAGCTTGCAAGGCAGATCGAACGGCTCAGTACCTGGAGCGATGAGAAGCGCGGCATCACGGTGAATGCTGGAGTCCTCCGTGGAGGAACCGCTTCGAATGTTGTAGCGGCAGAGGCTTCGGCAGAGATTGATCTACGCATTGTTAAAGCATCGGATGGCACCCGCATGGAAAAGCGATTCCGCGCGCTCAAGCCCTTTGACAGGCACTGCAAACTGACCATCGAAGGCGAAATTAATCGTCCGCCAATGGAGCGCAAGCGTGGAACGGTGCGGCTCTATCAGCAGGCCCGTACGCTGGCCGCTGAGATGGGTCTCGCGTTGCAGGAAGCATCGACAGGCGGCGGGTCGGATGGTAATTTTACTGCCGCGCTGGGAGTTCCAACACTCGACGGACTTGGCGGAGTGGGGGAAGGTGCCCATGCCGCACACGAGCAGATTGTGGCAGCAGAGTTAGCTCCACGAACGGCGCTCCTGGCAGCGCTGATAGCGAAGATTTAGGGGTTGTCGCCGCAATAGCTTCGGGAAATTCCTGATTTTGGAGATTAAGGCAACGGAAAATCCGGTAAGAAGATTTTTATGAAACTTGTGTTGAGGCTGTACCGTCTTTCATCGCACAAAAGAATTCGCAGGTAACAGGAGCAATCTTGCTCATGTTGCAACTTCTGTCCGAAACTTTTATTGATTTGCAGGGTACTATTGCCGGTAGAGGAATGTGATTGCAATGTGGTTTCTGAACATGCACCAGATCGCACGATGGTTCTTCACGAATGGAGACGGACTCGCTTTGCTGATTACGGCAGGGGTAGCGGTTCTTGTCTTCAGTTGTGTGGGATGCGTGTGCTCTCCCTCCAAAGACGAAGATGATATTTTTCATAAGCAGACGAGATAACAACGATACTGGCCCCTGGGCTGGGCCAAAGCCGGTATGGCCTACAATAATGCTATGAGCAGCCAGAAATTTGCCATTGAGACTAAAGAAGCACCTGCAGCCATCGGGCCTTACTCCCAGGCGGTGCGTGCCGGGGATACGCTTTACACCAGCGGGCAGATAGCGCTTGATCCGGCCACCGGGCAACTGGTAGAAGGCGGCATTCGCGAACAGACGGTCCGCGTACTGGCCAATCTTGAGGCGGTTCTTTCCGCAGCCGGAGTGGATGCTACGCATGTGGTCAAGACCACAATTTTCCTAAAAAATATGGCTGACTTTGCTGTGGTGAATGAACTCTATGCCCCGCTTTTTGCTCCCAGGGGAGTGGTGGCTCCAGCCCGCTCTACGGTTGCCGTTGCTGAGTTGCCCAAGGGCGCCCTGGTGGAGATTGAGGCTATCGCCAAGCTGTAAGGCTGGGCTGACAAGAAACAGATTCCTCCGCTTTGCTGCGGAATGACAAATCAAGCTGCGGAAGGTTAGAAATCAAACCACTTATTGAGTGAGGACGCCACCCTTTACAAAGGTTATGGTGACGACAACTGTGTGCGCGTATGGATCACCTACAGATTTGAAGGCCCCAGAGTAGCCTGCCAGAGAGCGGAGGTCCAAGCTCTTTTTAAGGAAAGCTGAGACGTAATTTTCGTCGTAAATATCTCCAGGTTTGAGTAGCCAGACTTTGTCGAATTCCTTTTGCTGCTGTTCGGTAAGATTGGGAGTCTTTACTGCTTCGATATGATATTGCACACCCGGTTCAACACTGACTGCGTAGCTGACAGTATGAGCAGCCTGATCTTTTGCTTGCGCTGCATGGATCTTTGCTTCCATGTACCCTTTTGCCGTGTACGCGCTTTTTAGCGTCCTCAGCGTATCGCGCAGTTCAGCCTGACTGGCGACATCTCCTGGCTTCATCTTTGCGATCTTTTGGAAGTCTGCCGTGCTGCATACCTCGGAGCCGGGCCAGTCAAGCCTGGTCAGGTGATAGAGATCTCCTTCCGTGACATTGGCCACAACATCTACATCAAAATGGTCCCCTGCAAGGGTGGGTTGGCCGCGGAGTATTCCCGGCACATCCGCATCCAGATAGCCGTAGTCATAGTAGATGGCTGTGATGACGCTGGTGATTGAGGGCTGTGTAAGGTTGGCATCAAAATCGAGAGACGCAAAACGGTGAAGGGCTGGCTGGAGATGCGGGGTCATGCCAGCCGATGCTCCCTCAAGGGTGAGATTGTGAACAAGTACAGCAGGAGAGGTGATGGTGAAGCCGATGGCCTCAATGGGCGCGCCGGGTTTCGGTGAATAAGGCATGGCCTCAACGGTTGCAGTGATGCCCTTTTCTGCGAGCATGGCTGTGAGCGCAGCAGTGATGGCGTCTGTCAGCATTCCTGAGACCCCGCACTTGCCTTGAAACAGCGGCACGCGTTTGTGAAGAGCAGTATCGAGTTCTTCCGTTTGCCACCAGAGAAAATTGTTATACCGCACGGGAAGTAGCGTGGATGCGGGGGTAAGTTTGAAGGTAAGGTCGGCGCCATTAAAGGAATAGTGGATATCAGAGAATACTCCGGTGTCATTCAGGTGCTGGGCGGCTTCGAGGATGTCCTTTTGAGTGATGGGAGTGTTCTCTTTCAGGTGCGACGCAGCCATTAGATCTTCTTTTTGCAAATCAGGCGCTCCGGTAAAGATGATTTGCTTTGGCGTATACGATTGGCCAAAAGAGGCAGAGCATAGTGCACAACATAGAAACGCAAGAGAAAGAAAGCGGGGGAAAATTTTATGGCTCATTGAGAAAAGACTAGCGCAGGTCGTTAAATTTTCCAACAATACCCAGTATAAAAAGGACTGAATTTAGATGGATTTTGTAACTCTGGCTTCGCCGATGCATCCAATAACACATATGAGCGACCTCACAAAGACCCCTGTTCCCCAAGAGAAATTGCCCAGGACCGATGCCGAATGGCGTGAACTGCTTTCCCCCTTGCAGTTCCAAGTGCTGCGTGAAAAAGGGACAGAGCCGGCCTATAGCGGCGCACTTTATCGCAACCATACAGACGGTGATTACCACTGTGCGGGTTGCGGTGCGCTCCTCTTCAAGAGCGAGACCAAGTATGAGTCGGGTTCCGGGTGGCCGAGTTTCTGGCTGCCCGCCACACCTACTGCCCTGACGACGCATGAGGATGGGAGCCACGGAATGGTGCGCGTCGAGGTGACCTGTGCAAACTGTGGCGGACATCTGGGACATGTGTTTCCGGATGGACCAAAGCAGACGGGATTGCGTTACTGTATCAATTCCGCCTCGCTGAGTTTTGCGGATCAAGGCAGTGCAGAGAAGACCTCTACAACCAAGGAGTAGAAGGGCGTCCTCAAAGTTCGATAAACTGGGATTGCGAAGCGGGAGAAGAATGGTTCCCGTACCATACACGCAGGAGAGAAATAAAAATGCCGACATTGCTGGAGCAGCTCCGTGAAATGACCGTGATTGTAGCCGACACGGGGGACATTGAAGCGATCGAGAAACTTCATCCGCAGGACGCAACCACCAATCCGTCGCTCCTGACTACTGCGGCGCAGTTACCGCAGTATCAGCACATCGTGGATGAGACGCTGATTGAGGCACGGAAGAAGCTGGGGAACTCGGCGAGTGATGCTACCGTAGCCAACCTTGCCTTTAAGCATCTGGCTGTTGCTTTTGGGAAAAAGATTCTCGCGCTTATTCCTGGCCGCGTATCAACGGAAGTGGACGCGCGTCTGAGTTATGACACTGCCGCCACCATCAAGCAGGCGCACGAAATTATTGCGCAGTACGATGCTGCTGGTATTGGCCGCGAGCGCGTTCTGATCAAGATTGCCTCTACCTGGCAGGGCATCAAAGCCGCAGAGGTGCTTGAGAAGGAAGGCATTCACTGTAATCTGACACTGTTGTTTGGCCTGCACCAGGCTGTGGCTTGTGCAGAGGCGAGGGTAACGCTCATTTCGCCTTTTGTTGGCCGTATCCTCGACTGGTACAAGAAAGACACTGGCAAGGATTATGTGGGCGCAGACGATCCGGGCGTGGAGTCCGTCACCAAGATCTACAACTACTACAAGAAGTTTGGCTTTAAGACGCTGGTGATGGGTGCAAGTTTCCGCAATACGGGCGAGATTATCGAGCTGGCCGGGTGCGATTTGCTTACCATTAGCCCCCAACTTCTGAATGATCTTCAAGCCACCGAAGGCGTGCTCGCACGCAAGCTGGATCCTGCAAAGGCGCAGGGGCTTTCGATTACGCCAATCAAGGTGGACGAGGACAGCTTTTTTGCTCTTCACGCGGCTGACCCTATGGCCAGCGACAAGCTGAAGGAAGGCATTGAAGGGTTCAGTGCTGCCCTGGTCAAGCTGGAAGACCTGCTGACCAAGCGCCTTGCTGAGTTGGGCGTGGCGGCGAACTAAGCAATTGCGAAGAACATGGCTTGCCGCGTTGGGACAAAGCACTCCCTCGGTGGCTGAACCCCTCTTGATTTTGGGATACTTACGGCGCGGATGAATGTCAGAGCTAAAGCACTGACCTGCCAGCCGCGCCCTTTCAAAGCAAGGATTTTGTCATTGATCCTTTCAAACCTAAACCCAAACCCTTCTTTTGCTGCAATCCGTTAAGACAGAGGACACAATGGAAATTCACGACAAGGTTGCCAACTTTACGCTTCAGGACCAGGACGAAAATACAGTTAATCTGACGGACTTTTCCGGTCAGCCCGTCGTACTCTTCTTTTATCCGAGGGCCGATACGCCTGGTTGCACCATTGAGGCCTGTGGCTTCCGGGACACTTTCGTCAAGCTCACGAAAGCTGGAGCCGTTGTGCTCGGCATCTCTCGTGATACTGCAAAGGCACAGAAGAAATTCAAAGATAAATATGACCTGCCCTACACGCTTCTTGCGGATTTTGACGAGGTTGTTTGTAATCAGTTTGGCGTGCTGAAGGAAAAGAATATGTACGGCAAAAAGGTGTGGGGAATCGAACGGACGACCTTCGTGATTGGGCCGGATCAGACGCTGCTTCAGGTCTTTCCGAAGGTGAAGCCGGAAGGCCATGCCGAAGAGGTTCTAGAGGCAATTGAGGCATGGAACAAGTCTCAGAAATAACAGTGCCAATCGATTTCCTGCCGCTGCCTCGCAGCTTCTTTCTCCACTCGCCTCAGCAGGTTGCTCGCGGACTGATAGGCCAACTGCTCTGCCGCAAAACGGAAGACGGAGTTGCCGTAGCCCGGATTGTTGAGACGGAAGCCTATCTCGGTAGCGAGGATCCTGCTGCCCACGCCTACCGCGGTCAGACGGCGCGCAATGCTGTCCTCTTTGGCCCGGCAGGATTCGCGTATGTTTACTTCATTTACGGACGTTATTTCTGTCTAAACGTTAGTTGTGAGGCAGAAGGCAAAGCGGGTTGCGTGCTTTTCCGTGCTGTAGAACCGTTGCCAGAGTTAGCGAATGGAATTGCATGGCTTCGTAGCCAGCGTTCCATTGCTGGAGGGCTTCCGCTGGAAGCCTTGCCGCCAGCCTTTGCGAATGGACCAAGTCGCCTCTGCCAGGCTTTCGGAATAACCCGCACCGAGCACAATGGCCTCGACCTTACCTGCTCCGATTCTGGCCTGTGGCTGGCAAAAGGGCCTGGACTTCAGCCTGGAGAGCACATTGCAAAGGGACCCCGCATTGGAATTCGCAACAATGCTGACGCTCTGCTGCGGTTCTTTCTCCAGGGACATCCCCATGTCAGCTCACCCCGCAGCAAAACTACTCTCACCACTTCCCCTAATCTTCCACGGGCCAGGCGCTGATGTGCGGTAATCTTCTTAGACAAACACTCCGATTCCTGCAACAGGCAAGCACTACCCAGACGAAAGGATTCATCCTCCGCACATGATTCAGCGAAGTTCTATTGTTTTACTCGCCGCCATGCTTCTTGCTCCTTTGGCGTTGCAAAGCGCCGTTAAGAAAGCTCAGGAAACTGCTCCAGCCGCGCAGATACCAGCACCCAGTGCGCTTCCCAAACACGAACATCCGGCACCGACTAACTTGCAGGTCCTGCCCAAAGACCTTACCGGTGAGCAGGTCCACGAGATCATGGAGCAATGGGAGTTGCAGACCGGAATGAAGTGCGGCACCTGCCACACCTCTGATCCGACAAGGCTGGGCCCGAACGGGAAGCCCCTCCGTAATTATGCGGATGACAGTAAAGTCGAAAAGCGTTCTGCTCGCCTGATGTACTTGATGACAAAGGACATAAATCAAAAGTATCTGACTCAGTCGAGCGAGTTCGGAGATCATGTTGAGTGCGGGACCTGCCATCGTGGGCATCAATCACCGCCGGCCTTCAAGCCAGAGCCTGAGGCGGCCCATGCGCCTGGGTCACCCGCATCGCCAGAGCACGATCATGACCACTAGGGCTCAACGGGGTAGCCGGGAAAGTGCTTCAGGGCTAAAGGAAAAACCAGATTCCTACGCTTCGCTGCGGAATGACAAATCAAAAAATGTGGAATCAAAATTAAGGACTGCGGAATGACAAAGGGTACGGGCTGAAGCCCGTACCCTTCAAGTTGACCCACTGCCATATTTCCAGTGATGTTGATTCTGCTTTTAGAGAATTGTATTGTCAATCAGCCGCGTAGTTCCGACCCTGGCGGCTACTGCAAACAACGTTCCCGGCACAGCGTTGTCGATGGACAGCAGAGTCGCCCAATCTACCACCGTGGCATACTCAACATCGATCTCAGGCTCTGAAGCGATAACTGCAAGCGCAGCTGACTCCAGTAAGCGGGCCGAACGTTCGCCGCGCTCGTATAGATTTTCTACGCGCCGCACCGATTGACTCAGTACCAACGCCTGCTTCCGCTCTGCTGCACTTAGATAAGCATTACGCGAGCTAAGTGCAAGCCCATCGGCTTCGCGCACAATCGGACAGACAACTAGTTCTGTTGCAAAGGCCATGTCCCGTACCAGCTTGCGTAGTACAGAGACCTGCGCGGCGTCCTTTTGGCCAAAATAGGCGTGCTCCGGTTCCGCAGCAATCAGCAGCTTGGCTACTATCGTTGCAACCCCTCGAAAATGCCCCGGGCGCGCGAGGCCATCCAACTGTTCGCCAAGCGTACCTACATCTACATAGGTTGAAGCGCTGGTGGGGTACATTTCCTCTACCGTTGGTGCGAAGATCGCTTCCACTCCGGCGGTACGCGCCAACTCGCAGTCTGCATCGAAGCTGCGGGGATAGCGCGCAAAATCTTCCTTTGGCCCAAACTGCGTTGGATTTACAAAAATGCTCACTATTACAGAATCACCCGCGGCTACGGCCCGCTCCATCAATGAGTGATGTCCGGCATGGAGGGCACCCATCGTGGGTACCAGACCTACACTGCGTCCCCTGGAGCGTTGGGCGCGAGACCAGGCACGAAGGTCGGCAATGGTAGTGAGCGTTTCAAGCTTTTGCAGGACAGGCATTCAAGCCTTCCTTGCAGTTGCAACGGTAGCGGAGTTCTTCCTCTCAGAGGAAGCGGCTTCCGCATGATAGCTTTCTGCATCACTGGGGAAAGCACCGCTCTCAACATCTGCGCGATAGGCCACCATTGCCTCATGCATCAGTTTGGCGGCATCGCCATAGCGCCGCACGAATTTTGCCGCTGGAGAAAAGGTAAGTCCCACGAGATCGTGGAAGACGAGAATCTGGCCGTCGCAGCCGGGGCCTGCTCCAATGCCTATGGTGGGTACTGCGAGCGCGGCTGTTACACGCTCGGCCAGTTCGCGGGGAATTCCTTCCAGTACAACGATTGCGGCTCCGGCAGCTTCCAGAGCAAGTGCATCATCGAGGAGTTTTTGGCCAGCTTCGACTGTCTTGCCCTGCACGCGATAGCCGCCCATGCGGTTGACGGATTGTGGCGTTAATCCCAGATGTGCCACCACGGGAATCTCAGCTTTGGTTATTCGCTCGACTAGACTCGCGCGTCCGCCTTCAATCTTGACGGCCTCGGCTCCGCTCTCTTTTACGAAGCGGATAGCGTTCTCAAGCGCTGCATCGGGGCTGGCGTGATAGCTGCCAAAGGGCATATCCACCACCAGCAGAGCGCGCCGCAGTCCACGACGAACTGCGCGGGAGTGGTGCAGCATTTCTTCAACGGTGACGGGGAGGGTTGAGTCGTAACCCAGCACCACCTGGCCCAGGGAGTCGCCCACCAGGACCATCTCAATGCCAGCCTCATCGGCGAGCCGCGCGGTGGCATAGTCATAGGCCGTCAGCGCGCTGATTTTGCTGTCGCGCTCGGTTGAATGTTTTTTTGCCTGCAAATAAGGAATTGTGATTTTGGCCGGGTTGGCCGATGAGGAAGGTTGAGGCTTCGCGCCCGCAATAAATGTCACGCTCATAAAATTTCTCCAGTGCAGCTCCGTCAAGTCAGGATGCTGCCTGTACAAGGCAAAGTATACGCCTGTAGATTGGATGCGCAAGGACAAGGAACAGCGTATGCACCGGTGTGTCTGCTTTAAACTATCCCTATGCCTGCCAATGTTGTTTTGCCGATTACTGCTGGGTTGCTGGCTTCCGGTATTGCTGTCGGCGGATATTTCTATGCTGGACTGTGGCCCGCTTCGCAGATTTTTGGTTCAACGCTCATCGCTCCACGTCGTCCCGGCGAGATAGCGCTTACCTTTGATGACGGCCCCAATGGCGACTACACGCTGCGATTGCTGGATACTCTTGCTGCGGCGCAGGTGCATGCTAGTTTTTTTCTGGTGGGGGACTTTGCGTGTCAGCAACCGGAAATCGTACGCACACTGGCAGCGGCGGGACATGTGATCGGTACACACACGCAGACGCATCCGAATCTTTTTCGTACTGCTCCCCTCCGTGTCCGGGAAGAGATTACATCTGGCAAGGCCACAGTCGAAGACATAATTGGTCAGCCGGTGCGCTTCTTTCGTCCGCCCTTTGGTGCACGTCGTCCTGACGCCCTCAGAATCTGTCGCGAACTTGGAATGACTCCTGCCCTGTGGAATGCAATGACGAGTGATTGGAGTGCTACAAGTGCAGAGGTCATTGTGAATGGGCTGACTCCGAAGCTTGATCGCAATCAGCGCCGCGGCTATGCCAGCAACGTTGTTCTGCATGATGGCGGGCATCGTGCGCTGGGTACGGACCGTACGCCTTCTATTACCGCAGCGGCCAGATTGCTGCGACTGTACGCGTCGAGCCGCAAGTTTGTCACGCTGGCGGATTGGGTCTGAGTAGTCAGGACAGAAGCTTCTCCTGCATGAACAAGCAAAATGACCTTATGGCTGGTTGCTGATTATTTTTTTGCCGCCGCTCTCGGCTAAAACATAAATAGGCCCGGGAAGCGTGATTGGCTTGTCTGTCCACAGAAAGATTCGCTTGGCACCGAGCCATCGGATGGCAAAGCTTGAGTCGTCATCGAAGAGAGGCGGAGCGTCGGGGAAGAATGAGCCATACCAGAGATTTGAGCTGCGTCCATTCAGGATGCGTACCTGTCGACCCAAATAAAACCCCAGCGTTGAGCCGGATTCGTACTCGCCGTTAATCTCTACGATGTCGTTGGCTTGAAGTGCGGGCCGCATGGATTGGGCCAGTTGTTCTGAGGAGATCACAGGAGAAAAGGTGACCAGTGCAAGATGCGCTGCAACGAAAAACAGTGCTAATCCAGCGGCAAGCGAACAGCGCGCAGCCAGCGGACGTCCCTTTGCCAGCAGAAAGGCATGAGCCGAGCCGCCTGTAATGCCAGCGATTGCTGTGAGTGCCAACGGCAGGCGGAAGTAGCCCATTGCAGCGGTCGAGAGATCAAGGAAATGGCCGAGCGAAAGCGCGTAATCCTGCGGATTTTGGCTGAGCAGAGAAGAGATATCGTGGCCGGGAATGGGGGCGGCGCCGCGAACTACGAAAAAGATTGAGACACCTGCGGCGATCCATCCGACGACCATCAGTACGCGCGCAAAGAGCAGGCTGCTTAGCGTGACAGGCGCGCGATCTGACTGAGCGAGCCATCCGCCAGCCAAGAGCGCCAGGGCTGGAAGCGCAGGGAGCACGTAGTATTCCTGCCTGGTGCTGAAGCTGAAAAAGAACACGACAACAAAGGCCCATAGAGTGAGTAGCAATTTGATTTTGGTGGGCTGGTCAAGAGCTTTGCGGAGAAGCAGCGAGCGCCAGGGAAGCTTCGCAATAGAGCGCAAAGCCCACAAGCACCACGGCATTAGCCAAAGGAGCAACAGGCCCCAAAAGAGTGCGAGCGGTACTGTGTCATAGTCGCGAGGGATGCGCTGATCCAGATAGCGGAGAACATGTTCATTAAAAAAATAGAACCATAGAAATCCGTGGACATTGCCCTGCGTCGGCATCAACGATGGAGTGCCTTGTGTGGGATTGGCGAGGCCGGCAGCGATATGCCACGGCGCTGCAATCGCCAGAAAAAAGCCAAATCCACTCAGTGGATACCAACGGCGCAAATGAACCAGGTTGCGGGTCACCCACAAAAATGCGACTACGATGGCGAGGGGAAAAACGACTCCAATTAACCCTTTGGTTAACATGCCGAGAGCGCAGGATGCAGCAAACCCCAAAGCATTCGCTCGGGTGGGCTGGTCAAGCGAACTGACAAAGAAAAGCATCGCCAATACCAGCCACAGGCAAAGCATTTCGTCCGGGATGAGGATGCGCGTGAAGAGGAAGATGCCGATGGAGGTCTCCAGGGCCAATGCCGCGTAGAAGCCTGCGGGCGCGCTGTGGAAGAGCCGCTTGCCCAGCACAAAAGTTGAGAGAAAAAGCGCTAGCGAGGAGAGCGCGAGTGGAAGTCGTGCCTGTGTTTGGCCTACTCCGAAGAGACGGAAGCTGGCGGCCATCGTCCAGTAGAGGAGCGGCGCTTTTTCAAGGTAGCGGATGCCGTTGGCGTGGAGCGTGACCCAGTCTCCGCTGACCAGCATCTCTCGCGCTGCCTCAGCGTGGACTGAGTCAGCATCATCGAGCAGAGGGGGTGAAAAAAGCGTGAAACTGGCGTAGAGCAGAAGCCACAGACCAACGAGCGCGAGCAGCAGAGTTCTTGTGCTTTTCTGATGCGGGGTTGGAGGAGCTTGCGCCGATGTAGACATGGAAGCAGTATAGAGGTGCGTGCCCGAAAACTTGCTACAGGAAGAACCACAGAAGGTATAGTGTTGCCCATGAGTTCCATACCGCCCAACGCGCCGTTGCTTCAGACTATTTCCGCACAAGCCGGACCGACGACCACTCTTCTCTACGATGATTGGTATCCTGCTTTGCGCAGTGATCGTTTACGAGGCAAGCGTCTGGAGAAGGTGCTGCTGCTGGGGATACCGCTTGTGCTGGGTCGGAAGGAAGACGGGCGCATCTTTGCTATGCGCGATAGTTGTCCGCATCGGGGCATCCCGCTTAGCTATGGATGGTATGACGGAAAACATCTCACTTGTGCCTACCACGGTTGGGAGTTCGAGCCGACCAGCGGACAGTGTCAGCACATTCCGTCGCTTAGCTGCCATGATTCGTTGGATGCGACGAAGATTTATGCGACCGCCTTTCCGTGCGAGGAGCGGGATGGTCATGCGTGGGTTTATGTTCCTGCGCCTGGCTCAGGACGTGTGAATCTGGAAGCGTTGCCGCCGGTTCCAGAACTGCCGAAGCATTCTGCCAAATTTGAAACTGTTTTTTTGACGGCGGAGCTGCCCTGCAATGTGGATCACGGGATTATCGGGTTGATGGATCCGGCGCATGGGCCGTTTGTGCATCAGGCCTGGTGGTGGCGCTCGCGTAGCAGCATCCACGAAAAGACGAAAAAATTTGAGCCGATCCCGCAGGGTTTCCGCATGTCTTCTCATGCGCCGTCAAAAAATTCTGCACCGTATAAGCTGCTGGGTGTCTATGGCGATGAAATCACGACGACGATTGATTTTGTTTTGCCGAATCGCCGCTTCGAACAGATTCGCGCCGGGGAAAAATGGTTCAGCAGTATGACGACGGTAACTCCTGTTACCGCTTCGACCTGTCGGATTGATGTGGTGGGTGCGTGGAATATTTTTTATGGATGGCCACTGGTCAAGACCATCACCAAGTTTTTTGGAAAGAAGTTTGTAGAGCAAGACCGTATCGCGATGGTGCATCAGGCTGAAGGCCTGCGCTATAACCCAAGCCTGATGCTGATTGATGATGCAGACCGTCCTGCTAAATGGTATTTTGCGCTGAAACAGGCACGGCTTGAGTCTGCGGGTGGCTTGGAGAAGAGTCCGCTGGATGAGCCTGTGGAATTACACTGGCGGAGTTGATGGATCCTACTATATATCCGATTTATGCCTGCCTCTGACTTACCCACTGCATGCATTTCCGCTCTCCCACCCTTCACAAAAAACGCGAAGGATGGCCCTCCTGCACCCCTGAAAGGGCCCGGTACCAATGTAGATGGAAGAGGATGTTCGCTATTCCACTACCAGATTCGCTACATCAATTGCGAGCAGACGGCCTAGCTGGTTGAATTGGCGCTCCCACTCGTGGCGGTTGCTGGGTTCAAGGGCTGCGAGAGATTGGGCTTCGCTGCGGCGAATCTCGTACCAGATATTTTGCGCCTGCCAGAGATTGAGTTCGAAAGGAAGTTCGTTGAGCATACGGGCCAGCGATGTGGCGCTTTCAAGAGCTTCCAGAGTGCTATGACTGGTCAGCAGAAAAATCATCGCGCGCTTCATGCGCTGGTCAGCGATAAAGCTGAGGTTCGTCTTGTCCAGTTCCACGCCGTCGCCAGCAGCCTGAACCAGCAGAGATCGCAGCCTGGGAACGTCAAAAGGTTCAGTCTCAAGTGCCCGGCGCAGGCCAGAGTTAATGGCGAAACCCGCAGCAAGCGTCAGCGCAGGGGGCTTGGGCAGACCGCTTCGATTCAAATAGTGAAGCAGGTTGGCGTGGTCCTCGTAAATAGTGCTCAAACTATTTTCAATGCTTCCCAGGGTTGAGTTGAGGATGACCTGTAGAATTCGCCGTTGCTCGTCCGTGAAGAGCGAACTGAGCGAGTAGCCTGCATGTCCAAAGGTGCGGTCAAGCAGACGGATGACCTCGGGGAAATTTGCCATTGCGACATTATTTTTCGCTGCACTTGTAAATATCTGGAAGCCGGGTTCAATCTCTTCTGTCCACGGTTTTACGGCGGCGGTAATATTCTGATCGCCAAAGTGGAGCACGGAGAAGATAAAGGAACCGGAGGTCTCTGTGAAGAGAGAGGTGATATGCACCCTGCCCACTGATAGCCGACCGCGACCTGAGCTATAAATTTCGTAAAAGTCGCGCTGGACCCGGTAACAGAAAAGCTCGGTATCCTCTGGATAGGTAGAGAATATGGCACTAATGGCGTAGTGCGCAGCTACTTGCTCCAGCGTTACGGTAAGCGGGCCTACCTTCTGCTCGAAGATGTGTCGTCCATTGCCATTTTCAGGTTGATTGCTCTGGGCCATCGCCAACTTTTCCAGAAACTCCTCACGAAGGGATGGCCCCACACTGGCGAACAGGTAGTTAGCTAGTTGCAGGGCACGTCCCGCATAGGCAAGAATCTGCACCGTTTCAATGCCGGAGATGTCGTCGAAAAACCAGCCGCAACTTGTGTACATCAATTGCGAGTGGCGTTGGAGTTCAAGCAATTGCAGGGCCTGTACCCGTTCGGGCGCAGTAAGAGAATGAGCAGAAAATTCTTTGAGGAAGTCATCCACCAGCGTCGTATAGGACTCTGTTTGATGAGCGCTGTGTTGCAGGATGAGCTTGATGTAGGCATTTCTGGCCTCCCACAGGTTGTGGAAGAGCTTTGCGCCAAGGGCCTCACTCAAGGGAATGAGACTATCGCGCAACTGATCCAGGGCGGCTCGAAGCGGCGCGCGCCACTTCTGGTTCCAACCCACTGCGCCGCCATTGCAGCCACAGTTAGAGCGCCAGCGCTCAACCCCATGTAAGCAGGACCACGAACTGTTCTCGACGATCTCAACTTCCCATTGGGGAGGAAAGTTTGCGAGGAACTCTCCATAGTTGGTCACTGTGATCTCTGGATCCAGGTCAAGGAGTTGCAGCGCGTAGGCCAGTGCCATCTCTCCATGACGATGATGGTGGCCGTAGCTTTCGCCATCAGTAGCGACGTGGGCAAGCTGTGGGGAATCGCTGCCGGAGCGCAGACTGCTTTTGAGGCGTGTGGCAAAGCCTTCGCCGCTATTGAGCAATCCTTCGAAGGCTATAGCGCGGGAGGTTGGCCCATCGTAGAAAAATACGGCGATGCTGAGCGTGTCTGAAAAGCGCACCAGATAGGGATGCGTCGTGTCTACGCTGCTTTCGGGCGTTCCAATCCAATCCCCTCCAGAGAGGGCGCGAACTCGGTGGGCCTGATGCGGGGCAAGCACGGTGAAGCGGATGCCCTCCTCGGCCAGAACGCGCAGGGTAGCGGAGTCGGCAGCTGTTTCTGCAAGCCACATGCCCTCGGGCTTGATTCCGAGGCGGTGTTCATAGTCAGCGATGCCCCAACGGATCTGTGTGCGCTTGTCGCGCTCATTGGCGAGCGGCAGAATGATGTGGTTATAAACCTGCGCCAGTGCCGAACTGTGCCCACTATAGCGCTTGCGACTGCTGGCTTCCCCTTCGAGCATTCTTTGATAGGCGCGCGGGGCCAACTCTTCCATCCAACTCAGGAGGGTTGGTCCGAAATTAAAGCTCATGTGCGCATAGTTATTGACGATGCGGACAATCAGGTTCTTGTGGTTGACCAGTCGCGCGGCACCATTCGTGGCGTAACACTCGGAGCAGATGCGGTCATTCCAGTCGTGATAGGGCGCGGCAGAATCCTGTGTCTCTACAGCTTCAAGCCACGGGTTCTCACGTGGCGGCTGGTAGAAGTGGCCGTGAACAGTTACGTAGCGCTTTGAACTCGCCATTTGGGAATCTCCCTAAAAGACCATTCTATTGAAAGTATTTCGGCGAAAATTCCATTCGAATCATTCTAATCTGGCGGTAATTGGCTCAGGAAGAGATTTCCTGAAGTGGTATTCGATCGAGAACTCAGGCTCGACCAGCGGGTGGTTTTCCAGAGGCCAGGTCGCAGGCCCGCCACAGGTACCACGCAGCCACGCTGGACCACGGTTTCCAACGCTTGCTGCGTTTCAGAATAACTTCTGGCTTGGGCAGATCGCTGGCCTCGACTTTTTTCCCTTTTGGCAGACGCAGAAAGGTGAGCGCAAAACCTTTGCGAATTCCATAGTCGCTCACGGGCATTACATCCGGTCGACCGAGGCGAAAGATCAGCAGCATTTCCGCTGTCCACTGGCCGATACCGCGTACTTCAATCAGTCGCCTGATAATTTCTTCGTCTTTCATCCTGCGAATCTGCGCCAGCGTGGGAATTATTCCGTCCAGAGTTTTCGCTGCCAGATCGCGGAGCGCCTTCTGTTTGTTTGCACTTAGGCCTGCTGCGCGCAAAATGTCATCGGGTGTTGCTATCAACTGTTCAGGTTGCGGATGGACATCTCCATAGTGAAGCTTGAGCCGGTTAAGGATTGCCGCCGCTGCTTTTCCATGAATTTGCTGATAGACGATAGACTCCACCAGTGCTTCAAATGGAGAATGTTGGCTGGCAAGTGTCAACGTGAAGGGCCCCACACGCTCGATGAGCCGGCCAAGGACCGGATCGGCTGCCTGGAGTTCTTCGCATGCCTGTGCGATGTTGTAGCGTACTGGACGACGGCCTTTAGCCATAGAATTGAATTTTACAGGGAGGCAACAAATGATTCCTCGCGGACAAGCGGGATTTTTGACAAGCGGCAAGGAGTGGAAGGAAGGTCCTGCGCTTGAAGTGCATTCTCCGTGGGACCAATCCCTGGTGGGTTCGGTGACGGTAGCCTCCAGAAACGATGCGCGTCACGCGGTAGAGGGGCTTGCAGGCAGCTTCCGCAAGACCCGCGTGTTGCCGCTGCATGTACGCCAGCGGATTTTGCTGAATATGGCCGCGCAGGTTACAGAGCAGGCCGAGGCCTTTGTTCGCGTACTTGTGGCAGAGGCGGGCAAGCCGTTGGCTGCCGCGCGCGTGGAGGTGGAACGTACGATCACCGTTCTGCGGACGGCTGCTGAGGAGGCTGTGCGACAAGGGGGGGAGGTGCTCCCACTGGATCTCTCGCCGGGTAATGAGGGCCGCTGGGGAATGCTGCGGCGTTTTCCCATTGGGCCGGTACTGGCGATTACGCCCTTCAACTACCCTTTGCTTTTGGTGGCGCATAAGCTGGCACCAGCGATTGCTGCAGGCTGCCCGATTTTGATTAAGCCCTCTCCGCAGACTCCTTATGCAGCGCTTGCACTGGCTCGCATTGCCCTCTCTGCCGGATGGCCGGAAGAGGCAATTGCCGTGATTCCGCTGGCCAATGAGGACACGGCGTGGCTCGCAGAAAAAGAAGAGCGGCTCAAAATGCTTACCTTTACCGGCAGCGCCACAGTGGGCTGGCATCTGAAGTCGAAGTCTGGACGCAAGCGCGTCGCCCTGGAACTGGGTGGCAACGCTGCGATGATTGTCCACGGCGACTGGCGCGACCTTGATTCGGCTGCGGCCAAGGCTGTAGCAGGGGCCTTTGGATATGCCGGGCAAAGCTGCGTCAGCGTGCAGCGAATCTTTGTGGAGCGGTCCATCTACCAGACCTTTCTGTGGAAAGTGGTTGAGCGCGCTGAAAAGATGATTCTTGGAGATCCTTCGCTGGAAGGCACAGAGGTAGGCCCGCTGATTCGCGGTGTCGAGGCTGAGCGTGTGGAGAAATGGGTGCAGGAAGCGGTGGTAGAAGGGGCAAAGCTGGTTACCGGCGGTATTCGAACTGGTTCGCTCCTGGCTCCGACGGTGCTGACTGGAACCAAACCCGCAATGAAGATCCGCGCAGAAGAGGTCTTTGGGCCAGTGGTAGCTATCGAGCCTTATGAGGATTTTGAAAGCGCTCTGAGTGAGGTCAATCACTCGCGTTTTGGCTTGCAGGCCGGGCTATTTACGCGCGACATGGACCGCATTCTTGAAGCTTACGAGCAGTTGGAAGTGGGTGCAGTACTGGTTGGAGAGTCGCCAAGCTGGCGTTTGGACCCAATGCCTTATGGAGGGACTCGCGAGAGCGGGATGGGCCGCGAAGGAGTGCGCTGGGCCATGGAAGAGATGACGGAATCAAGACTGCTGGCCGTTGCAGGAAAGATTTACAGATGACGAATCTATTTGGATAATGCTGCGCAATTGATCAAGCGCAGAACTCCGCAGGCAGAAAGAGGGCTAGCTCAATTCGTAAATCGAGAGGTGTCTACGCGATGTTTTCCATATCTTCCCCACCTGTCCCACGATCTGGCACGTTGTGTCTGGACTGTGATCGGCCTCACGCGGTACTCTGAATGAGCAGAAAAATTTTGTTGTTGAATGAGAGATCCTTCAGAGGCATAGCAATGCCGGAACTCTAGGGATTCAGAGTCCTTTACTCTCAAGGGACTGTTGTCACAGT
>Ga0207048_10206_pt1 | contig 18844 bp, 21 predicted proteins | sample Alteio_BWMinCont_65_FD_153301 | JGI IMG/M metagenome (GOLD analysis project Ga0207048, IMG submission 153301) | Enriched cells from forest soil in Barre Woods Harvard Forest LTER site, Petersham, Massachusetts, United States -... | ecosystem: Environmental > Terrestrial > Soil > Temperate forest >...
ATTTTATTACCTTTTCAAGAAAAACGAATGAAAGCTATATCACGTAAAACGATGAGATTTATTTTTGCCTCATTGATGGTTGTCATATCAATCGCGATTGTGCAGGCGCAAACGCCTCCGCCGCCGCAGGCTCCGCCCGGACATCCGATGCCTCCGAATATGATGAATCATCAGCCGCCGGGGATGCGCCCAGATCCCGTCATCGAGCGGATGGCGCACGATTCGACGATGAATTTGACGGACGACCAAAAAAAGCATCTCATTCAAATCATGCAGGACCTCAACCAATACCGCATGAAAAACCCTCCGAATATGCAAGCGCGCAACGCAAAATTTTCCTCGCAGTTCACTGCGGAAAAACTCAGTCTTGATTCATTAAAAATGGATTTCCAGGATGGGGAAACGTCTCGTGCGGCGGCGCTGGATTTCGCGCGCGAAAAATTTGTCGAGTTTCACGATGTTTTCACCACCGAACAACGCCCAATTGTCGCTCAAAAATATTTGATGATGGTGCAACAGCGTATGTTCAACGTTCAGTAATTGACCAAATAATGGGGATTGCAAAATTTTGCGACTACATAAACGGGACGCACATGAAAATGCGTCCCGTTTTATTTAAACCATCTTTACCGGCAGGTTTATAATTTTTTATTCATAAATAAATCATTCCCATATCACAAAAACGTATTACATAACGGAGTATTAATGAAAAATATTTTGGCGAAGAATGTCTTTGCAGCTATCATAGTTGCGGTTATTGCTGCATCACTTGTTGCACCGGCTGGCGCGCAAACAGCCCGGATGCAGAGCCACCCCGCCCAAGCACAACCTGAGCCAACAGATCAACAGACCGCCGAGCAAGGCTCACAACAAAAAGGAGGCAGAGGCGCAATTTTTCTCAAAAAGGTCACTGAGGCGCTGAATTTGAATGTGGAGCAGCAGCAGCATCTGAAGAAAATCATCAGCGACGTTGCCGAATTCCGCAAACAAAACATGCAAAGCCACAAGGATGACATCGAAAAGTTCAAGGAGCAATTCAAGAGCGATAAAATGGATGCCGAGGCTATGAAAACTGACGCCGCTGCGAGGCAGGGCGAGCGTGAGCAAATGGCTGACTTCATGAGATCGAAACTGATTGAATTCCATGATATGCTTACCCCGGAACAGCGTAGTACGGCGGTGGAGAAATTTTCCGGATTGATCGAAGGGCATTTTATGGGAGGCGCACCGGATGCCCCGCCGGGTGGCGGGCCAGGCGAACGCACGGAAGAATAAAGTTTATCAGTGCAGATTTATAAACCCTTTTGCCATAAACGACAAAAGGGTTTTTTATTAATTTTGTGTTTGTAGAATCTTTGCTGATTGTATTTTCTTCATCTTTTATCCAAGATTATCTTAAAATGATTACAAAACTTTCCCACGCGTCGATTTTCGTCCTCGATCAGGACAAAGCATTGGATTTTTACGTCAATAAATTAGGGTTTCAGAAAAAGATGGACATGCCGATGGGTCCCGGAATGCGGTGGCTTACGGTCGGTCCGGAAAAACAGGATTTGGAAATCGTCCTCATGCCTGTCGTTCCGGGAATGATTGACGAAGAGACCGTCGGACAAGTCAAGACGCTTTTGACCAAAGGCGTGATGGGAGCGGGCGTGTTTGAGACGGATAATTGCCGCGCAACGTACAATGAACTGAAAGCGAAGGGGGTGCAATTCAAATCCGAACCGAAAGAACAGCCCTACGGCATCGAGGCTCTTTTCTCAGACGGCGTCGGCAATTGGTTCAGCTTGACGGAACATCCGAAGACTGCGAAATAATCGTGCGCGATGATAAAAATGGAAAGGAGGAAACAAGACGCCGCTACCCTGAGCGCGCTTTATAAACGCATTATCGAGGCGAAAGCCTTGATGGACGTTCATCCCGAAGCGTCGCTTGATTTGGACCAGATAGCCGACGCCGCCTGCTTCTCGCGATACCATTTTCTGCGGCTGTTCAAAAAAACGTACCATAAAACGCCGCACCAATACCTGACGGGGCAGCGCATAGAACGAGCCAAATCGCTCATGGCGGATTCAAATCTCACAATAACGGATATTTGCTACGCGATCGGATTTGAGAGCGTCGGGTCGTTCAGCACGCTATTCAAAAAACACGTGGGATGCCCGCCGCTTGAATTCCGCGAACGCTTATGGAAACTCAATACCTTGTTAAAGGAGCAGCCGCTTGCGGTAATTCCTCATTGTTTTGCAGCAATGTGCGGTTTGGAAGAGAGTCCGGAAAAGAAAGCAATTCTCGATAACACCGTGAGCGATACAACCTATTAAGTTTGCACCACAATAATCGTTTCACTCAATTTATTTTTTTTTCAACAATGATCACGAAATTTTCACATTCTACGTTATACGTGTCAAATCAAGATAAAGCGCTTGATTTTTACGTAAATAAACTCGGATTTCAGAAACGCATGGACTATACGAACGAGAACGGTTTCCGGTGGCTTACCGTTGGTTCAAAAGATCAACCGGATATAGACATTGTTCTCATGCCGGTCATGTCGGGACCGGGAATGCGTTTTAGCAAAGAAGAGGCGGCGCAAATGCAGGTGCTTTTGGAGAAAGGTCTTTTGAGTGGCGGTGTGTTTGAAACGTCCAATTGTCGTGCTATGTTTGAAGAGCTGAAAGCGAAAGGCGTGCGATTTGAAGGAGAACCCACTGACGCGCCGTGGGGCGTGCAGTGTACATTGACGGACGGTGTAGGAAACTGGTACAGCGTGCTTGAACCCAAAGCACAGACGTGGAATAAATAGCGTAACTTACCGTCCTAAATGAAGAAAATAACAGTGATAGCCTGCTGAAACATACAAATAACACAAAGCACACTAAAGGAAAAACAACAATGAAACTTTATACACAATTGAATTTCGGCGGGAATTGCGAAGAGGCATTCCGCTTCTATGAAAAGCATCTTGGCGGCAAGATTGCGATGATGATGAATCAGAGCCAATCGCCGAACGCGCCCAGCGGAGCAGGGAATGAGATCGTTCATGCTCGAATGAATATCGGAGATACAGTGTTGATCGGAAATGATGTTCCACCATCGGTATTCCAGAAAATACGAAGCGTGTACATTTATCTTTCTGTCGATTCGGCGAAAGAAGCGGAGAGAGTACACAATCTTCTTGCTGATGGCGGGGAGATATATATGCCAATGGAGGAGACATTTTATGCGACACGCTTCAGCATGCTTCGCGACCGGTTTGGCGTGGCATGGTCTATTATTCATGAAAAACCCATGGCGTGAATGAAACTGACAATACCGTTTACTAACTAATTTATATGCCAACCCTCATTCCTGCATCAACGCGCATCGAAGCCGCAGGCAGCAAGCCGAAAATAATAGAAGAATTCATTGGAAGAGTCAACTCAAAGCATGAGGGAGTGAGCGTTGCACACATGCGCAGTCCTTCGGGTTGGGTGGAGCCGGGGCAAACGCCGCAATTTGAAGAATACACGATCGTGTTAAAGGGGATGCTACGGGTCACCCATACCGATGGTGTCATTGACGTGCATACGGGTCAGGCTGTAATCGCGCATCCGGGTGAGTGGGTGCAATATAGCACGCCTGAAAAAGATGGAGCGGAATATATAGCTATCTGCCTGCCGGCATTTTCGATGGAGACAGTGCACCGAGACGCTTAACGCTACTCTTCGCTCACCACCCATCTTTCCGCAAGCGACTCAGGCAATTCTTCGATGAAGCGCGAAGGTTTTGTCAACAGCATGCCGCTCTCGCGGTCATAAATTCCCATCGGGTAGGTGATGATGAGATTGACTTTCGCGCGTGTGCACGCCACATACATTAAACGCCGCTCTTCCTCCATGTCTTTCTCGTTGCCAGCGGCACGCGCCGAAGGAAACATCCCGTCGAGCGCGTACATGACAAAAACCGTGTGCCATTCCAATCCTTTGGCTGAGTGAATCGTTGAGAGCGTCAGGCTTTCGTCGTCCGTCCCTTCCGCTTCGATATCAACCTGCGATTCACTCGGCGGCTCCAGCGCCATATCGGTGAGAAACGAGTTCAACGAACGGTACCGCTCTGCGATGTTCCGAAGCGCTTCCACGTCTTTCTGCCGTTTTTGGTGATCGTCATATTGGTTTTTCATGATCGGCTTGTAGTATTTCAGGATTGCTGCAATTTTATCTTGTATAGATACGGTTTCCGGATAAATTTCCGCTAGCGTTTGGAACAACGCACCGACGTTTTCGCCGGAACGGACGCTCGTAAAATATTCCGGCGTTAAATTCTGAATGCTGATGTTTCCGGCGACGAGGTCGTCAATCACCGCCTGCGCCGCTTTCGGACCGACGCCGTCAAGCAGCAGCAAAATCCTGTGCCAACTAACGGCGTCTTTCGGATTTTCAACTACGCGCAAATGAGAAATGATGTCTTTCACGTGCGCCGCTTCGATGAATTTCATCCCCCCGTATTTCACGAATGGAATATTCGCCTTCGTCAATTCAATTTCCAGGTCGAACGACATGTACCCGTTGCGGAACAATACGGCGATGTCGTTGAGTGAAACACCGTCCTCGCGGAGTTCAAGTATTTTTTCGGTAATGTACTGCGACTGGTAATTTTCCGAATGTGCGGCGACGATGTGCGGCTTTGCGCCGGTGATTCCTTTTTGCGTGAATAAATTTTTCGGAAACTTTTCCGTCGCATTCTCGATGATTTGATTCGTCAACGAAAGTATCGGCTGGGTGGAACGGTAATTTTCTTCTATCGTGATGACTTTTGCGCCGGGGAAATCTTTAGGAAAATCCATGATATTGCGGAAATTCGCCCCGCGAAAGGAATAAATGCTTTGAGAGTCGTCGCCGACGACCATTACGTTGTTATGCTGCGAGCAGAGCAGTTTCACCAATTCGCTTTGCAGTTTGTTGGTATCCTGATACTCGTCCACCATGACGTATGCATATTGCTTTGAAGTCGTTTCGCGAACGCCTGTGAATTGTTTGAGCAACGCGACAGTATGGAGCAACAGATCGTCATAATCCATCATGTTATGCTTCACTTTGTAAGCGTCGTAACGCTCCTTCAACTGCTCGATTGAGTTTGCCTGTTCGAGGTAATGCGGGTATTCGTTTTCCAGCACCTTCGATATGGACATCAGCGTGTTGACGGATTTGCTCATCACGGCGTTCAACGTGTTTTTGCGCGGAAACCGTTTTTTATCGGCGTCTTTGCCGAGATATTGCGTGCGCAATAGATTTATCACGTCCTCGGAATCGCCTTGGTCGAGGATTGTGAACGACGATCCAAATCCGATTTGCGGCGCGTGCTTACGCAACAGCGAGTTTCCAAACGAATGGAATGTTCCGCCTGCGACGTCCTCGCAACGCCCGTCCAGCAAGACTGCCGCGCGCCGAAGCATTTCCTCGGACGATTTCCGCGTGAACGTGAGCAGCAATATGCGGCGCGGGTCTATCCCACACTCGACAAGATACGAGACGCGATGGACAAGTGTCGTCGTTTTTCCCGTGCCCGCTCCCGCAATAACGAGAATCGGACCGTCGAGCGTCGTTACCGCTTCGTACTGCGCGGGATTGAGCGCGCTCTTGTAATCAATCTTCGTCTGCTTTGGCGGCTGAGCGCCGCCGGATGAAGACCGTCGTAACGTGAATACTTTTGGTGGAGCGTTCAAAGTTTAAATAATATTATCAAAATATTTTCAAAGTTTCAGGAGAGGAATAGGCAACTCATCCGCCCTTCAATTCTTTTGCATCGCCTTTTCAATCGCGTCGCAGAGTTTCCGCAAATATTCCCATGTATAGATGCCCGTGTTATGCCCATCCGCCCATTGCGCGCCAACGGCATACGTGCCGACGGCGTGCAGACCGGTCAATTCATATCTCCCCGGCAGATGCGCCTGCTTCGGGGCGTCGAAATGCTTGCCGAGAAACAGTGTTTCGCCGGAACACATCGCGCACGGGCATTGATCCCGGAGCAGTGTAAGCGGTATGGAACATGCTTTCCCGTCGTCCCATGTTATATCGAGCGTTCCGGCGGGGTTTCGTTTGAGTTGTGTCGGTTTCATGTAAGGAATGTTTTCTCTCTTGCAGACATACAAAAATAAAAAAAGCGCCACATAAATTGCGGCGCTTCTGCTTCCGTTGCAATATGAATAGAAATCTATGCCGTCGCTTTTTTCGGACGAACGAGCATGCCGAGCACCGCCCCGTAAATCACAAATTTGATGATGAATCCGGCAATCCATGCGAACGAAAGCCACAGTGGGAATCCTTTATACATCACCGCTTCGTAGAGCATGCCCGGAATCGTCACAAGAATGCCCACGAGGAATCCGTACATCACGCCGCCCATCGGGTTTTTCTCAAGACTCGATTCCATCCGGCTGAAGACCCATACAAACAGAAACGCGCCGATGAAATCGAAGAGAATGAACCAAAGTGGGTTCATGGATGAATTATCCGCCATCGAAGGTATCGTGGCATACGTCGGTCCCAGCATTACGCCGTGGAACAGAATGTCGTACACATTCCCGATGATGCCGAGGATGAGGAATGCTAAAAGTAACTGTTTGGAGTTCATAAAGGACGCCTTTCTAAGAAATAAATGTGAAAGAATAGTAATGCGGAACGTTATGCAGTTGCTATTTTAGGTTTGCTCAACATGCCAAGGATATACCCCGCAACCGCTCCATAGATAATGTATTGCACCAGCCACAACCACGCAAGCCACATCGGAAATCCTTTCACGGTGATGCCCTCGATGAAGACTGTCGGAACGGCAAGGATAATAGCTAAAAAGACCCCGAAAAGCATCGCACCTTGGGGACTTCGTTCGAAACTCGACATCACCTTTCTGAAAAACCATGTTACCAGGAACGCCTGAATGAAATCGAAAAGGATCCACCATACAGGATTTATCGAATCCATAGAAACGTACCCTGAGATGCTTTCGTACGTAGATTTCAGTATGATGCCTTGAAGGATAAAATCAGCAATGTTCCAAATAACACCGATGATGACCGTGCCGAGCAGTAACTGTTTAATTTTCATAAGAATGTCTTTCGATATTAGTGATTGAATAAGATTGTTATTGTTCGTAGAAGAACATTTTAATTGGTTATGCCGTCGCCGTTTTTTTCTTCGTCAGCGCTCCAAGAATTGCACCATAGATTGCAAATTCAACGACAAGCACAATCGTCCACACCCACGAAAGCCAGTATGGGAATCCCTTGAATTGCAATGCATTGAACATGAACGTCGGGATGGCGACGATGATGCCGAAGTAGATGCCATACAATACTGCGCCGTTCGGGTTTTGGTCGAAGCTTGAATGGACGCGCCCGTAAAACCACGTAAAGACAAGCGCGGCAACGAAATCGCCGAAGATGAACCACCCCGCCTTCCCGGTGTCCATCGCGCCCATCGAAGGAATGGCAGCGTAGGTCGATTCAAGAAAAATGCCGTGGATGATGCCGTCGAGCAGATTCGCCGCAACGCCGATGGCGATGGTTGCAATAAGGAACTGTTTCATATTCATGGTAGAACCTTTGATGACCTTTCAATTATTGCGAATTAATATGAAATGGGCATTCGTCCGGCATAATGAATGGTAATAACGTTGGCTTTTCATGTTACGCAGAACGAATTTTATTTCGGCAAATAAAGGTATAATTTTTAATAAATGCAAATGGTATTTTTAAAATGATGAGAATTCGGTCAAATTTCAATGATTTATAAGATGAATAATTATAAAAAGAGGATTTATATTTATTCATTTAAATTGATTGAACTTCCGCGAAAGTCATTTAACTTTGCAGTATGATTGGCTATCTGAAAGGAACTGTGCGTGAAAAGCAGCCGACGGAAGTGATTCTCGACGTGCATGGAGTAGGCTATGTTGTCGCCATTCCGGTAAATACTTCCGAAGCCTTGCCGGAAGAGGGAAATGACGCGTCGCTCTTCGTACATACCAACGTGCGTGAGGATGCGATACAGCTTTTCGGTTTTGCAACAAGAGAGGAACGCGCCGTTTTCCGTCTGCTCATCGCAATATCGGGTATCGGTCCGAAGATTGCGCTCGGCATTCTATCCGCTCTTTCAATCGCCGATTTGCGCGAACACATCATTCGAAATAATCTCGTCGCGTTATCAAATATTCCGGGCATCGGTAAAAAAACGGCTGAGCGGCTCGTTATTGAATTGCGGGAAAAGATGCAAAAACTGGAAATCGGCGGGGAGGCGGCGCCGATGGACGGACAAGCCCACGTTCGCTCGGAAGCGATGCTGGCTCTTACGTCGCTCGGATACTCTCGTCCTGCCGCAGAAGCAGCCATCCGCGGCGCGCTGAAAGAAGCAAATGGCGCGCAAATCACGGTTGAACAACTCGTCAAGTCAGCATTACGCCACGCGAATAATTAAGACGGATGTCCTCTATTGCCAGCGTTTCACAGCAGCACGCCCCGCCGCAAAAAGGTTCTCGTCTTGAATTTATAGACCTGCTCCGCGGGTGGGCGGTGTTTATCATGATTGAGACGCACGTGACTAATGCCCTGTTGATTCAGTCTTATCGTGAGACATGGTGGTTCGATTATCTGGATTTTTTCAACGGATTGGTTGCGCCGTCGTTTTTATTCTGCGCCGGCTGCGGATTGTGGATTGCAATAAACCGCAAGTGGGACGATTACGTAAATTTCCGAAAGCCGTTGTGGAAATACCTTGGAAGGATGTTATGGATTCTCGGCGTGGCGTACGCATTGCATTTGCCAGAGTTTTCAATGCGTTATCTTCTCAGTGCATTTACACCCGCCGATGCTGAAACTTTTTTTCAAATTGACATCCTCCATACGATTGTCGTAACAAGTGTATTTGCCGTAGGTATCATACTAATTACCCGGAATAAAAACATACTTTTATGGACGTCAATCCTCCTTTCTGTTCTACTTATCGTCTTTGCGCCGATAATATGGGCGGCGGCGCAAGGCGGTGAATTTTCTGTCATCGTCCGGAACATGTTGACAGAGACGCCCCGCTCGTATTTCCCGTTCGTGCCGTGGAGCGCATTCGTGTTCATTGGCATAATCGCAACGAAATTATACATGGATGCAGTGGACAAGGCTCGGTTTTTCAAGCGGCTCTTTATTATTGGTTTGCTCGCCACAAGTGTGGGAATTATTTTTCAATTGTGGTATAACCCGTATCCGTGGCAATTATGGCGGTCAACGCCGATTTTCTTTGCCAAGCGCATTGGGCTGGTGTTCATTGCCTTTGCAGCATTATGGCGTTACACTGAGCGGACTAAGACGAAACCTGCCAATAAAAGATTCCGGTTGTTTTTGCTCTTCGGACGGGAATCGCTCCTGGTGTATACCGTGCATTTAATCATTGTGTACGGCTCGGTTGCTAATCGGGGAATCGCCGCGGCATACGTGCAGACGTTCACGCCGCTGCAGTGCCTGGGTGTTGATGCAATCCTCATTCCAATAATGGTGGTAATGGCGTTTGTATGGAGTTATCTCAAAACGAATTATCTCACAACAAGTAAAGTTATCCAATATGCTATCGCGGCGGTTTTTTTATTTTTCCTCATTATTAATAAATAACAGTGCTAATGTAGGCATGGGAGAAAAGGAAAAAGCGGAAGGGGAATGCTCGCGGCAATAGTTTTAATAATAGTTTTTGCAATCGGTGGAACGGCGTGGTGGTGTGTCTACAAGCGTTTGCCTAACAAGCTTATCCGTCCAAAGCGGTGTCCAGCGAGATCAACAAGCTTGCGTTCGCGCGCACATGGTGGCTACCAAACTCCTTCCGATGCGGGGATGGAATATGAAAGCATTTCCGTCGTAGCGCGAGATGGCGTGAATCTTGCCGGATGGTTCATTCCCTCTCCAGAGGCAAACAATCGGACAGTTATTCTGCTGCACGGCGTTGGCAGTTCGCGGACGGGCATGCTTCCCACGGCGAAATTATTGCATACGAACGGATACAATACATTAATGTACGATTCCCGCGCATCGGGTGAAAGCGGAGGCGAGTTCTGCACGTATGGATTTCTCGAGAAATACGATCTCGTTTCGGTGATTGATATGTTAGTATATGATATTTTGCCTGCGCCCAAAAATGCAGGCGAAGGTCATATCGGATTGCTTGGATTTTCAATGGGAGCGGCGGTTGCGTTGCAAGCCGCTGCAATCGAGCCCTTCATACGATGCGTCATTGCGGAATCAGGATTTCTTGATTTGAACACGGTTGCATACGACTATTTAGAACGGCATGTGGGCGTTCGTTGGAAATGTATTCACGACACGGCGCTGAGAACCGCTGAGCGCATCGCGCATTTTTCCGTCAAGGATGTCTCTCCGTTGGAATCAGTGAAAAAATTGCACGCGCCGGTTTTGTTTATTCACGGTACCGAAGACAGAACGGTGAAGCCGGTGTATTCGCAAAAATTATATGATGCGTGTTCCAGCATGAAGGAATTGTATATGATAGAAGGCGCTCATCACATTGATTTGTACGAGACTGCAGGCGAGACATATAACACAAAACGTATCGAGTTTTTTAACAGGTATTTATGACGCGAAAAAAAACAATTGCATTTTCCTTGACAGGTATTATTAACGCTATCGTTTTTTGCGTTTTGGTGTGCGGGGCATTTTACACAAGCGCCTTCGGGCAATCCATTCAAACCGGGCTTGCATTCTTGAAATTGGGTGCAGGCGCGGACGCAATTGCCCGTGGCAGCGCGATGACGGCAACGGCTACTGGAGCGGAAGCGTTGTTTTACAATCCCGCAGGGCTGGCGCAGTCATCAGGGTCGTCGGTGATGATGATGCATAATCAAAATATTTTCGGCGTGAGCAATGATATTCTTGGCAGCGCAGTCGCGCTCGGCGATTGGTCGCTTGGACTCGGCATACAAGCGGCGTCGGTGAACGGCATTCAGATACGCGACGCCGCCACGGATAATCCTATTGGGACATTCACGTCCATTGACGGCGCGCTGACGTTCGGCGCGGCGGTCAAGCTCTCCGATGAAGTTTCCGTAGGAATGAATTTGAAAGCCTTGATTGAAAAAATATACATCAACGACGCTTTTGGCGCCGTGGTGGATTTCGGTGGAATTTACCGCCCGGCGAATACGAATTTCATTTTCGGCATTGCGTTGCAAAATATCGGTGCGATGGGTGTCCTAAATGATGAAGCCGTCGCAGTGCCTGCAGGCATACGCGGCGGCGGGGCATACACGGGTACTATAGGGGCGGCGTCCAACCTCTGCACGTACACGGCGTCGCTTGATATAATAAAAACGTATGCCGACGCGGGCTTTCATCTCCTCTGCGGCGTTGAACTTGCTTACAATTCAACGTTTTTCTTCAGAGCGGGATATGGCACCGGTTTCGACGCAAGTGGCTTCTCCACCGGCGTCGGAGTGAAATACCATTTTCTCCAATTCGACTACGCTCTCTCGCCATATTCCCAGCAATACGGGACCGCAAACACGTTGTCGATCAAGATTGACCTTTAAGAAACTCGACCGTATTCAATTTTATGACATGATATTCGTCGTTGTATGAGCCGTATTTCCGCCCGGACGCAAACGACAATTGCCACGCTTGTATTTATTTGTCTCATTCCGTTTATCCGGCTCGGCGAAGGGGACTTGCAAAATGATGAAGTGATTTATGCATCACGAGCCCAAGAAATGGTTGCATCAGGCAATGAAATTTACCATGTGCCTCCCCGTATATTATATGACAAACAACCACCGCTGATATTGGCAATAATAGCGGGCACAGTTCGAATATTCGGTTTCACGTCGTTTTCCGTTCGTCTCATTTCCGCGTTGAGCGCGGTCATTATTTTTCTTCTGTTGTATTGGTTCACGTTGCTGGTTCTGCCGCCCGCGTATGCGTTGGGAGCGTCCGCGTTGCTTGCATCGTCGCCGATGATGCTGCGTTATGCGCAATTGGCGCAGCTTGATGTTCCGTGGCTTGCATTGATTGTCGCGGCTTTTTGTGTGTTTTGGTATTCCCGTGAACTGGGAAAGAAAAATCTCTATTATTGGTCGGCAGTGCTGTTGGGATTGTCATTTGACGTGAAATTGTTTGTTTCCATACTTCCACTAGGCACCTTATGCGTATGGATATTTATAGAATCCCGCCGCGATGGTGAAATGAAAATATCGTTGCGGAATGCGGTGGAATATATTGCAATTGTTCTTATTGTTGCTTTGCCTTGGCATATTTGGGCAATTGCTGAATTCGGCAAAGAATTTTTTACTGTTGCGATGCAATACAATGTAATTGGACATACATTGAATGACCCACTCAATCCTGCGAATCAAAACGGGATGTTGTATTACATAAATCAATTGTCCATCGGTTTTCCGTTGGTTGCAATAGTTGTGTTATTTTTTGTGTATCGTGTACAAGAAGCGATACGGACCCGAACAAGCGCGTATGTGTCGTCGATTGAATTATTTCTGTGGCTGTGGCTTCTTTCGCCGCTTTTCATTATCAGCATTATGGGATTGAATGTGCAATCGTACACAGTGCAGTTATTACCGCCGGTTGCAATTCTTGCATTGCTTGGCGTGCAGGAGCTGTCCCGAGCGGCAATCGGCGGGTGGTGGCGTGCTCTTTCATTGATTGGTGCTATTGCGTTATGTGCATGGGGTTGGTCACAGACTGTGCGCAACAGCGCGAGGGAATTATTTTCAACAGGTTCAGCGCATGCCTCCATGCCAACGGAGCCATTTATTATAGCGGTTGCGATTGTAGTATTTTCTTCTATTGTTATCCTGATTTTTGCCGGAAGAAAAAATAATCTTCTTAAAAACATATTCCTCATGATACCGGCGTGGGGCGTTGGAATACTTGTAGGCATGCGTGTGGCGGTTGCTGCAACGGATTCGTCCGTCATGCGTTATACGGGGGCGAGCCGTATCGCATCGATGCTTCCGGTGAATGCCCCTGTCGCGCTCATCACTGAGGAGTCCAGTGAAGACAACGCACGGATGCAATTCCATTGCTATGATAAAAGTAAAACTCTGTATCAGAGATTGAGTATCCTTGAACTTCATTCTTTTGCACAATTACCGGTCATGCTTCCTGACAGCGACCATTTTGCAATTATAGAGCAGTCCGATCTGTATTTCGGGAGCGACACCAGCGGAAAGGTTGCGGCTGTAAATCTTACAAAACAGCAATATGTTGTAATTTTGCAGACGCCGAAGTATGAACTCTTCGCGCGCGGTCTTGCGCGGGAGTAATCTGTCGATTTAATTATGGGCACCAAAACAATTATCATCAGCGCGGTTCTTGCAGGGATAGTTGCCGTCGCGGCAATGTTTCTCGTCGGCGGTTCGCCGATCAAGGGGCATGCTTCGGCGGACGGCATCCAATGGCGCAATTATTCGGAAGGCTCTGCGCTCAGCCGCAACGCCAATAAAAAAATGCTGGTGGACGTCTACACAGATTGGTGTACGTGGTGTAAGCGAATGGACAAGGAGACGTACAGTTCTGCCGAAGTTGCTTCATATATTTCCGAGCATTTCATTCCTGTTCGTCTCAATGCGGAGTCGAAAGAGGTGCGGCAGATTGACACTATGCAGGCAACGGATGCCGAACTTGCAACGGCGTTCGGCGTGCAAGAGTATCCAACAACGATTTTTTTTACAGAAAACGGCGCTCCGATTACGTCCATTCCCGGCTACATTCCGACGGATGATTTTAAAACCGTTCTCCGTTTCATCGCCGAGGATGCATATACACACATGAGTTTTGATCAGTTCAAGCAATCCGCTCAATAACGAATTATGGAATCACATAAAACAAAAGGGGCAAGATCAAAAAGAAAAGTTGCCTTAGTTACCGGTGGCGCGCGGCGATTAGGCAGGCATATTGCCCTGGGGCTTGCGCGCGAGGAATACGACGTCGTCATCACGTACCGTAATTCTGCGAAAGACGCGCAGCGTACGTTGAGCGAATTGAAAGCGCTTGGAAGTAAGGCGATTGCACTTCGTGCGGAAGTATCCAAACGCGCCGACGTCAACAGAATCCTGGCGCAGGTAGAAAAAAAATATGCAAGATTGGACGTGCTGGTAGGCAATGCCGGGGTGTTTCCGCCTGCAACGCCCTTCGATGAAATCACCGAGAAATTATTCGATGATACCATCAGCTCGAATCTGAAAGGTAATTTTCTTTTCGCGCAAGCGGCAAGCCGCTTGATGAAACGTAACGCACGCGGCGGATCAATCGTCATCATGGCGTCGCTGGGGGCATTTCAGATTTGGAAGGATACGCTCTCATACAATGTATCGAAGGCGGGAGTGGTTGCCTTAACGCGTGCAATGGCGCGTGCGCTTGCCCCGCAGGGCATTTCTGTAAATGCTATCGCCCCCGGATATATCGAAATGCAGGATGAACCCGGCGCAATGTCGGGTTCAAGTGTGGATCGCGTGCCGATGAAACGAAACGGAACGCCGGAAGACATTGTCCGCGCGGTGTTGTTTTTTACTCAATCCGCCTCCTATATCACGGGCGAAATATTGAAAGTGGACGGCGGCAAACATTTGCTTGCAGTCTGATACAACTCGGATTATTACACGAAAAGGAATATATGGCAGAAGTAACTGAACGGGCGAAACGTGCGTATGAGAATCTCGAATTCTTGAACAGCATGGATGCGCGGACGCTCCGCATCCTTGCAGAATACATGGAGCCGCTCCAGCGGTTCACGCGGCAAAAAGTGAAAGACACGATCGTGTTCTTCGGGTCGGCGCGCCTGAAACCAGAAGATGAAGCCGCAGCGGACGTGCGGCATTTGACGCATTTGCTGAAGCGCCCAAAACTTGCGGATAGATCGGAGATGGAGAAAGAACTCGCAAAAGCGAAGAAGCACCTGCGCAACGCCCGTTATTACACGGAAGCGATGGAATTGGCGCGGTTACTGACAGAGTGGTCACTCTCGCTCCACGAAAAAGGACAGCATTTCGTCATTTGCTCAGGAGGGAGCGGCGGCATTATGGAAGCCGCAAATCGCGGTGCGAAGCTTGCGGGCGGGCGCTCAATCGGTTTGAATATTTCGCTGCCAAGCGAACAAATGCCAAATCCGTACATCACGCAGGAATTGAATTTCGAGTTTCATTATTTTTTCATGCGGAAATTCTGGTTCATGAATCTTGCAAAAGCGCTCGTCATATTCCCGGGCGGGTACGGCACGCTTGATGAATTCATGGAACTTGTGACGCTTGTGCAGACAAAAAAGATAACGTACCATTTGCCGATCGTCATGTACGGCTCGGAATACTGGAAACGGGTCATCAATTTTAAGCACATGGAAGACCACGCGATGATCTCCGAGGAAGACTTGCATCTATTCCGTTTTTGTAATACTCCCGAAGAAGCGTTTGAATATCTGAAGAAAAACCTCAGCAAAGCGGTTGATCAGCCAAGACACGGCAAGAAAAAATGACCGCCCAGCCAGCACTTTCGCCGGAATTGAGCGCACTGCTTCGCTTGTTGGACGACACCGACGAACGAATCGCGCACGCGGTGGAAGAAAAGATACTCACCTATGGTGAGATAGCGTTGGCTGCGTTGGAACCGTACGTAAAAGCCGACGATACTGTGATACGCGACCGCGTCTCGTGTCTCATTGCGAAAATTGCATCGGCACGGTTTTTAGCGGAGATCCGCGTATTACATGATGAGTCCGAAACATTGCCCGACGGGGATATTGATCTTGAATTCGGCGTCGGGAGTCTCGCGCGTTTTGCATATCCGTTCTATGAACAATACGAATTGGAAGAGACCCTTGCTTCCTTTGCGCGGCGGCTCCAAACGCGTATATCGCTCTGTTCCACGCATGGCGAAGTATTGAAGGCGTTCATATACTTCTTTACTTGCGAAGAGATGTTCGCTGGCAACACCGATGATTATTACAATCCCGACAATTCATACATCAATAAGGTGTTGGAACTACGGCGCGGGATTCCGATTTCGCTTTCCGTCGTTTGGCTTATGGCTGCTCGACGGTTGAATCTCCCGTTGACGGGCGTGAACCTGCCCGGACATTTCATGCTTAAATACGACGTGCCGAAGGCAGACGTGTACATCGATCCGTTCAGCGGCGGAAAAATTCTCTCGCGACTGGACTGCGTTAAATTTATGACCAACGCAGGATATCAGTTCAGTGAAAAACATCTTGCCCCGACCACCAACCGGCAAATACTCATCCGCATGCTCAACAATCTTATCGAGATATATTTCCAACGTAGCGACCGTCTCCGCGCCGAGCCGTTGAAAAGAGCAATTGAGATTTTGATTTGATTGTTGATGTATTATCCGCAGTTGCTATCGCAGTGTAAAGCATGCAACTACAATGAAGGAAATATATTCTGAAATCTTGATTGCCGCCTCTCCGGAAAGGGTATGGCATATCCTGATGGACTTTAATTCATACCCGGCGTGGAATCCTTTCATCACTCGTATCCGTGGCGAAGTGTCAGTGGGTTCAAAACTATCTGTTTTTCTTCAACCGCCAGGCGGTCGCGGTATGGAGTTCCGTCCGGTTGTTCTCGTCATTGCGCCTGACCACGAATTACGATGGAAAGGGAAATTGTTGATGAACGGCATATTCGACGGGAAGCATGTATTTATGATTGAACCAAATGGAAACAATGGGGTTCGATTCATTCAGAAAGAAATTTTTAAAGGGGTATTGGCGCCAATTATTATATCAATGATAGGAGCAAAAACTCGGGAAGGTTTTCACGTGATGAATGTCGCCCTGAAAGCAAGAGCGGAAAAGAACTAACCTTTTCCGAGAACGCTCGAGCTGCAGCAATGTATTCTTACTTTACCACCTGAAACATTGCCGAGGCGGTAATTCCTGCGCCGCTTAGACGGGCGAAGTAGAATCCTGCAGGAAGATTTTGCGTTTTCCATGCAATACACCCACTGGAGATTCCATTTAGCGGAAGGGTTGCAACTTCCCGTCCCAATATATTTGTGATTTGGAGTCTCGCCTGCGATGCAGGTGCTATCTGATATATAAAAAGGACATTGTCACGCGCGGGGTTGGGTGCAACGTTGAGCGTTGTCATGTCGCCCTGTTTCATCCGTAACTGTTCATCCACTCCCGTTGTTGTGCTCAGTGTGTCTTTCAGAATTGAATTGTACGGATCGAACGTAAAGTTATGCGGCGGTGCGCTCACGTTGAAATCGAACTCCTGCGAACGCGCCGAATCAAGCACAAGGTTGTCTGTTATCGTGGAGCCAGCGGTATATTGCAATGTGATAGGCATTTTGAAAAGTTGTCGCGTAGTGTCCGGTTGGTCAATGCGGACGTGAACGGTATACGTACCGTTTTGATCCTGCGTGTACCACTCCGTTGTGTTATAGAGAGGTTGCCCCGCGCCGTATATCCATTCAGTGAAGAACCAGTAGAAATCCTGTCTTGTGAAATTATCTATATCGTTAATCAAGTCGTCGGTTGTCGCGGACGAATCGGCAAATTGACGAAGATGGTACCGGAGCGATCCGAAAAATACGGAGTCGCCGAGAATACGGCGGAGCATGTGCAGCACAACGCACCCTTTCAAATACACTGTGCCGTCATTAAAGATGTCTACCCCCTGTCCGGCGGGGTCGTATATAGCGATTGAGTCGTTATTCGAATGTAAATACACATTCATAGCATACACGATATATGCATCATAAGAACCGGTGTCGAACATCAACTGATGGTACAGCGCTTCGCTGAACGTGGCAAATCCTTCATTGAGCCAAATGTCTTTCCATGTTGCGCACGTGACGTGGTCGCCGAACCATTGATGCGACATTTCATGGGCGATGGGGTCTTCTTCAAGGCCGTCGAGCCAATCGCGGTGAATTGTAGTTTGTGTCTGATGTTCCATGCCGCCGTAGGCGAAGGGCTGCACGGCGGTCATGCCATATTTGGGAAACGGAAACTCGCCGTAATATTGCGGAGAGGAAAAATTCTTCATGATTTGCGGCACATTGCGGAATGCATTCACCGAGTTATACTTTGCACCGGAGACTATCGGCGAATCAACGGGCCATATGTAATATTGAATTGGCACTGTATCCGCCGGATTTGACTGGCGCTGGTAATACGCTGTCCAATGGGAGAACACCGATGCGGAAGCGCACATCAGATATGTTGTAATCACCGTGTCTTCTTTCCAATCGAAAACATTTCCGCCCTTGCCGTCCGTTGAAGGCATAATGGATTGCAGAATGCCATTTGAACTGACGGTAAAACTATCAGGTACGGCAACGCGGATTTCAGATTTTGCCTTATCGTACGGCTGGTCCATGCATGGCATCCACCAATGGGCATCTAACGGTTCGGACATTGTGTAGGCAATCCGCTCGGGAGTCGTATCTGTCATTCCATACGCTTTCGAGATTGTGCCTTTATCGTAGAGATAAAATCCTTTATTCGTATCCGCAATGTGCCTATACCCGATCATGAGTGTAATTGTATCGCCGACCGCGTACGATTTGCCGAGCTGAATGAGGATCGTTTCAGTTGCACTGTCCGGCTGGACGGCGGTAATAGACATTCCATTCACACGGATGCTGTCTATGCGCATACCGGCAGCATCGAGCAAGATCGAGGAGAGTCCGGCGGAATCTGCCGTCAAAGTGATTATGTTTGTTCCCGGGTAAGTCCAATTCATGTGTGCGAGAGGTGCGCGCCAATCCATGAATAGATTATACCGAATCACGTTGAACGGACGCTTATAATAACTCATCAACCCGGCGATTTGCGCAGGAGTATAA
>Ga0207048_10203_pt1 | contig 18663 bp, 16 predicted proteins | sample Alteio_BWMinCont_65_FD_153301 | JGI IMG/M metagenome (GOLD analysis project Ga0207048, IMG submission 153301) | Enriched cells from forest soil in Barre Woods Harvard Forest LTER site, Petersham, Massachusetts, United States -... | ecosystem: Environmental > Terrestrial > Soil > Temperate forest >...
GATCGCTTCATTTCCATTTTTAAATACTATCCCTTTATGCTTTTTAAGATTCAGCCAGGCGATGCTGTTTGATCGTGACTGATTGATTTTTTTTATGCTAAAACTCAGGCAAAATAGCAGCGTGCAATACAAACTTAATTTAAGGGACCAGGTTTTTTTATCTGCCAAAAAATAAAAAAAGCTGATGATAACGATGTACAGCAACAAATATTCTGGTGTGGTAAGCCATAATTTATTGATATTGGCGTAACGAATATGTTCGATGGCAGCCAGTCCCCTGTTCATAAACTGGATGTTTTTTTCAATGGTAAAAGCGATTGAGTTTGATAAAAAAGGAATCTGCGGAAGCAATAGATAAAAGACGCCCAAATACATGATCACTGCAGACGGGATAAAAACAAACAGGTTACTAATTAAAAAATAAACAGGGAACTGGTGGAAATAAAAAGCGCTGATCGGAAAGATAGCGAGCTGAACCGCAATGGATACTGAACATAACGCCCAAACTTTATCAGCCCATTTATTTTTAAGTTTTAGCCACTTGTAAATTATAGGTTGTAATACAATTAAGCCTGAAATCGCGATGTAGGATAACTGAAACCCCACCTCGGTTACAACAAGTGGATCATATAGCAACAGCAAAAAGGCTGAAATAGCCAGCATATTTAAAGTATTGATATACCGACTGAAGGTTTTACCGGCAATAACCATGCTGACCATAACTGCCACCCGGCAAACGGAAAGGGAAAAGCCGGTAAGCATTGCATAATACCAGATGATGGGTATAATAATGGCAGCTTTAATCAGTTTTCCGTGTTTGTAACTATCTAAAAATCTAAACGCAAATGTTAACAGGATGTAGATAATACCTACCTGCGCCCCGGAGACCGAAAGTATATGAATTGTGCCTGTCTTTGTATAAGTTTGCCTGATATCCTCACTCAAATCAGCTTTGTAACCTAATATTAATGTCGATGCTACCGCGTAAGCGGCCGTATCACGAATATTATGTTTTAGTTTTTCAACCAGAGCTTGTCTCAATCTAAATGAATGGGCGATTAACGGATTACCCGTGTTTGTGTTTAATACCACATATTGTTTTGAATACAAAAATGCCTGATACCATATATTTCTATTAGCGAGATACTTTTTATAGTTAAACTCAGCCGGATTAAAGGGTGGGTCAATTGGATTGTATTTTGCGGGGATAAGCAGTTGATCGCCATAAAAAAGATGTTTGGCGCTGGTGTCTTTTATCGATATAAGCAACGTTCCGCTTGTTGCATATTTCTTTCGGTTGCCTGCCCGTCCGGCAGGCGGGCTGATGCTTTCTTCAACGTGAGCAGTAAACCTCAGCAAACCGTTTTTCAGGTTTGGCTCATTGTTGATCTTTATAACCAGGTACTGAGCCGGCGTTTTGGAAAAGTGGTTTCGTCTATTGAGCTCATTATTGCGGATAACGTTTATCCATCCAAATAAAAATAGAATCAAAGTAATAAGGGCACCACCCAGCCATCTTGTTTTTTTATACAAGCCTAAGCGGCTGTAATTTAGATTGAGTAAAAGAAATACTGCGCTTAAAATAAAAAATACGATTGATAACAAGGTTAAACTGGCACCAGATAATGAGTTAAGACCTAAACCAATACCAAGCAAAAAAGGTAAAAGCAATATAACAACAGGAATTTCGCCTTTGTGGTTCGCGATCATAAATTAGCCATAAGGCGTAGGTTTTTTATAAGGTTAAAGATAGGTTTTCCATCAGTAATTACAGCTGGTCGCGTACTTCGATGAGGAATTTTTTGAGATTTTCAAGCGAAGAGATTACTTGTTGCTGGTCTTTGGTATCAGCCATATTGTTTTTCAAATATTCCTTGGCTCCGTTTAATGTGTACCCTTTATCCCTTATTAAATGAAAAATAATTTTCAGGTTCTCAATATCTTCGGGAGTGAAGTAGCGGTTGCCTTTTTTATTTTTCTTTGGCTGCAGTATATCAAACTCTTTTTCATAAAACCTTATTAGCGATTGGTTTACTTCAAAAAGAATAGCAACCTCGCCCATGGTATAGTACATCTTGGTGATCTCTCGTTCTTTATAAGGCATATGCAAATGTATGTTATTAGTCCGAAAGTCCGAAAGACGGGAAGTCTGAAAGATAGAAAAGAAATGAAATTTTTTTCTTTTCCTGTGGTAATAAAAATCAGTAAAACGCGTAAACCAATTTTATCAACGTCTCGAACAAACTTTCGGACTTTCGGACTTTCCGACTTTCGGACTTTCGGACTTTCCCCTATCTTTGCAAACTATGACAGCTACTGAGATACGCCAGGCTTTTCTTGATTTTTTTGCTTCTAAGGGACATGTTATTGTTCCGTCTGCACCTATTGTAATAAAAAATGACCCCACGCTGATGTTCACCAATGCCGGCATGAATCAGTTTAAGTCGATTTTTTTGGGTGACGAAGCTGCGAAATACCCGCGTGTCGCTGATACGCAGCGTTGCCTGCGGGTATCAGGAAAGCACAACGACCTTGAAGAGGTGGGGATTGATACCTATCACCATACCATGTTCGAGATGCTGGGCAACTGGAGCTTTGGCGACTACTTTAAAAAAGAAGCCATTGCCTGGAGCTGGGAGTTGCTGACCGAAGTTTATAAAATAGATATAGACCGCCTGTATGTTACCGTTTTTGAAGGTGATGTAAAAGAAGGTTTGCCGAAAGATCAGGAAGCTTATGACTATTGGAAACAATACCTAAGTGAAGACCGCGTCCTGCTCGGCAACAAAAAAGATAACTTTTGGGAAATGGGCGAGACCGGACCTTGCGGACCTTGCTCCGAAATCCATTACGATAGTCGGCCCGAAGCGGAAAGAATTAAGGTAGATGGCGCGAGCCTCGTTAACGCCGACGATCCGTTGGTTATCGAGATATGGAACAACGTGTTCATGCAGTTTAACCGCCTTAAAGACGGATCATTGCAGCCATTACCTGCCAAACACGTGGATACAGGATTGGGCTTCGAGCGTTTGGTAAGGGTATTGCAGGGCAAGACTTCTAATTATGATACTGATGTTTTTCAGCCGTTGATACAGTTTATTGCGAGGAAAAGTGGAAAAGAATATAAAGGCGATGCAAAGCCAGGTGAAGCTGGCTGGAATGATGCCGTTGCCATGCGTGTAATGGCTGACCATATCCGCGCTATCGGCTTTGCTATTGCTGACGGGCAATTGCCATCAAATAACAAAGCTGGGTACGTAATCCGCCGCATATTACGAAGGGCGGTTAGATATTCTTATCAATATTTAGATTTTAAAGAGCCATTTTTAAACCAGTTGGTGCCTTTGTTGGCCGAACAGTTTAAAGGAGTGTTTGATGAGTTATATAACCAAAAAGATTTTGTACAGAAGGTGATTTTAGAGGAGGAAAATGCTTTTTTAAGAACATTAGGCAATGGCATATCTAAATTCAATATGCGCGTTCTCGCCTTGAATGCATTTAATATGCCGATAGTAATAGAAGATGCAAAGATCGCCCCCCCAGCTTTTCAAATTGACGGAAGTTTCGCGTTCGAACTATACGATACATTCGGTTTTCCAATTGATCTCACAGAATTGATGGCCAGCGAGCGAGGATTGACGGTGGATATTGAGAATTTTAATAGATTACTCCAACAACAAAAATCCCGCTCCCGCACTGCCACGGCGATTGATACCGGTGATTGGGTAGTTTTAAAAGACGATGACACCGTTGAATTTACTGGCTATGATGAAACTGAAAGCATCGCCCACATCATAAAATACCGTAAAGTAAAAGCTAAAGGCAAGGAGCAATACCAGATTGTACTTGACAAAACGCCTTTTTACGCCGAAAGTGGCGGGCAGGTAGGGGATACCGGCGACCTGGTTTTCCCGGATGGTGAAGTGATCCCGGTTGTAGATACGAAAAAGGAAAACGGCCTGATTGTTCATTACGTGGACAAACTGCCCGAAAATGAAGCGATAGATGACGCATTAACTGCCATTGTGGATAACGAAAGGCGGGAAAGTATCAAGAATAATCACAGCGCCACACATTTGCTGCACGCTGCCTTAAAACAGGTACTAGGTAGCCATGTTAATCAAAAGGGTTCGTTAGTAAACGCGGATTACCTGCGCTTTGATTTTTCGCATTTTGCCAAAGTGACGGATGATGAACTTTCTGAGATTGAAGCTATAGTTAACGAAAAGGTTCGTGAAAATATCGGTTTAAAAGAAGAACGCTATGTGCCTTATCAAGAGGCAATTAACAGCGGTGTTACAGCACTGTTTGGCGAAAAGTATGGTGATTTTGTCAGGATAATTACTTTTGATGATAAGTTCTCGAAAGAGCTGTGCGGTGGTACGCACATAAAAGCAACCGGACATATCGGTTTCTTTAAAATTACCGCTGAAAGCGCGGTTGCAGCTGGTGTCCGGCGTATCGAGGCTATAACAGGCATAGCCGCTGAAAATTATATCAACGAGCAAAGCAGGCTGGTAAATCAGTTAAAAGATCTGTTAAAAAATCCGAAAGATATTTCAAAAAGCGTTGAAAGCTTATTGGATGAGAATGCAAGGCTAAAAAAGGAGATTGAAAAATCGATCCTCGAAAAATCATCAGGGTTGAAAAATGAACTTGCTCAAAAGGTTGAGGCGGTTAATGGGATCAATTTTATAGCCCAAAAGGTGCAATTGCCGAATGCAGATGCTGTTAAAAACCTTGCTTATCAGCTTAAAGATATTGTGCCTAACCTTTTCCTGGTATTGGCTGCCGATATTGAAGGCAAACCCGGTTTAACTGTGATGATAGCCGAAAACTTAGTAAAAGAAAAAAATCTAAATGCTGGTACCATAGTAAGAGAGCTGGCTAAAGAGATAAAAGGCGGCGGTGGTGGCCAGCCTTTTTTTGCTACCGCGGGTGGGAGTGATGTAAGTGGGATAGAAAAGGCGCTTGAAAGGGCGAAAACGTTCATTCTTTAATATCCCTAAGAGATTTGACACCTTTTAATAAGTTGTCAAATCTGTACATGTTTAAGTGGATAAGTGAATAAATATATGCTCCATTAACAAGTAATAACTTTATATTTGGCTTCCGAAACGGCTACCAGGTGTAGCTGAATAAATTTTATGACAAATCTTATAGACGGGATAAGTGACAAATATGAATTGGTTGTAGGCTTAGAGGTACACGCGCAATTATCCACTTTAAGTAAATCATTTTCTTCAGATTCAGCTACTTTTGGCGGTGCACCAAACCAACACGTGAGCCCTGTATCTTTGGGGCACCCGGGTACCTTACCCCGCATAAATAGTAAAATGGTCGAGTATGCCGTAAAAATGGGACTTGCTTGCAGTTGCACCATTAACCTGCACAACACTTTCGCCCGTAAAAATTACTTTTACGCTGATCTGCCTAAAGGTTACCAGATAACCCAGGATCATGAACCGGTATGTTTAGGCGGGTCTGTACTTGTGCGGCTGTCCGATGGTTCTTCAAAAAATATTGCTATTCATCATATTCACATGGAAGAAGATGCAGGTAAAAGTATGCATGACCAGCATCACGAGGATTCATTGATAGACCTGAATAGGGCAGGGGTTCCATTGATTGAGATCGTAACGGAACCCGATATGCGCAGCAGTGAAGAAGCCGGTCAATTTTTGACCGAAATACGTAAGCTGGTGCGTTATCTTGATGTTTGTGATGGCAATATGGAAGAAGGAAGTCTACGCTGCGATGCAAATATTTCAGTGCGCCTAAAGGGTGAAACAAAATTTGGTAACCGCTGCGAGGTGAAAAACCTTAACTCAATCCGTAACGTGCAACGCGCCATTGAGCATGAATTTGAAAGACAGGTTAATATTATAGAGAACGGTGGGCATATCGACCAAAATACCCTGAATTTTAATGCAGATACAGGCGAAACTTCTGTTTTACGGTCGAAAGAAATGGCGAATGATTACCGATATTTCCCGGAACCAGACCTTGCGCCAATAGTTTTAAACCTACAATACCTTGACAAAATACGCAGTAGTATGCCAGCGCTGCCTAATGATCTGTTTAACAAGTATACCGCTGAGTTAAACCTGTCAGGCTATGACGCTGGCGTCATTACAGCCGACAAGGATTTTGCCATGTATTTTGAGGAAGTAATAAAAAATACAGACAATTATAAATCTGCGGCTAACTGGTTAATGGGGCCTGTTAAATCGTATCTGAATGAAGCAGGGAAATCTATTTGTGATTTTGAGCTTAAACCTGAAAGTTTAGCCTCACTGATCAAACTGATCGATTCCGGGAAGATCAATAACTCATCAGCGTCTCAAAAATTGTTCCCTGCATTGTTAAAGAATAGTAATAAAAACGCCGAAGAGATAGCAAATGGGCTAAACCTGCTTATAATTGCAGATAACAACGATATAAGCCTGTTTATCCAAAATGCTATCGCAAAATTCCCCGATAAGGTAAAGGAATATCAAAATGGTAAAAAAGGCGTTTTAGGTTTGTTTATGGGCGAGATCATGAAAAGCTCGAAAGGCAAGATCGATCCACAAAAAACCAACCAATTGTTAATTAAAGAATTAGAATCGAAATAAAAGCAGATGTGAGATATGAGATTTGAGATATGAGAAAGCATCTTTTTCAAGATTGTTGTTTTCTGTCTCATATCTCAAATCTCAAATCTCATATCTAACACATCAATGAAAAAATATTTAATATTTACAAGCGTCCTCTTCCTGTCTTTATTCATATTTTCATGTAAAGACAATGATGCATTCACCATTTCGGGAACTATAAATAACCCCGGAAGTTTAAAGAAAATATACCTGTTGGAAGCCGATACTACTCAAATTACAGTTGTGGACTCAACCAACTTAAGCGATCAGGGTAAATTTCAATTTAAGCACGCAGCACCTTATGGCAATCTATTTAAAATTCGTGTTGGAGGAAGTGTATTTGACCTGATCGCAAAAAACGGCAATTCAATAGATTTTACAACCAGCCTAACCGATAATAGTCATGCTTATCAAATAGCAGGATCTGATGAATCGGAAAAAATAAAAGAGTATAATAAAATAAGCAATTATTACGGGGATATAAATAGTAAGATCAGCCAGGAATACCAGGATAAAGTTCAGGCTTTGGGAAAAGAATCAGATTCCCTGGTTAAAATTTACCTGCCAGTTTTTCAAAAAAATATTGGGGCCTACAGCACAGCAATTTTGAAATTCGTAAACGCAAATAAAAACTCTCTCGCAGGTTTCTATGCGGCTACTTCTCTTGACGCAATAAAATATGAGCCTCAATTAATAGTCTACGCAGATGCCATTAAAGATAAATTTAAAGATAACCCTACTGTACAACGGTTCATCAAACAAATGATGGCTGTTAAACCTATATCTGTTGGCCATGAGGCGCCGGACTTTACTATTGCCGGTATTGATGGTAATCCTGTAAAATTATCCGATTACAAAGGCAAATACGTCATGCTTGATTTTTGGGCATCCTGGTGTGTACCCTGCAGGCAGGAAAACCCCAATGTAGTAAAGCAATATGATATTTATAAACCATTGGGTCTTAATATATTAGGTATTTCGTTAGACATTGACAAAGCAGCCTGGGCGCAGGCTGTGGGCCAGGATCATTTATCGTGGACACATGCGTCAGATTTGAAAAGATTTGAAGGGCCGGTAGAGCGGCTATATCAAATTAATCAAATCCCTTCAAATTTTATAATTGATCCGCAGGGAATTATCATTGCAAAAAATATTACGGGTATTGATCTTGAAGAATTTTTAAACAAAACGTTTAATAAGCCTCAACAAATAGTTAAAATAAAGTAACATTTAACAATTTGTTAATATATTAGTAACTATTTACTTCTTTTGTGCGCATACTTTTACGAAAAATTCAACCTTCATGAGTAACTCTAACAAACAGAAAATTCTTATTGTTGATGATGAACCGGATATTTTGGAGCTGATTGAATATAATCTGAAAAAGGAAGGCTACCAGGTGTTTTTGGCCAGAAACGGTCAGGAAGCGGTAGCTGAAGCAAAAAGATCGCTTCCTGACCTCATCGTGCTTGATATCATGATGCCAAAAATGGATGGTATTGAAGCATGCCGCATTATGCGTACCATGCCCGAATTCAAGAACACATTTATGGTTTTCTTAACGGCCAGGAGCGAGGAATACTCCGAAATCGCCGGATTTAATGTTGGCGCCGACGATTATATTGCCAAGCCTATAAAGCCGCGGGCATTGGTGAGCCGTATTAACGCCATATTACGCCGTAACGCACCCGCCGAAGATGTAACTGACAACAAATTAGAGATTGGTGACCTTGTTATTGACCGTGAAGCCTATCTTGTTTTTCAACGGGATAACAAAGTGGTTTTGGCCAAGAAGGAATTTGAACTGCTCTACCTTCTTGCCTCGAAGCCCGGAAAGGTTTATACCCGTGAGGTGATATTAAAAAATATTTGGGAAGATTCAGTAGTTGTTACCAACCGTACTATTGATGTACACATCCGTAAGCTCCGCGAAAAATTAGGAGATGACGTTGTCGCAACTGTTAAAGGCGTTGGATACAAGTTTGACGGATAAAAAAGAAACGTTTTAAATGACGAAAAGGCAGATTGGTTTGAGCAGTCTGCCTTTTCATTTTCCTTTAAACCTGAAAATTTTAAATTAACGTTAGTGTGCCGCAACATTTTTTTTCTTTGTCGATGTTGATTTCTTAGCTTTAGCGTTCACTGTTTTTATTTTATTAGTAATTGCTGTCGCTTTATTTTCAGCATTCACTTTTACATCGCCCACTTCTCTTTTTGCTTTGGCTGATACCTCTCTTGCTTTTGTTGCTGCTTTAACTTTCACATCAGCGGCAGCTGTTTTTGTTTTAGCGATAGTACCTTCGGTTTTGGTTACTGCAGTTTTTTTATCTGCACCCACTTTTTTTGTGGCATCAGCTTTTTCGGAAGTAACCTTATTTACCAAATTATCATAGGTATGTCCGGCTGCATCTTTTAATTCTTCGGCCTTATCTTTGGTTCCGTCCCAAATTTCTTCAATGGTGTCTTTTACCTTTTCGAAAAATCCCTTTTCTTCAGGTTTAGTTGTTTTTGTGCTCACGGCAAATGTACTTTAGGGTTATTAATTTATTTGTTTTTCAGATATATTTAACCGTTTTGCCTTGCTATTGTTTTGTTTACATTAACAAATTGTTGACTGATGATCTCCGTCAAACCGAAGTTTATTATAATAACCGTATTTTTGTCGGCTATAATAAAGATATGAAGCTGCCAAAATTTGCTGACCTGATACTATTTGAAGATGACGATATAATAGTGGTAAACAAGCCGCCATTTATCAGTTCGCTGGATGAGCGCGAGGGCGGAGAAGTGAATATGCTGCGTTTGGCTAAAGGTTATTCAGCCGACGCACAAATATGTCACCGGCTGGATAAGGAGACATCCGGGGCCTTAATTATAGCCAAAAACCCGGAAGCATACCGCAATATATCTATCCAATTTGAAAAACGCCGGGTAAAAAAGGTTTACCATGCTATTATTGACGGCACTCATGTTTTTGAGAACCTGATGATTGACCTGCCGATATTAAATGTTGGCAAAGGAAATGTAACCATCAGCAGGCAGGAAGGCAAAAGGGCCGAAACCTGGTTTCAGTCCTTAAAGTATTTTAAGCACTATACCCTGGTAGAATGCCGCCCGGTAACCGGCCGAATGCACCAGATCCGTATCCACTTAGCTACACAAAGGGCGTCCATAGCCGGGGATGAAATGTACAAAGGCCAGCCGGTCTTCTTGTCAAAGATCAAACGTAAATATCATTTGGGCAAAGACCAGGAAGAACAACCTATCATGAAACGCTTTGCCCTGCATGCTTATGAGGTAAGTTTTAAATTAATGAACGGGAATCCCATTACTATTCACGCGCCTTATCCTAAGGATTTTGACACGCTGCTGAAATTATTGGAGAAGTTTGACTTGTAGCGATTAGTGTTTAGAGGTCGGAGATTAGTTGAGAATCTCCCTTTCCTCAATTCTTCTCATAAACTAAAAAATGCTGTATTGGCATAAACTCACCATCCTGTACTAAATGAAAACCGTTGGCTGTTAATTCTTTGTCAACCTGTGCCACGCTCGTTTTGTGCAGCTTCTTTATTTCAACTTTGGGGTCTTCAGCACGATATTCTATTAAGAGTAGTTTGCCATCAGCTTTTAATGAACGGCGGATGGCCTGTAGCATTTCGTGCGGATAAAGTAATTCGTGATAAACATCCACCATTATAGCGAGGTCGATGGAATTATCGGGTAGATTAGGGGATTGCTCTCCGCCTTTTATTACGACAACGTTGTTTTGTTTTAATTTTTTTGCACGCTCCTTAAGATATTTAATGGCATCATCCTGTATCTCAACTGCATAAACTTTTCCAAAGGGAACTTTTGTTGCAATACGAAAAGTATAATACCCCGTGCCCGCGCCAATATCGGCGACAATGCTGTTTTCTTTAATAGGTAGCTTTGAAATAGCTAAATCTGTGTTTTCCTCTTGTGGCCGGGTGCTGCGTTCGAGCCAATCGGCTCCTTCAAAGCTCATGATCTGCGCTATTTCCCGGCCTTTGTAAAACTTACCGGTGCCCCCGGGCGTCGCCTTTTTATTGGTGTAGATGGTATCTTTTGGTTGTTGAGCATCAGCTGTTGGGCTTAGCCGGGAGGCAATCAAGCAAAAGCAAATCAACCGTAAATATTTGAACTGAAGCATGTCGGAAAGCTTGAATAAACTTACAAAGTTTTTAAAACTTTGTAAGTTTATTATTATAAAACTCACCATTCTCAACTCGCCACTCACCACTAAGTAGTATACCCAAGTAATTTCATCACTTGTTTACTATTCTGTTCCTCACCAAAAACCTCGAAATTAAAGGTTTCGTCGCGGTTACGACGGATGATGACATGTTTTGGTGACGGCAACAGGCAATGATGAATGCCGCCATAGCCGCTCAGGACCTCCTGATATGCGCCAGTGTTAAAGAAGCCTATGTATTGCACCTTACGTGTTTTTGGCATAAAAACACTGTTCATGTGCGCTTCCTGGTTATAATAATCCTGTCCATCGCAGGTTATACCACCCAGGTTAACACGCTCATATTCAGCATCCCAGTTATTAATAGGCAGCAAAATATATTTTTGGTTAAGCGCCCAAACATCAGGAAGATTTGTGATGAACGATCCATCCAGCATAAGCCATTTTTCACGATCGTTTTGCTGTTTGCGACCCAAGACCTTATATAAAATTCCCGATGCTTCAGCAACGGTATATTTGCCAAACTCGGTGATAATATCCGGCTCCTCGGTATCATTGTCAGCACATATTTCTTTAATGCGGCTAACAATTTCATTGATCATGTACTCATAATCAAAATCAAAAACCAGCGAATCTTTGAAAGGCATTCCCCCACCAATATCAAGTGTGTCTAGTGCAGGGTTTATTTTCTTAAATTTGCAGTATAAGGTTACATATTTTTCAAGTTCGTTCCAGTAGTAAGGCGTATCGGAAATACCGGAGTTGATAAAGAAATGTAACAACTTAACCTGGAAATTGGGGTTGCCTTCAATCTTGTTATAATAAAAATCGATAACATCCTCCATACGCACACCCAAGCGTGAGGTATAGAATTGCGAGGTAGGCTGTTCTTCAGCCGCTATACGGATGCCAAGATTGCATGGGGTTTCCATCTCAACCTCGTCATCATAAAGGTTAAACTCCTCCTTGTTATCCAGTACAGGGATGATGTTTTTAAAACCATCATGCAGCATGTCTATAATATAGGTTTTGTACTGGAAAGTTTTAAAACCATTACATATTACTGTAACATCTTTGTTTACAGCACCTTTTTTTTCTAGAATATCAATCATCGGCATATCAAATGCTGATGATGTTTCCAGGTGGATGTCATTTTTAAGCGCCTCTTCAACAACATGCTTAAAGTGAGAGCTTTTAGTACAGTAACAATATTTGTAGCTTCCCCGGTAATTGTTTTTTACAATCGCCTGTTGGAACAATAATTTTGCCTGTTGTATTTTTTTCGAGATTATAGGCACATAAGTGAAGCGTAACGGGGTACCGTACGTTTCAATCATTTCCATCAAATTGAGGTCGTGAAAATATAGTTCATCGTCAATGATCTCAAAACCTTCTTGCGGAAAGCCTACACTCAGGTCAAGAAATTCCTCGTAACTCTGCATTTTTTAAAATTTTGCCAAAAATGTAATTTTTTAATGGAATAATGCATTAATTGTCGGTAGAAATTTTTAGTTAGTTGTTCATAGTTAATGGTTCACAATTCATAGCCCAATTGAAGCTAGTATGAACTATGAACCATTAACTATGAACAACAGGTAGATGCACCTCCGCCATCATACACCTTGCGCTGCCGCCGCCATTATTTTCAATGGTGTTTATATCGTCATAAACCAGTTTGCCAAACTTTTCTAGAGCGTTTTTTTGTGATTGGTTTAGTGAATTATAAGCATTTTCAGACATAACGATCAAGGTTTCACCCTTTTTGTTTTTAACCTCCAGCATATTGCCTGCAAATTGGTTCATTTGTTCAAAAGAAATGTTGATGATCTCTTTATGCGTTAGTTTAAGAATAGAAACCACCGAGTTTTTTTCGTCATCTTGCGCAATGCTATCTAAACAGACCACCGCGAATTTACTGCCTATGCACATCAAAACATTGGTGTGGTATATTGCCTGGTGATACTCGTCAAAAGCATGGAAGCTAACTTCTTTATAACCACCTTGTTCGCAAAACAAAGCTAATACTTCACGGTCAGTACGGGGTGAGACACAGGCAAAAGCTATTTTGTTTTCACGGTCGAGCACCATGCTGCCCGTTCCCTCCAAAAATTTATTTTCAAGTTCAAATCGGCTAAGGTCGATGGTATGCTTTACTTCAAAACAATCTTCTATTTGGGTTATAATATCTTCGCGGCGTTCGAGCCTGCGATTTTCGGCCTGCATAGGGTATAAAAAAACAGTACCATCTGCATGAAACGAGATCCAATTGTTTGGAAAGATAGAATCTGGGGTATAAGGGTCTGGCGTATCGTCGATAACAGTTACATCAACACCATTTTCGCGCAGGATTGACACCATTCCGTCAAATTCATGCTGCGCTTTTTTATTGACATCATTTTTTGCTGCATTCCGGTTTTGGAATGCGTTACTGCCGGCCGTTTCTTCATTAAAATTAAAGTTTACGGGGCGGATCATTAAAATATGGGAGGTGGATTGGGGGTTTGTCATTGGTCATTAGTCATTGGGAAATTGGGAGAAACGACTTGATTGTTAATCTTACTTCCAATATGTTTTATATAAGCGTTAAGTTTCAAATGAATTATACTTAGTTTATTTAGATATTCAGAATACTGATCTTCAGACATCAATTTCCTTGTTTTAGCTTTATTTATCCAGCCCTTTGTTTCAATAAGAGAACCCCTGCTAAAGTAGCAGAAGTTTTTATTATCTTTATAGTGATATCGGCCAAAGCCTTCCGCAATGTTTGCACTAATAGAGTCAGCAGCACGTACTAATTGTTTTCCTAAAGTATCTTTTGCAAAATAATCCCATTCTAAAACAATAAACCAAATTTCATCGGCAAATGATTCGGCAAGTTGATAAAGCTCTAGATCTTCTAAACGGTTACTCATTTACAAATCATAATTAAATAAAAAATTATCGGTGTCAATTTTACAAAAGCCCAATGACTAATGACGTAATGACCGATGACTAAATGACTTTATCTCTTTGTAAAGGCATACTCATGCAATGGAAACCACCCCTGGCTCTTGAAAGCTCAGCAGACGGCATCAATATGAGAGTATCAGTCATAGTTTCAGGATCAAGCTCGTCATCTTCAAATTGTTGAAGCAAGTCCGCGACTTTTATCACATTAAAGCCTTTTTCTTTAAATGCTTCAACTGTTTTATCATTCCTGTCGTATCCCAAAACAACGCCTTCCTTTAATGCAAGCAAATTACATGAGTCGGTCCATTGTTCCCTTGCGTCATAAGGAAATGTATTGCCGCCTGAATAAATGAATTTAGTTTTTTCTTTGCTTCCCAAATCATTTTCACTCACATCCGATAGCAGACTTTCAATACTGGTAAATATTTTGGTTTTTTTACCTTTTTCAAATTGAACTATTTCGGGCCTGTCTTTACTTTTTTTATCAGCAAACCACGATGTCGGCCCCTGGTTCTCAACATCGCTTTCGGCAATGTCTAACGAATGCAGTAATACCCACACATTTCGTTTCACCTGCGTGAAAACTGTATCAATATGCATGTAATCGCGTTTGTGGGGGATTTTTACTATCGTTACTTTTTTCACCACATTGTTTTCAAACAATAGTTTTATCGCCTCATTTGCGCCGCTAACAGATGTACGTTCACTGCAACCAATAATTAAATGCTCTGGCCCCACCATCATGACATCACCTCCTTCTAAGGTTGTTTTTTGGTCATTGTCCTCGCCCGGGCGTAAAAAGTGCTGTACCGTTTCAGGTATTTCTAAAATATTATCCCGGTAGGCTGCAAACAAAGGGTGATTAAAAAAAATATATCGTGCAAGAAGCGTTTCCCGCGCTCTGGCCTTTTTTGCAGGTTTGTTAAGTAGCATAAAGTTATTTATCGCAATGCCAATGTCCCGTGAAAAAATAAGGTTAGGAATAGGAGCAAAGATCATTTCATGTTTATTTAATGAACCCGAAATAATTATCTTGGAAAGTTCGGCAGGGGGCGTGTCAATTAATTTTAACTGCAAACGGTAATTACAGTTTTCAATAGCGCAAACAGCAGCGATCAGCTTTTTACGGATATCGGACTCCTGTAAAACATCCTCCAAAAGCGTTTGAATTTCAATTACCCGATCGGATGCGTGAAAGTTTTTGTTATCGGGCTTAAAGAAAGAGCGATTGTTTGCGGCAGCATCTATATCCTTAAGTTTCCCTTTTATTTTAGCAGGATCAAGGAAATACATTAGCAGTTTAACATAATAATCGTATTCGTTTTTACGCATGGTTTCCAGGTGCACAATGTCTTCAAATAGCCAATCCTGGGCTTTTGATGGCACCACCTTACCAAGGCCATTATCAGGGCTATGGATCAAAAGTGTACGGAGGTTACCAATTTCGGAAGTTACATCTAATTTAAAATCGCTATTGCTAAGTGTCATAAATGGTTTAAAGAAGGAGCAAAGATAGTGAATTGTAATAGTCCGAAAGTCGGGAAAGTCAGTAAAGTCCGAAAGCAAAAAAAGTAAGGGTTTAATAAATTAGTAAGCTGGCTGTTTAACTAATGGCAGTGTCTTCCGGACTTTACTGACTTTCCCGACTTTTGGACTAAAATCACTAATTTTGTCCGATGGATTTTATTACCGACGCTACCCTTAAAGCAGTAAAACAGTTATATAACACGGATATTTCCGCAGCGGATATAAACCTGCAGGAAACCCGTAAAGAATTTGAAGGCCAGGTGACAATCGTTACTTTTCCTTTCACGAAGTTTTCCAAAAAGTCACCGGAACAAACAGGAAATGAAGTAGGGTTATACCTTCAAAACGAACTGAGAGAAGTTGGTGCCTTTAATGTGATCAAAGGTTTTTTGAATATTTCTTTAACCGACGCTTACTGGACCGACAGATTATACAACGAAATTCTATCCAATAGTTTTGCGTTTTTTAAACCGAACGGAAAAAAAGTAATGGTAGAATATTCATCACCCAATACCAACAAACCCTTGCATTTGGGACATGTCCGTAATAATTTACTGGGGTTTTCGGTAGCTGAAATTTTGGCAGCTGCCGGATACGAAGTAATAAAAACCAACCTTGTTAATGACCGTGGCATTCACATTTGTAAATCCATGCTGGCCTGGCAGAGGTTTGGCAACGGTGAAACGCCTGAATCATCAGGGATGAAAGGTGATCATTTGGTTGGTAAATACTATGTGATCTTTGACAAAGAGTACAAAAAACAGATTGAGGATTTAAAGGCAGCCGGACAAAGCGAAGACGAAGCTAAAAAGAATGCACCATTGATATTAGAAGCGCAGGAAATGCTGCAAAAATGGGAGGCGGGAGATAAAGTGGTGGTAAGCCTTTGGAAAACAATGAACAAATGGGTTTATCTAGGTTTTGCTGAAACGTATAGAAAACTTGGCGTAAGCTTTGACAAATTCTATTATGAATCAGACACTTATTTGTTAGGAAAGGACATTATTGAAGAAGGGCTGGCAAAAGGTGTATTTTATAAAAAAGAAGACAATTCTGTTTGGATTGATCTGGCAGATGAAGGGCTTGATGAAAAACTTCTATTGCGTTCTGATGGCACTTCGGTGTATATGACACAGGACTTGGGTACGGCTCAGTTAAAATACAATGATTTCCACATGGATAAATCTATTTATGTGGTAGGCAATGAGCAGGATTATCATTTCAAAGTACTGTTCGCCATTCTGAAAAAATTAGGGAAGGACGGAGCTAATGGATTATTCCATCTTTCTTATGGCATGGTCGACTTGCCGTCCGGTAAAATGAAATCAAGGGAAGGAACCGTGGTTGATGCAGATGATCTGATGGACGAAATGGAACAAACAGCTAAAGAACAAACCGAAGCTACGGGAAAAGTGGAAGGTTTTAGCGAAGACGAAAAATTGCATTTATACCAGACTATTGGCATGGGCGCTTTAAAATATTTTTTACTGAAAGTAGATCCTAAAAAACGCCTTTTGTTTGATCCTAACGAATCTGTAGATTTCCAGGGGCATACCGGACCGTTTATTCAGTACACGCACGCACGCATCCGGTCGGTATTAAACAAGGCTGGTTTACTTGATATTGACAAAGCAAAGGAATATACAAAGTTGGCAGCTGAAGAACGGGAAGTGCTTGTTTCGTTAACCCAATTTCCCGAAATAATTAAACAAGCGGCAGAATCATATAGCCCGGCAATTATAGCCAACTATGTATTTGATCTCGCCAAAATTTACAATAAGTTTTATCACGAAAAATCGATATTGCAAGCTGAAAACGAGTTGGCTAAACAGTTTAGGTTGCAGCTATCAGTTGCTTCAGGCAAAGTCATCAATAAAGGGATGAAATTACTTGGAATTGAAGTGCCGGAGAGAATGTGATCAGTTTGCAGCTACCAGTTTGCAGTTAGCTTTTAATCTGCAAACCAGTAACTTATAACTGCAAACTTCTAAATTACCTCCAATGCCCTCTATGCCACGCATAGCCACGTGGGCCACGCACCCATCCGCCACGCTCATAAACACGTCCAGACCTTGGCCTTGCCCAATAACCGCGGGTATAAACATACCTTCCACCAATCCAGTTCCATTCACCATCAATCCATAGCGCCCCGGGGTAAGGCATTACCGGCCGCTCATAAACCGGCTCTACCGGCTGATCATATACATAGTAACTTCCTGCGCAAGAAGACAGGAACAAAGATCCTGCTAATGCGATCAGTAACCCTAATTTCGATATTGTTTTCATCTGTATGTGTTTAAATTATTAAACATATTGACAAATGATTACGATAAAAGTTTAAAATATTACAGGTTAAATTTATCGGCAACGATAATATCTTTACTTCCGGCAAGGTATTTATAAAACCCTCTTCCCGATTTAATCCCTTTGTGCCCAGCTGTCACCATATTAACCAACAACGGACAAGGAGCATATTTTTGATTACCAAAACCGTCGTACAATACCTTTAAGATAGCAAGGCAAACATCCAAACCAATAAAATCGGCCAGTTGTAAGGGTCCCATCGGATGGGCCATGCCTAATTTCATCACTGTATCAATTTCTTCCACGCCGGCTACCCCCTCGTGCAAAGTATAAATTGCCTCATTTATCATAGGCATCAAAATACGGTTTGCTACGAAACCCGGATAATCATTTACTTCGACGGGGACTTTATTCAACTGCCTGGACAGTTCCATAATGGTATTTGTAACCTTATCTGTCGTAGCGTAACCCCGTATTACCTCAACAAGTTTCATCAATGGTACAGGGTTCATAAAATGCATACCAATAACATTACCAGGCGTTTTAGTTACGGATGCGATGAGCGTAATGGAAATTGACGATGTATTTGATGCAAGAATAGCTCCATCCTTACAAAACTCACTTAGCTGCTTGAATATATTTAATTTGATCTCCTGATTTTCTGTCGCGGCTTCAATTACCAGATCGGCATTTGATACCGCCAGTTTCAGACCTGTGAATGTGCTGATATTATTCAGGGTCGATGTTTTTAACCCCTCATCTATAGTGCCTTTTTTAACTTGCCTGTCGAGGTTACCGGCTATTGTTTTTATTGCCTGGTTTAATGCGTCCTGGTTTATATCAACTAAGGCGACGGTAAATCCATGCTGGGCAAATGTATGTGCTATCCCGTTACCCATTGTACCGGAACCTATTACAGTAATATTTTTCATGCGAATATCTAAAAGGTGCTAAGTTAAATGTAAATTGGTGAAAGGTGAGCAGTGAGTTGTGAATGTTGAGCGGTTTATATTTTCTACTGACAACTCACTA
>Ga0207048_10212_pt1 | contig 18526 bp, 20 predicted proteins | sample Alteio_BWMinCont_65_FD_153301 | JGI IMG/M metagenome (GOLD analysis project Ga0207048, IMG submission 153301) | Enriched cells from forest soil in Barre Woods Harvard Forest LTER site, Petersham, Massachusetts, United States -... | ecosystem: Environmental > Terrestrial > Soil > Temperate forest >...
GTGCCTGGTCTAAGATTAAGTGTTGAAGCTCGTCAGCACACTCGCCAGCACGATCATTGACCGGGATGTCGGCACTGGCTTAGACTCAACAGCTTCACAAAGGAGGGCTCATGAATTTCGGAACATTCACTCGCAGGAATTTCGCTGGGCGGCTGGCGGCAGTGCTTTCCAGTGTCGGCCTGACCGGAGCGGTGCTGGCGGGCAGCGCTCAAGGCGCGACCGATGACAGCATCCGCAAGCTCGGCGACGACGGTAAGCCCGCCGATGGAAAACAGATGATCACGCCCATCGTGGTTCACAATGGCCTAATCTACGTGGCCGGGCAGGGGGCGCACGATTCCGGTCCCGCCGAGCAATTTGAAATTGGACATCACACCACCATCGTGATGGACAATGTGAAGAAACTCGTCGAAGCCGGTGGCGGCACCGTGGACAGCATTCTTCAGCTCAGCGTTTTTCTCGCCGACATCAAGTATTACGACGGAATGAACAAGGTGTTCAAGACCTACTTCCCCAACGGAGGTCCTGCCCGCACTACGGTCGCCGTAGCTGCGCTACCCGGAAATTCGCTGGTGGAGATCAACTGCATCGCGGTGGTGGTGAAGAAATAGCCAGGCCCGGCTTGTGAGGCGGGGCAGTTTACAACAACAATTCGAGCTGGTGTAATGTTGGCATGCGTTGCCTCGGACGAGCAGTTGTCCTGGCTTTGGTCTGCGTTGCGGCTTGCCAAACGCCGGTTCACGCGCAGAGTTCGATTTCCCAAAACAATCGCGACGCTGAAAGGTCCCGGACCTGCCCTCCATCGCGTTCGTCGGACGACAGTCAGCCCTCCGACGTCGAGGTTTCAATCGCCGGGATACTGGGCGCCTCCGGTCCTCTCCAGATGCCAGCCTCTGAGACAGAACAGATCTCAACATCCATTACGCAGCGGTCTTACGTCGGCTCTTTCGATGAAGTAAAAGAAGAAGTTGAGGAAAGACTAAGGCTCGAATGGCAGAATCGCGGATACTTCAAAGTGCAGGTGAGTTCCGATGGGAACGTATTGACCATGAGTCCCGTCCGAGAGCGAATCGTGCTCACGGTTCACATAGAAGAAGGTCTGCAATACCGTTTGGGACAAATCGCATTCAAGAATAATAAGGTGATAACGAACCCAGATGCATTACGCAATCTGTTCCCGATCAAGGATGGTGACATCTTCGACCGCGCGACGATTTCGAAAGGCCTCAAGAATTTGAAGGATGCTTACGGACAGCTGGGCTACATCAACTTCACCTCCATTCCTAACACAACGATCAACGAAAAGGCTCAGACAATTTCACTGGATATTGACGTCGACGAAGGCAAGCAGTTTACCGTACGGAGCATCGACATAGACGGCGCACCAGCGCAAGTGCTGAAGGACTTGGCGCTGGCGCCGGGTCAAATCTACAACGAGCATCTGATCGAGCTCTTCTTGCAAAAGCACTTGCCTGGAGTGGATGTAGACAATCCAAAGATTCAGCATCAGTCGCTGGACGAACGAAGTGGGACGGTTGCGCTCACATTTGATTTCCGGCAATGCCCGACCGAATAACACCCAGGTTGTCCTCTTTCTTGGCGTAGTCTTGCGATTTCGCTCATGAGTAAACCGTCCGTGAGATCCAGCGGGTACGTCAGTTGCCTGCCCATGACGATGGACCGCAAACGACAAGAGAACCTGAATTACTGGCTGTGAACAAATTGCGATTTGCCGAACGCGCCACACACTGCTACAGTGGCTGCCGCCTGAATCGCACGAAAATTTGCTTCTCAAATCAGGAGAGACATGAAAACAAGAACACTTGTATTGACTCTGGCTCTATGCTTCGTCGGGGCAGCCATGTGCTTCGCCGCCGATGCTGACATGATGGGCACCTGGAAACTAAACGAGGCCAAATCGAAGATAGGTCCTGGGGCGCCCAGGAATAGTACCGTCGTCTACGAGCCTGCGGGTGAAAACGTGAAGGTCACGATCGATGGCAGCGACAAGGACGGCAAGCCGACGCATAACGAGTGGACTGGCAAACTCGACGGAAAAGACTATCCCGTCAAGGGCGATCCGAATGAGGACACGCGATCGGTAACGAAGATCGACGATCGTACGTACGGATTCAACGTCAAGAAGGGCGGTAAAGTCACCGTCAGCGGCCGGATTGTCTTGGCAGCTGACGGCAAGAGCCGCACGGTCACCACGAGCGGAACCGATGCAAAAGGCAACAAGGTCAAGAGCTCCGCAGTGTACGACAAGCAGTAGCGGGTCTCTCGCTTTCACCAAACATAAATGCGGGTGCCCCACTCTTCTCGCTTTGCGAGAGGGTGGGGCTCTCAGACGTCTTGGCAGGGGCGGACGTCATCGTTTCTGGGTCTGTATCCCGATCGCGGAATGTGGTGGAGATTTTCGTGTGCTTGCGCTCACTCTAGCTCGGAGCTTTTAATGGTTGTGATCATGGCGGGCCTGCCGGGTACGGGCAAGAGCACGGTCGCGCGCTCACTTGCGCAGCGGCTTCCGGCCACGGTGCTCGATAAAGACACGATTCGAGCCGCGCTCTTCACCCCGGCACACGTCGAATATTCGCGGGGGCAAGACGATTTCTGTCAGCAGATCATGCTGCAGACGGCTGCGTATCTGCTCGGAAGAAATTTGTCGTCGTACATTGTTTTGGATGGCCGGACATTTTCGCGGCGCTACCAGCGTGAGCAGGTGCTCGAGTTCTGCTCGCAATTACAGACCAGTTGGGCCATGTTGGAGTGCGTCTGCTCTGAACAAACCGCGCTCGCACGCTTGGAAAAGGCGGCAGCGGAGCGGATCCACCCAGCCACGAATCGGACGCCAGACCTATATCACCAGGTCCAAAAAGCCTGGGAGCCGATTGACCACGCCAAACTTGTGATCGACACAGAAGCCAGCTTGGATTCATGTGTCGACCGTGTCGCGCAGTACCTCGCCCAGCTTGCGCGGCCGACACGTTAGGATGGGTAAACATCGCCGGAAGAGAACAAGGACATGGCAGAGGAAGTCTGTTCCCGAGGTTGTTGCGGATTACGATCTCGGTTTCGCGCGCAATTGGCTGGCGGCGTTGCGGCCTCGCGGTGCCGAGCGTATATTTTGCTCCGACAAGAGTTCCACATTGGAATCCACCCCAAGAAGTGCGTCTAGGAGGAAACCATGGGATTTATCGCTTGGATTGTGGTTGGACTAATCGCAGGCTGGCTTGCAGGTCAAGTGATGAAGGGTGGTGGTTACGGCGTAGTCGTAGACATCATTCTCGGAATTCTCGGTGGTCTGTTAGGCGGCTGGATCTTCGGGCTTTTGGGAATCTGGCCAGGCGGCGGAATGATCGGTTCCATTATTGTGGCGTTCGTGGGCGCAGTAATTTTGGTCTGGATCACCCGCTTACTGAAGAAAGCCTGAAGGAAAGCATATTAAAAAGAGAGCTCGCGCTGGCATTGGCGGCCAAGCCAGTTGAAATGCGCGCACACTACCTCTCTGGCCAGAGTTCGTGCGCCCCCGGATAGTTGACGTCCATCGGCATAACGCTCATTGAGGGGTCTGAGTGATAAGGCCTGGTTACGTCACCTGAGAAATCGCATCGTTGACGCTCGTTCTCAAGAGACGGATAATAGGACCCCTTCGGACGGAGGCTTCATGAAACGCTCTTCCCGGCCCACCAGAACACCCTCAAACCTTTCTGACTCAGTTCATCACCAACTCAACATGTATGCCCTCGCCGCGAGTGCGGCTGGGGTGGGAATGCTGGCACTAACGAGACCTGCCGAGGGGAAAGTGGTTTACACACCGGCCCATCATGTCATTGTCAGGAACAGCCACTATTTTCTTGACCTAAATCATGATGGAATCGCGGACTTTGAAATCAGTCAGCTTTCGGGCTGTTCAACCGAATTCTGTCGCGCATATCTTTATGTTTCGGGCTTGCCCATAAGCCGGGGCAACTACGTCGAAGGGAGAGTCAAGATTTTGAACTCCGCGTATGCTCTGAAGCTCGGGTCAAGAATAGGCCCGAAGAAGCCGTTTCAGGGGTGGAATATGTACAACCGTACTTTTTCCCCGGGCACCTCTGGGAGGTGCCTCGGTTCTTGGGCGAATGTCAAGAATCGCTATCTCGGCTTCAAGTTTCTAATTAAGGGAAAGACTCATTTCGGCTGGGCCCGGCTGAACGTGAGTTGCAGTGGCTCGACGAACAGAGTTGGACTCCTCACGGGCTACGCGTACGAGACCATCCCAAACAAACCAATCGTTGCCGGCAAGACGAAGGGCATAGATGTCATCAGGGCGACTGAGCCGGCCAGCCTCGGTCGGCTCGCTCGAGGATCGGCTGGGGGATTGGGAAAATAGCAACGCGCTGGTACGACACTACTGCCGTTGCACCAGCCCGTAAGTGACGATAAATCGCCATTACACTCATCTGCCTTCCCTGAGGGGATTTGAGTGAAATGGCCTGGTTTCGTAAACTATCCCGTTCAGATCATCACCGCAAACCGGTAGCTCTGTGAAGCCTCATTGGTTACATGAGCTGCTCCACAACAATCCAGACGTTGTACTTCGAGCCGAAATTGTCACCGGCTCGTTGAACTGAAAATTTGATGGGTGTTCCTGCTTTTGCACTGATGGGAAATTCTCCAAAAGCACTCCCCCTAGATTTAGATTGCAGCGCTACGCTATATGCTCCGCAACAATTCACTCCGGCTGCGTTCACAAATTGCAGCTCTCCATACCAGAATTCACCCTTGGTTCCGGCGGGTGCGGTCAAGACCATGACAACCGAAATGCGGAACGTCCCCCACTGTGGAGGGGTGTATATCGTGACCGGCTTCATCTCGTTCGTCAGATCCAGTCGCTCGAACGTCGCCACGATTTTTGGAGACGTGAGTTTTGGGGTGTTTTGCCCGAAACTGCTCAGCCACGGCCCGAACAGTACCACCAGTAAGCAGCAAGTTGATCGACGCATAGGTCGATTCCTCCCAGAAAGCGGGCGCAATCTTACCATGACATTCAACAAGTTTCGGGCACGACCGGCCCACTCCCTTTGTTTTCTGGATTTTGGGCGGAAAGAGAAAGTTTTTCTAGACGAAATCTTGCACCGTAATTGTGCAGTCTATGGCTCCGCGCGGTCGATGGCGCTCAATTCTGAGCCGAAAAGCCGGACGAGTTGTTGATCAGCGTCTCCACCGCAGCGCTGAAGACGGAACGCAGCTCTGGCACATGCGCCGCCGGGATCGATTTCGAAATCAGCAGCATGGCGGTTCCGTGGGCCATCGTCCACAGGGCAAGTGACAGGCGAGTATGGTCCGTGGCCGTCCCTCCCAGCCGCTCGGCCAGTTTGGTCTCCATGAATTGCATGGTAGGCCGGTGCTCCCGCAGCGGAGAAGCATGATCCGAGCGGGCCGGATGCGAGAGCTCGTACGCATAGGTGTAGAAGAGTTCGTACTCGTGAGCATGACTCACCGCGAACTCAAGGTAGCGCTCGCATGCTTCCTCGGGACATGTGCAGGGCCGAAGCGCGTCGATGACATCCTGCTGGATCCGGCGCAGCATGGCGCGAAGGATATCCTCGCGGTTCCGAAAGCGGCGATAGACGGCAGGAGTGTTGGTACCGGCCGCCTCGGCTACCGCGCGCATGGTGAGAGTCTTCTCCGCTCCCTTTTTCCAGAGTTTCTGGGCAGCGTCCAAAATACGTTCTTGCAGATCAGGATCGGGCAGTCTTGGCATTTCTGTCCTCTGAACCTACATAAAACGATTGAATAATTTATGTTGACATCGTTAACGTAACGCTGTATACGTAATAAATATAGGCCCCTTTCCCGGTTTTGTATAGCTCAAATTCAGGAGTCTTAGATGTTTTCCTGGGACAATCCGGATGACCGTGTCGCCGTGGTTCAAATGAACTCTGAGCTGCGGCATGCCCGGCTGGAACTGCTCAGCGCAGAGTGCGCCACCCACCAGCTACGTCTCCGCTTCTCCGTTGAAGATCTGGCCCGCTTCGCCGAAGGCGATCTGTTGCGCAAGGCCATCGAGTCAGCGGCTGCTTTGAACGAGTTTTACGCTTCCATCGAACGACAGATTCCTTCTGCCACTGAACCCGGCGAGGTCAGCACGCCTCCGTTGACCGAAGACCAGGTCCGTGATTTCAGCACTTGCATTTGCTCGTATCTGCGCGAACAGCGCGACCGCTACTTTCCCATTGCCGCACCGTTGAGCGCACAGCGTAAAGCTACGATGGAGCCGTTCTTTTCCACGGCCTTCCTCAACCGGATCAGAATCGTGGAACTCATTGGCGAGCGGATTTCGGACCCACCGTTCTACTCGCAGGCGAAAGATCTCGGTGTTACCAACCTGCCCAGCTTCCAGCAAATGGCCTCCCTCACGTTTCTGGACGTGGTGGTGTTCAACGAGAGGATCGCGGATCGCGCCCTGTTTGACGGGTTGGTGCATGCGGTCCAGTTTCACATCCTCGGGCTGAAGCGTTATTCCGACCTTTTTGTTCGCGGCTTCCTCAAAACCAACGCGCCTTTCGCGATACCGCTCGAGGCCCACGCCCTGGCATTGGCATCAAGGTTCGCCCGCAATACCACGGCGAGCTTCTCGGTCGAGGAGCAGGTTCGCCTCTGGATCAGGGAAGGCCGCTACTAGTTTCTCCCCCGACAGCCTGCGGAAAAACTCACCAAGCCGAGTTTTTCCGCACGCGCTGCTCCCAGGCTACATCCCACTCTCATCCGCCGAAGGCCCATAAATCGCGGGCACGGCGATGTTATTCAGCCGCAAATAAACCCCCAGTTGCGCCCGATGATGAATATTGTGATTCATCACCCAAGTGCGCAAGCAGGCAATTCGTGGCATGGAGAAAACCGTCACTCCATTGTTCAGAAACGACCACGATTTTCCCAGTTCAGCATCGCTGGCCTTCGCCAAAGCCGCGCGTGCCGCCGCCACGTTCTTATCGAACAACTCCAACAGCTCCTTGCGCGATTTCGGCACTGGCGGTGGTTGAAATCCTTTGCCCCCGGGATTCATGTCGAAGCCATCCTTCGTGATGGTCTCAACCGCCCACTCCGGAATGTTGGCCAGATGTCCGGCCAGCCAACCCATGGCACCGGACTTTTCGTGCGGCTTCCATGAGAACTTATCGTCCGGAACCCGTTCCAGGGTTTTGCGAGTGCTGGCCATTTCCTGATCGAACTCGGGTAGCAGAGATTGACTGAGTGACATTTTCGTTCCTCCGTTTATGATTTTCGGGCCCAACCGCGGACAAGATCATAAGCGAATAAAAAGCGAAATGTCAAGTGGAAATGTTCGACGCACGCAAACTGGAGGACCATAAATTCATACCGACCTTTTGTGTCCTTTGTGGTTCTAGCATTTGCATTTCATTGACCACAAGGACACAAAGGTAGACGAAGGAAGGATGAAGTTTTGCTATGTTCCTTCCGGTTTAAAGACCATCCCCCGGCTATTCCTGCCGTTCATCACCACCACCAGAGGCGCCTCGAAGTGCAGATGCCGCACGCACCCGCGCTCCTCAACCGCGGGTGCAGAACCTAGCCACTCCCAATCGACAAAGCCCTCTCCCGCATCGGGATTCACCGTGAAGTATCCCACCTGAAATGCCGTAAGGTTCTGGAAGAAATGGCTGCCTTGCGACGGAGTTACGCGAAAGTCCCGGAAGCCTGCCTCCACAATCACGCGCGCTCCTGAAATCTCATCCCACTCGACAGGAATTCCGAGCCAGGGGTCGTTCGATCCCCAGCGACCAACGCCGATCAGCAGATACGGCGTTCCGCTTTCGTTCAGCTTGGCATTCAGGTGGGCCACCCCCTCGGCGACTTCCTGACTTCGCGCCCGCTCGAAGCGATGGAAGTCGACCACCACCACGTCGCGTAGATCCCGGACGCGTCCGTTGCCCAGCACCTTGGAGCTGTGACAGACCAGCCGCTCCGGATTCACATCTTCCATCCGCAGCTCTTCGCCTTCGCGGGAAAGCACCAGCGGCCGTATTTGCAGAAATCCAAACTCGGCCGTTTCGCGTGGTTTCTGCGGCAGGCGCACCGCGAACTCCACTTCCACGGGACGCCCGAACGCATCATCACCAATTCTCGTGAGCAGCTCAAGAATCGAGGCAAGGGGAAACACTCCATGCTTGAGAATCGGAGCGAAGCTCACGATGCGGGTACCGGGCCGGCTGAGCCCATCATAAATGACATGGTTGTCGACGGAATATGTCGATCCCAAATTGTTCAAGGCTCCGTCGCTCTCCGCCACGTCCAGACCGAAGCGAGATTCTTTAAGCTCAAGCAGCGGATCGGAAGCGGGATCATCACGGCGGTCGATGTGATCAAGCTCCAGCGCCCAGAACTCGCACTGCGAGTTCGCCAAAATATCTTCCACCGAGGAAAACTGCAAAAGGTTTTGCGGATAACGCGGACAGAAGGTCAGACACTTTCCACCGTCTACGACCGCTCGTCCCAGGCCCAATGCCACTGCGGCGATTCCGTCTCCATAGCTCATGGGCGGCACCGGATAAAAGTTATGCGATCGCACCACGCCGGAAAAATCGGGGTAGAATCGCTGTCCGTCGTGCGAGCCGTGAATCGTACCCACGACCTGTTGCACGATCACCGCCATCTTTTCTTCTTCCAAGCGGTAGGGCGTGGCGCGCACATATCCCTTAGCGTGCTGGCTGAAGGTCGAGGCATACACGCGCTTGATGGCCTCCATCAGTTGCTCAAGCCGCACCGACAGATCAGGATGCTGATTGGCCAGCATGAAAGTTTCGTACACACCGGTGAAGGGCTGGTATTGCGAATCCTCGAGCAAGCTGGAAGAGCGTACCGCGAGCGGGTAATGGACCTCCGCCAGAAACGCCAGCAGATCGTCGCGCAGCGAAGCCGGCAGAGACGCCTCTAAGAAGCGGTGCAGAATTTCGGCATCGTCGTTGCTATTGATGGCAAAGTCGAGCAGATTGTTCTCGCTGAGGAAGCGGTCAAACATATCGGTCGCGAGCACAACGCTCGGGGGCACGGCGATGCGGACATCGGAGAAACGTCGCGCCGTCTGATATTTGTGCAGCAGGTGACGGATGAAAGCCAGCCCACGCGCTTTTCCGCCAAGCGAGCCGCCGCCAATCCGCAGAAAGAAGCCCTCGGTTGACTTAAAAGTGGATGCGTTGAAATCCCCGATCAGAACCTGGCTCTGCTCGTTGCGATACTCGGCGATCGACTCGATCAGATCGCGGCGCAAGTCTTCGAGCGTGGCAAAATCCGAAACCTTCCGTGGGCGGAGTTTCTGCGCCAGGACGAACTCAGTCCGCGCCCACAGCCAGCGCGAGAAATGGTTCCTCTCGCTGTGGTATGCGATGCTCTCTGCCGGAACTTCGCCAAGCCGGGCCTCAAGTTCGTTCAAGTCCCTCGCCCGCGCTACCTCGCTGCCATCGGGCAGACGGAACGCAAAGTCGCCGAAGCCAAACTGCTCGGTGAGGAAACGCCGCAGATCACGCAACAGCGTGGGCGAGCGCTTGCGCAGAAACGAATATCCCTCGGCGTGCGCCCGTGCCCGGAATTCGGTCCGGCTGGTCTGCAGAACGATGGGAGCATCGGGCACTTCTTCGCGCACCATGCGGGCCAGGTCGAATCCGGAGTCGGGGCTCAACTCGCCGGCGCGGGGAAATTCCACATCCGATACCACGCCCAGCAAGTATTCTCGATACTTCATCACCTGCCGCGCCGCATCCTCGTAATTCGACGCGAGCAGAATCTTGGGCCGAGCCCTCATGCGCACGAGCTTATGGGCGACGTTCAATCCTTCGCTGAGCAGGCGGCGGGACTGGGTAATCAATTCGGTGTAAATCGTGGGAAGAAACGACGAGTAATAGCGAATGTTGTCTTCGACCACCAGGATCACTGGCACGCCGATAGCGCGGGTGTCGTGTTCGACGTTTCGCTTGTCTTCAATGTATTTAACGATCGAAATCAGAATACGGACATTGCCCTGCCACAGAAATATCTGCTGCAAGTCGGTGACCAGGTTGCGCGACACGAACTTCTTGATCTCGCGGTAGTCGTAGGCCAGCACGACCACGGGCACGTCGAGACCTGCTGCTTTGACTTCGCGAGCCAACTGCGCGGCGTCCATGTCCTCCACTTCGAGGTTGGTGACGATCAGGTTAAATCGTGGCTGCGATCGCGCGAGCTTCAGTGCTTCCGCGCCCGATGAAACGTGAGTGATTCCGGGAATCTGCTGCTGCTCGAGTTCGAGGGATTCCCCGATCAGCAACTCGTTCAGTCGGCCGTCCTCGCGCAGAATGAAGGAGTCGTAAAGGCTGGATACCAGAAGAATATCCTGCACCCGAAAGGGCATCAGGTTCTCAAACCCCTCGAAGAGGCGCTCGGGGTCGACGATGGGTTCGGAGGTGTCTAGCACGGACATGTCGGGCCGTTAATAGCTAAATCATACTCGCACCGGAAATTCGCCACGCGCGGGAACCCTCGGACTAGGGCCTGCTAAGAAAAGAGCCGCTCTAAATCGCGAGCGCCATGCACAACGCGGAGAACGAACACTTCGTCGTCGTTGAATCGATAAAAGAGCAGATGCTTGGGAAATCCTGAGATGGTCGCTCGTCTTACGTAGCGAAGTGCTGGTGATCGGAATTTGCAGGGCGCTCCAGTGGCGGGTCGGGTCACTAGGTGCGAAATCGCTGTCGTGACAGCCTTCTGCCAGCGTTGAGCTAATGCTTCTCCCGACTGAGCGGCGTACCAGTCAGCTTGTTCCAGTATGTCAGCAATCGACGCGTCGCTGAATAAAAGCCGACGCCTTCTCATCGGCTGCGCGTGCGATCGCGGAGCGCGGAGATCAGGCCCTTGCGGCGAATTTCAGCCAGGGGGATCTCGATTTTCGGTCCCTTGGCGGCAGCGACGAGCTCTTGTTCGAGGTTTACAAGGCGGCGTTCCTTGTCCTGGCGAATCAGTTCGCGGACATACTCGCTTGGCGTACCCCAGTCGCCCGTAGCAACTTGCCCCTCTACGTACTCCTTGAGGGCTTCGGGGAGGGAGATGTTCAGCGAGGTCATCGTCATGCCTTCATAATATGACGGATTATGACGATACGCAAGAATTTGGGGTGTAGCCAGTGGGCATCAGGTTCTCGAAGCCTCCGAAGAGGCGCCCGGGAGCGACGATGGGATATCGGGTTGGTGGGTTACGGCCATGTCAGCTAAGAAGGCGCTACCGTCGTCCTCTCGAATTCCTCCACGACTCGGGGCCGGTTAAAGAGCATGAGAAACCAGACGCTGATCCCTACGTAAAAAACAGGAACTCCGACGTAATAAGCGAAATCCCAGACGCCTATGAACGTAAAAGAGTGTCGTTTGGCCAGCGCGCCAGCTTGAGAATCATGCCGAGACCAAGCGTGATCACGATAAAGGCAATGTTGACGCTCGAAGAAACGATGATGGAGTACCGCGCCCACCGTTTCAGGCGCAGCAAGCCGATACTGGTGGCAAGGCCCCAAGTTGCTGGGATCATTGTCATCAGGATACCCAACAGGTCTTCGCCGGAAGAGGTGAAGATATTGGGATCCGCTCCCCGATGAGGGGCGATCCCAAAGAAGTCCAATACAAAAAATAACCCCAGAGCAAAGGGCGGGAGAGACGCGAGAATGGTCGTAATCGCTGCCCAAGTTACGTACGCTGAACGATTCATAAGCCTGGATGCTCTTTCACCAACCGACGTGTTGTGCTCGACACGTCCTCAAAAAACTTGCGGGGTGGGACTTCTTCCACCCCGCATCATATCCACACAGATTAGCCATGCAACCGCTACACCAAGCCCTGATCCAGCATGGCATTGGCGACCTTTAGGAAGCCGCCGATGTTGGCGCCGTTCACTAGATTGCCCGGGGTGCCGTATTTCTCGGCCGTCTCGAAGCAGTTCTTATGGATGGCGATCATGATTTTGTGCAGCCGATCGTCCACTTCCTCGCGGGTCCAGCTCAGCCGTGCGCTGTTCTGGGCCATTTCGAGGCCGGAGGTCGCGACGCCGCCGGCATTCGCCGCCTTGGCCGGTCCATAGAGAACCTTGGCTTCGAGAAACATCTTTGTGGCTTCGAGCGTGCAGGGCATGTTCGCGCCCTCGGCCACCAGCTTGCAGCCGTTCTTGATGAGGTTCGCGGCATCTTTCGCCTTGATCTCATTCTGCGTGGCGCTCGGGAACGCGCAATCGGCCTTGATGTTCCACAGCGGATTGTGTTCCAGCTTGATATCGGTGGGCATGAAGATCGCTTTCTTAAACTTGTCGCCGTATTCGCGGATGCGTCCGCGGCGAACGTTCTTCAGCTCCATGACCCAGGCCAGCTTCTCGCGATCGATTCCATCCGGATCATAAACCACGCCGTCAGAATCCGAGAAGGTAAGCGGCTTCGCTCCCAGATCAAGCAGTTTTTCGACCGTGTACTGCGAAACATTGCCGCTGCCTGAAACTAGGCAGAGCTTGCCTGCAAACGAATCCTTGCGCGACTTCAGCATCTCTTCCGCGAAGTACACACAGCCGTATCCCGTAGCTTCGGGACGAATCAGCGAACCGCCCCAGCTCAGGCCCTTGCCGGTCAGCACGCCGGTAAATTCATTGCGCAGACGCTTGTATTGGCCAAACATGAAGCCGATTTCACGTCCGCCAACGCCAATGTCGCCGGCTGGAACGTCGGTGTCCGGCCCGATGTGCCGCGACAGTTCAGTCATGAAGCTCTGGCAGAAGCGCATGACTTCGTTGTCGCTCTTGCCCTTGGGATCGAAATCCGATCCGCCTTTGCCACCGCCCATGGGCAGCGTGGTCAGCGAGTTCTTGAACACCTGCTCAAAGGCCAGGAACTTCAAAATGCCGAGGTTGACCGAAGGATGAAAGCGTAGCCCACCCTTATAAGGACCGATGGCGCTGTTCATCTCGATGCGGAATCCTCGGTTTATTTGAATTTCGCCGCGATCGTCAAACCAGGGGACGCGAAACATGATGACGCGCTCGGGTTCAGTGATGCGCTCAAGAATCTTCGACGATCTATACTCCGGATGCTTCTGCAGCACCAGCCTTAGAGAATCGAACACTTCCTGAACGGCCTGGTGGAATTCAGGCTCGGCCGCGTTTTTCGCCTTTACGATGCTCATTACGTCTTCAATGTAATCGCCCGGATTTTTAATTCCGGGCGGTGTCATTACACTCATGGGATTTCCCTCCAATGTGAGAAATGCTTTCAGAATTTACGATTTGTTTTTGTGAACATGGCACACTCATGGAACTTGGCCAACGCTCTATTTAAGGCCCGCATCCCGATTTCTGCCGTGACCGGCATCACCGGCAACCGTGACAATCTTACTGCTACAAGGCGCCAAAATCGCATCTTTTTGTAACTGACATGGCCAACTTCGGCACAGATGGCCGGGGATGAACGGAACAGTTCTCGCTTTGCATCCACGTTCGTGGCATAGTTAGAACAAGTTTGCGAGGTGCTTAAATGATCGATCAGGAGAGATTCCAAAAAGGGCGCGGCTGGGCGTATGTGGTCGGGATAGTCGCCTTTGTGGTCGTGGCGGTGTGGAAATTCGCCACCCGCTGAGAACGGCTTTTCGCGGCCTTATATTCCCAGCTTCTTTACTTCTTCGTTGTAGTACTTGCGGTAAAGAATGTCCCATTCCTGGCTGCCTTCCAGGATGGTCCGCTTCTGATTCTCGATCTTGTGCCGGGCCGCCTGATCGATCTTCTCTTCCTGATTCAGCAGGTCCTCGAGAATCTTACGCACTTCCAGCCGGATCGTGTTCCGGTCCTCGATAAAATCCAGCGCATCCGTCTCGGCCAGTTCGTCCGTGACCACGTGCGCCACTTTGTTCACTTTGTCACGGCTTACTCTCACAGCACCGCCTTGTACTTGCGCACCAGTTCGTTCTTAACTTTGCGGAACATCTCCTGATAGTTGGCTCCGGTTTTTTGCATCTCGGCGGAATAGGCCTCCAGAATTACGCGGACTTCATCGTTGATACGATCCTCGAGCGAGAATTCGTCGAGGATTGCCGCATGCACCTTCTCCGTCACCGCAGCCGTAGCTTTGGTCTCGATGAACTTGCCTGCAATCAGTTTTTTCGTGACTTCGCGGGCCAAATAGCCCACATATTCTTTGGAAAGAAGCATGGTGCGGATCGGGGGTGCGTCGTGAAACAAATAGTGTAGCACAGGGGAGATCGTCGTTGGTCGTTGGTCCTTGGTCGTTCGCCGGGTCTCTTCACAGCTTTGACCAATGACCAACGACTATCGACCAACGACGATCCCCATTTGCCCGCTTTCAGGCATACAATGCATTTATCCAGAGCCCCTATATGCCTTCTGTCTCCGACGATCTCAGTAGCCTCAAAGACGACATGGTCGCCTTCATCGAGGGCCATGGTATGCGGCGTTTTCCCGGTTTCGTCGACTACGAACAAGTGCAGAGCGTTACCTGGAAGTCGCAGGACAATCCTGACAGCTGGAAAGATTTCGTCGAGCTTGCCAAAGCCGCGGCGGCGCCGTTCCTCACCATGGACTCGTGGCGACTGGACCGCGACGAACTCGATGCCATGATCGAACGCCTGGGCTCGGCCGAGTTCACCAGCGATGAGGAGTTAGAAGATGCCCGCTGGCTGCGCACCTATATCGGCAAGACCGGATTTGTGCAACTCGGATTCCCCCAACAAGGCGTAATGATGGTCTACGAAGCCTCCACGTCATGGTACGAGCGCTACCAGAACATCCTCGAAATGGCCGACGATTTCGCCGGCCTCTCCATCGACGAACCCGACCAGGATGACGACAAGCCCTATTAATGTGAGGCGGGTCTCTGACCCGTCCTGGCCTTGTAGCGCTGGCACCCTGCCCTCTCCTTGCGGACGAGAGACGACAACCGCCCGGACGCCGCTTCGCTGCGAGTAGAATCATAGTTCCCGCAGAATCTGAATCACTGAATGAAATGGGTTTCAAAGACCGCTGATGTCGCCCAGACCGAACGTCTGTCCTCAGCTTTATTTTCGAACCCCGCCTTAGGCCTCAAAGGTCGACAGCTCGGCACCACTCTCGCCCGCCTCCTCGTGATGCGCGGAGTCAACGACCCCGAAACTGCGGAACGCTTCCTCGCGCCAACTCTCGCGCATCTGCACTCACCTTATTTAATGACCGGCATGAAAGCTGCCGTCGATCGCCTCGACGCCGCCATCGAAAACAAGGAAAGCATTCTGATCTACGGCGACTACGACGTCGACGGCACCACGGCAATCGTCATCCTCAAAACCGCGATCGAACTATGCGGCGGCGCTGCTGACTTCCACGTTCCCCATCGCATCAAGGAAGGCTACGATCTTCGCGGCGACGTGATCGAACGTGCCGCGGCCGCAGGCATTCATCTCATCATCAGCGTGGACACAGGCATTCGAGCCTTCGCCGCCGCCGATACCGCGCATCGCCTGGGTGTCGACCTCATCGTCACCGACCACCACCTCCCAGGCCAGGACGGCATGCCGACCGCGCTGGCGGTGCTGAATCCGAATCAGTCAGATTGCGAATATCCCTGCAAGACATTGTGCGGCGCGGGCGTTGCCTTCAAATTGGCCCAAGCTCTCATGGAGCGCCACCTTACGCATAGGGATCAAGCCCCGCTCTTGAAGTCGTTCTTGAAAGTAGTGGCAATCGCCACCATCGCTGATGCCGTGCCCTTGACCGGCGAGAATCGCGTATTCGCCAAGCTGGGCCTCGAAGCCTTGTGCTCCGCCGTAAATCCCGGGCTCAAAGCGTTGCTCGAAGTCGCGCAGGTCGGCGGTCGGCCACTGACTTCCGGCGAGGTTGGATTCCGCATTGCGCCCCGCATCAACGCCGCCGGCCGCATGGACGTTGCCCGCGACGTGATCGAACTCTTCAGCGTGAAAGACACAGCCCGCGCCCGCGAGATCGCCAACAAACTCGACCAGCTCAACTCCGACCGTCAAGCGGAAGAACGCAGAATTCTCGATGCCATTCATTCGCGACTCCAGCAAGAGCCTGCGCTGCTTGATGCTTTCTGCCTTGTCATCGATGGCGATGGATGGCATCGCGGAGTGATCGGAATCACGGCAACGCGGGTTGTCGAACGCTACTGCCGTCCCACGCTCGTGATCTCGCGCGATGGCGACCAGGCCCACGGCTCGGGCCGATCCATTCGAGCATTTCACCTGCTAAACGCGCTGGAGTCTTGCGCTCCATTATTTACCCGCTTCGGTGGACATGCCCATGCGGTCGGTTTTTCCATGCCAGCCGTGAAACTGCGTGAGCTGAGCGCCCATCTAAACGCATATGCTCGCGCCCGGCTGACGCTCGCTGATTTCGAACCCATCCTTGATGTCGATTGCGAACTTCCATTCGATCAAATCAGCCACGACTTGTTTCAAGCTTTGCGGCGACTCGAACCCTTCGGCATGGGCAATCCCGAACCAGTCTTTGCCGCCCATAACCTGCGTGTGATGGCGATGCCACGAGTGATCAAAGAAAAGCACGTGAAGTTGAAACTCTCGTCGCAAAACCAAGACCTCGGCGAGACAGGCGTGCTGCCTCGAGTCCACGCTCAGAGTTCCGATCGTGGCTGGCGAAAATCAATCGTTCACGATGCCCTCGGATGGCGCATGGCCGAGCGCATCCAGCAAGCAGAACTCCTCCCCGGCGACGCCCTGGATATTGCCTTCACCCTCGATCACAACGACCACCCCGAATTCGGAGGACTGGAACTCTCCCTGCGCGACTTCAGGACGCCCGCAGCAAGCGGACAAAAGTATGGCGCGAGCCGCAGTCGTTGAAACAACTGGCAACTGAGAGCAGCTAGGGTTGGCTTGCCTTGACCGGCCAGACATAATTGATCGGAGCGTGGTCGGCCAGCTCACGCAGCCTCTCGTTGCCCTTCCGGAAAGCGTACCAAAGGGTGTAAGCCGACACCGCGAAGACATGATCCCACAAAATCGTCCGCTCACTAGGATTGATCTTTATCTTGCGATTTCTCTTGATGTAATGCGGCTCTCCAAAATGCCGATAGCCCAAGCCGTCCGGCGGTATTCGCGCCACCAGGTCGCAGCAGTCAACGTAGCGATAATTCGTCAGGCCCTGCAGCCCGGCGACAAAGTCGCTGTCGCCCACAAGCGGGCTTCCGAAAGTATAAAGAGCATCCGGTCGATGCAAGCCCGCCATCAAAGTTGCGATGGCGGCGCCCAGACTGTGCCCTGTGTAAACCAACCGGCACGGTTTCACGCTCTCGATCGTTGGCTCCAGATCTTCCCGCACCTCTTCGAGCGCGCTGAGAAAACCTTCATGTACTCTGCCCGCTCCTTCCCACTTCACCAACTCAAGGTCAACATCGAATACAAGATTGCTCGAGTCCTTCACGTCCGTTCCCCGGAATGAGACCACTGCAAGCTTGCCGTCCTTTCGTCCGTCATTCCGGACCGCCAAGAAGCAATGTGCCCCCTTTCCCTGCGGCCTGCTCGGGCTCTCGCAAAATCGCTGCGGCACAAACTCGACCCTTTCCAGGATCTTCGTGATTCGGTCCCGATCAAATCCAAACTGAGGTTCTTTTCTACAATAGGACAACCTTGCCATCTCCGCGCACAAAGCCGCTTCAGATTGTGGTGCCGGAGAAAAGAAACCGTCCCGACGTCCAGGGTTGAACAAATCATCCTGCGCAGCGCTATAAGAAATGCGTGGGCTCACCGGATCCTCCTGTTCGAACGCCCAGGGGTCGGACCGAATTCCAATTCTGGTCGGGTATCTTACACCCGAACGAACATGCCGCGCACAGAAGCCCGAACTGAGAACTGAGAACGATGAACTGACAACTGTCTTTACCCCGAAGCCTGAAGCCTGAAGCCCCGAAGCCTGAAGCCCCGAAGCCTGAAGCCCCGAAGCCCGAAGCCTGAAGCCCCGAAGCCCGAAGCCCAAAGTCCGAAGCCCAAAGTCCGAAGCCCGAAGCCTGAAGTACACTAATCTCCAGATGTCCTCTACTCTATCCCGCCTGCGCCGCTGGTTTGCCGGCGCCACGATTGCGGCTATATTGCTCGTCGCGGGGACATATTTCTACGCGCGACATCGCATTCAGAACGCCCTGCAACAGGTTCCAGCGAAGATCGGCCTCGAAATTAAGCAAAGCGCGACCGGCTTCACCGTCTCGAAGTCCGAGCAGGGACGCACCCTGTTTACCATCCAGGCCAGCAAAGCAGTCCAATTCAAGCAAGGCGGACACGCCGAGCTACACGATGTGCAAATCACTCTTTATGGAAGCGACTCCACCCGCTTCGATCAGATCCGTGGCGCCGATTTCGAATACGACCAGCAGTCCGGAAATGTCATCGCCAAAGGCGAAGTCCAGATTGATCTGCAGTCAAATCCCGAAGGCCTGTTGAATCCCGACCAGTCCCCTCCCACGGAGCTAAAGAACCCCATCCACCTGAAGACGAGCGGCCTGATCTTCAAT
>Ga0207048_10213_pt1 | contig 18508 bp, 22 predicted proteins | sample Alteio_BWMinCont_65_FD_153301 | JGI IMG/M metagenome (GOLD analysis project Ga0207048, IMG submission 153301) | Enriched cells from forest soil in Barre Woods Harvard Forest LTER site, Petersham, Massachusetts, United States -... | ecosystem: Environmental > Terrestrial > Soil > Temperate forest >...
GCGGAGGGCGCCGATCAGGTAGACGGAGCCGGTGGCGAGGATCAGGCCGCCGGGCGGGGTGAGGGTGAGGGTGCGGGCGAGGGCGAGGGCTTCGGCGGGGCCGTTGGCGGGGTATGCGGGGACTTCGAGAGTGCGCGCGGCGTTGAGGAGATCGTCGAGGGAGGTGGCGCGGGGATTGTGAATGGGCGCGAGGACAATGTGGTCGTGAGGGCGATCGGTGGTGGAGTCGAAGAGGGGGAAGAGGATTTGGGACATCTCGCGGAGATCCTTGTCGCGGAGGCAACTGAAGATTAAGGTGCGGGGTTGATCTTCAGGGAGGGTGGCGATGGCGGCGCGGAGGGTCCAGGCGCCGGCGGGGTTGTGGGCTACGTCGAGGAGGAGGTTGGGCGGGAGGAATTCGAGGCGGCCAGGCCAGGCGGTGTTGGCGATTCCGGCTTCGATGGCGGCGTGGGACGGTTGCAGGTTGGAGGCTGCAGGTTGCAGGTTGTGACTGAAGTGGTTACGTAATTCGAGGGCGGCGGCTATGGCCAGGGCTATGTTGCGTTGTTGGTGTTGGCCGGCGAGGGGGGAGCGGACGTGGAGGGGCTGGTTGTTTAGGGTTAGGTCGTAGTGGTTGGGGTGGAGGGGCAAGGGCAAGGGCGAAGGCAAATACGGAGATTCTGTCTGCGAAAGAATGACGGCCGTGGAGGGGAGAGGGGGTAATCCCACGTCAGACGATGGTGCTGTCTGACCCTTCGACAAGCTCAGGGCGGGTTCGGCACCCGACGTGTTTCCGGCATCGAAGTTGCGGCCGGGTAGGTGGTCAGCGGCGTTGATGGCGCGGACGCTGAGGGCGATGGCGGCTTCGCCGATGGCCTGGTTGGCTTCTGGATGTTGGGGGAGGGTGATGAGGGTTCCGTTGGGGCGGAGGATGCCGGCTTTTTCGCGGGCGATTTCGGTGATGGTGTTGCCGAGGTAGTCCTGATGGTCGAGGGCTATGTCGGTGATGATGGAGAGGATGGGCGAGACGATGTTGGTGGCGTCGAGGCGGCCACCGAGGCCTACTTCGAGGATGGCTATGTCGACTTTGAGTTCGGCAAAGTAGAGGAAGGCGAGGGCGGTGAGGGCTTCGAAAAAGCTGGGGTGGTGCGGGAGTTGGTGGGTGGAGACGAGGGCTCGGGCGGCGTCGTCGACCTGGAAGTAGAGGCGGGCAAAGGTGGGTTCGGGGATCTCTTCGAGGGGACAGGGCGGAAAAGCAGATTCCTCCGCTTCGCTGCGGAATGACAAATCGGTGGTGGGGTCGGAGGTGCGGATGCGTTCGGTTACGCGGGTTAGGTGGGGAGAGGTGTAGAGGCCGGTGTGGTAGCCGGCGGCGGTGAGGATGCTGGCGAGAGTGGCAGCGGTGCTGCCCTTGCCGTTGGTGCCGGCGATGAGGATGGAGGGGAATTGTTGTTGCGGATTGCCGAGAGCGGCGGCGAGGATGCGCATGTGCTCGAGGTCGAACTTGCGGCGCGGGGCTGTGGGGGAAAGCTCCTGGGTGAGGGCGTGCAGGTGGTCGACCGCGGAGACATACGACATGGAGTTATTTTAGATTGCTTTGGCGTCTGGGGTTGCGTGGGCGAAAGGCTTAACACAGATGACACCGACGGGCACCGATTTAAGAACAAGGATTGAGGGTAAGGCTCAACCTGGTACCGGAGCGAATCGGAGCCGGTCGAGTCGGTTGCGGGCGGCCATCATATATATAGATGGACTTCTTCGCGGTTGAAGCCTACTGCGCCGGATGCGCCGGGACGGTGAATTCCTCCAGCCGCCGCTGAATGGTCTCCGGCCGCCCGCTGAGAAAGTCCCGCAGCGCTGGCCTGGCCATGTAGACCTCCTGCGACACCTTGATCAGCCTTCCATCCTTCAGCAGCAGATAGATGTAGTCGTGCAGCGTCACATCGAACGAGCACTTCACCGGCGGCAACGGTCGCCCGCTCACAGGGATATCGTCCGACGGAATCAGAACCTCCAGCCTCTTGCCCTGCTTCTTCCAACGCGCCGGCAGAGACTGGAAACCCGGATGCACGCGCACGCGAACGCAGTTGTCATACTTGAAGGTGACGCCCTGCGTCGTAGTCGGTGGCGACACCAGATCGCCGCGCCCCTCGCCGGAGAACTCCGGATCCTCGTCCCCGATATTCAGCAAGCGTCCGGTAATCATCTCGGGATGCAGCGAGCAGGGATCGCTGGAGATTCCGCTGATCGAGATCGGGCCGCCCTGGTTGGGGCTGATCGAGTCCAACATGCCCGCAATCTCGTCGCACACCACCGACTCCGCCGGACTCATCCGCGGCGTCATATGCGTCTCGTCCGACGACAGCACATGCACGCGCAGAGGATACTTCGCCAGGTTAGGACTCCGCGCCCCCGCCATCGCCGCGCATAGAAACGCGAACAGGATGACCGCAACAATCCTCAGATAGCGGGAGATCGAGAGAGGGAGACCGGGCATTGGCATGGTTCTCCTTTGCAAACGCGTTCGCTCTGGCCGAAGTATAAACCTGAACAACTCGCGCACCTACTCGACGCCATTCGGTGCAACCGCAACCGCTGACGCAGCCTATCCAATCTCAGGATTGCCGGTACTCGACCGGAATGTGTCGAAGTGGATGCGAAAGTGTGCCGCAAGGGTTGCGGCACACTTGTAGCACCCTTCCCTACGCAGACCCAACTACGGAAGCCGCGTCCAAACACGTCTCAAAAAGATGCCGCCCGCGACGATAGCGGAAGGAGTCCTCTGTGCATCTTGAACGCTGGTTGCGATAAGCTCCCCATCTTTCTCCACTGCACCTGTGATGACGAAATCATCTTCCTGGGTCGTCACAATGGTACCTGCGGTAAGAACACGGGTGATCACGCCGGTACCGTCGCAGTTTACGGTGTAAGTTCCCACTTGCGTTCCTGTCACGAGCGTTCTGGCGCCTGTTGTGGATCCAGCAGTGGGCTCGTTGAGGATAAACGTTCCAGTCAAATTTCCTTTTCCATCCAGAGACCTCGTTGCCAATGCGATGGCTACGTTCGCGCCATACGTACCGACAATCGCATAGTTGCCTCCAAGGCTCGCGACGGTAAAGCACTTCTTGTGGTCTTCATGGTCTTCGGCAAGCGCGGCGGACGCAGCGAGAATCAAGGTCAGACTCAACGCTGCTACGGCAAACAAGTTCTTCTTGCTAAGCATAGTTTGATCTCCTTATGTGCGACTTTCACTGCTTCTTTACGACACTCAGAAGACTCGATCAACTCGGCTGAGCTTCTCGATGGCTATTTTCTTGTTGCGGAAACGGTTTTTCACACGGGGAAGGTACTTATCCGGGGAGTGTGTCCTTCTTCAAAAACACCGAACATTAGTACCCCTCCCTCAGCTCTTGTGTCAATCGGGATAACCTCTCTCGCGTCCGATTCGCATTCTTTTTTCTTTAATAATCCTGAGCGCACTTGGCGAGACCCAAGCTGCAATTGCGGTCGAAGAGTAAAGCGATTCCGAGCGATTCTACGGTTGGGTTTGTCGGCAATTCGGACGTATTCGACCTCGCGGGGGCTGAGCTTTGATCGGTGTAGTTCCCGAGATACAGCGTTTTCCGGCAACCTAGATCTCTCGCCACCGCTCGGCGCAGCCCACAGAATAAACATTGACATATATTCGTAAACCGATATATCGTATTTCGAATATGAAGCCTGATATCACCGATCTCCTGCCTCTTTCGCCCGCCACCCTACATGTCCTGCTCGCGCTCACCGGTGGCCCGCTCCACGGCTACGGCATCATGCTGGAGGTCGCGCGGCAGTCCAGCGGTAGTTACAAGATTGGCCCCGGAACGCTCTACGACAACATCAAGAAACTGCTCAAGCTCGGCCTCGTCGAAGAGTCTCCGGCGGACAAATTCGATCCCGATTCCGACGCCGAGCCGCGCCGGAAATATCGCCTCACGAAAATGGGAAGCTCCCTGCTGGCGGCCGAGACGGAGCGTCTAACCGGCGTACTCCGCGAGGCCCGACGCGGCCTGCGGCTGCATGAGGAGCGGCAATCATGACCCATCTCCAGCGGCGAATCTATGGCGCGGTTATCAGGTTGCACCCTGCGGCCTTTCGCGAAGAGTTCGGCAGCGAGATGGCGCACGACTGCGAAGACGCCCTGCAGGCCCGAGGTTTCGCGGCCCTGCTCGGCGACGCGATTGTTTCGCTCGGACGCCAGTGGAAGGCTCGCGCGCTCGCCCCACGAGAGGCGGAACAACCAGTGACAAGCCATCCCTTCCTCGCCGGGCAATACTTCATGGTCGACCAGGGAAGACTCACCGTGTTCGACCTGGCCTGCGCGTCGGTTCTGTCCGCCATGCTCTTCTTCGCGGTCGGGTTCGCAGCCAACCTCCCCAACCAACGAGCCGCCGCCAACCTTCAGGCGGTCGAGTCGAGCCACGACGGAGGCATCGACAACGCCCGCCATAATCCTTCATTTGCTGCAAGCAATCAGGGCCGCCGTGAGGGAGCCGTCAATTCCTCATACAGCTACGGTGTCACGGCCGCCCACGGCGTGGTCCGTCTGGGCCACGGGCCCGGATTCGGCGGATGGAGTTTGCGCTCCGGACTAAGAGGCGGTTCACCGGCTGGATCGCTGGCGGATGCTTTGCGGCAGTTGACGATGATCAGCACAGTCCTCTGGCTGACTTCGTTCTTCCTCCGGCGAAGTCCGGGCATCGGCAAGAGGGTCGTTCTGACCGCGTTAGGCCTGCTCGGTGTCGCCGCGTCCGTCGCATTCGGCTCCGTCCCCATGCCTCCCGTGCATGCGCAAATCCTGCACGCAACCGCCCCGCTGCCGTCCTTCGAGGTCGCGACAGTCAGGCCATGGCAACCGCCGCAGATGATACCGCCTCCTGTTCCGGCTCCCACAGGCTTACCGGATGTTCGTCCGACGGGACCGCCACGCAGGTGGGATCCTGGCCGTCCCGGCGGGCAGCGTACCGACCGCGTCCACGTCATCGGGCAGGTGTCGATCCTCCTTCAGTTGGCCTTCAATCTGCCCGTGGGCTCGGAAAGGCAGATCGTAGGCGCGCCCGGCTGGGTGATGAGTGAAGCCGATCGCTACGAGATCCAGGCAAAGATCGACAGCTCACTCTTCGCGGCCATGCAGACGATGACCCCCACCCAGCAGCGCGAACAGGTGGACCTGCTGGAGCAGTCACTGCTCGCCGATCGTTTCAAGCTCAAGGTCCACTTCGAAACCAGGGAACAGCCTGCTTTCGCGCTGGTCGTCGTTAAAGGTGGATCCAAGCTCACTCCGGCAAAACCAGGCGAGACCCCGCAGCTATCCGCCTCCGCCAATGAAACCACCGGCACCGCCGTCACTCTGGACCAATTCGTCCACTCTCCTCTGCTACGGCCCGAAGGCCGCATCGTGATTGACCAAACCGGACTCACCGGCGCCTACGACTTCACCATCAAGGGTGAAGACGGAGCCGACCCTGCTTCCTTCTTCACCTTGATTCAGGAGCAACTTGGCCTCAAGCTGGTGCCGGCAAAAGCCCCGGTAGAAGTCATCGTCATCGATCACATCGAGAAGCCTTCAGAGAACTGAATCATGGCCAAACGCATTCCGTACCCGTTGAAGAGGCTCTTCCTCGCTGGACTCGCCTCTCTCGTGGCTACCGCGCCAACGCATGCGCAGATCCTGCGCGCAACCACGCCGCTGCCGTCCTTTGAAGTTGCCACAATCAAACTAGTCAAGGGTGGAAAATATGCATTCCGGCAAGGTGGCCCGGACGAGGTTTACATCGTTGGCAGAACGACCCGGTTTCTGATCGAAGATTCCTACAATCTTCCGCCCGGCTCCAAGGACCGGCTACAGGGTGGTCCGGATTGGATCGACACCAACGAATACCAAATCGATGCGAAGATCGATGTGCCTCTCGCGGTCGCGATGCAAAAGATGTCGAACCAGGAGCGGCTTGAGCAGAGGCGCTTGCTGATGCAATCGCTCTTCAAAGAGCGCTTCAAGCTCAAGGTCCACTTTGAGACACGAGAGTTAGGGGTGTACGCGTTAGTGGTTGCGAAGGGTGGATCGAAGCTAACTCCCGCGAAGGACTTGCCGCCGCTCGATCCCTCCCAACCGTACCGGCCGCGAAACGTTGATGACATGCGCGGGAGCCTGATGATTGTCCCAAAGGGTGGACCGATGTTCGAAATGATCGTGAAGGGAGAAACCCTCGACCAGTTTGCAAACATGCTCACCCCACATCCTGAAATTGGCGGTCGTCCGGTCGTCAACCAGACCGGTCTTTCCGGTGCCTTCGACTTCACGATGGATTGGGCCCGCGAACAAGAGGCCGGGTCGGCGAGCGATGCCGGCGGGCCGGGCCTCTTTGCCGCGCTGGAGCAGCAACTTGGATTGAAGCTGGTGTCGACCAAAGCCCCGATCGAAGTTGTTATCATCGACCACATCGAATTGCCTTCGGAAAACTAGCAGAACGCGAGGACGACTTCATGATGCGAAGCCCAATCGGCAGCAAGAATCGCAGCCTCCTGATTGTGGGTGCATGGGTCGTCCTATCGAGTCAGCTCGCGTTGTGCCAGGCAAGCTCCGCGCCGGTTCCAGCTACCGCGCCGGCCACTGCTGAGACCGCCGAGCCGCCTCCTGCGTATGAAGTGACGACGGTCAAGCCTTGGGATGGGAATGGATTTGCACCGCCGCTACGGATCTACATTCAGATGGCTTTCGGTATCTCTCCCAACTCGGTTGCCCGCTTGATCGGACCAGAATGGATCAACGACGTGAAGTATGTCATTCAAGGCAAGCCGCCGGATTCGATACGCGATGCGATGCAGAAGATGACTCCCGAAGCCCGGGCTAACGAGATGCGGCAGATGCAGCAGTCTCTCCTGGCGGATCGGTTCAAGTTGAAGGTACACTTCGAGACGCGGGAGATGCCGGAGTATGACCTGGTGTTGGCAAAGGGCGGCTCGAAGTTGAAGGAAAGTCCCGATCCATCGAAGGGCTCCGCCAGCATGAGGAAGGGAGCCCAGGCCTCCCAGATAAAGGGTACGGCTCTGCCGATGAGGGTCATAATCAACTTCCTGATGAGCGACGAGGAACTCGGTGGACGCACAGTGATCGATAAGACCGGACTTACCGGGGTGTACGATGTGCTGCTGAATTGGGCGCCGCTCATGGCCGTGCCGAGCGCCGGAAATGGGACCTCTCCGCTACCCGACGCCGAATCGCCGTCGCTGTTGGTGGCGGTTCAGGAGCAGCTTGGCCTGAAGCTGGTGCCTTCAAAGGGCCCGGTACAAGTTGTCATCATCGACAGCATCGAGCGGCCCTCGGAGAACTAACTCCGCGCAACCGCTAGCCCGCTGTCAGCTCGTCACCACATGCAGCGCGAACGCGGCGCCGAGGATTGCAATCGTGTCCTCGGCCAGCGCAATTGGCCAATCCGCGCAGCCAATCTTTTCTACCAGGTCGCGCCGAACCATGAACCCGCCGAACGCGCCCAGCACCGCTCCCAGCACGCCGAGCAGCACACCTTCGAGGCCCGGTCCGTTCATCGCCGAAGCTGCAATCGAGCCGGCCGCGCCGCCCAGGATCAGCCGCCATATCAGCGGCCCTGGCGAAGTCCGGTTCGGTGCCTTCGGAAGTTTATCCGCGACCAGTTCGCCGACCGCCAGCACCGTGAACAGGACGGCCGCCCAAAGCCGCGCCGTCCACGCCGCCCAGGTACCGTCCACCGGGAGATATCCGAAGTAGGCAAACCAGCACAGCACCGCCATCGGCGTCATCGATCGCAGCCCGGTCGTCAGCCCCAGCAGCGGGATCGCGAACAGCCAGGACATCATCGCTATCGCCATTCAACGATCCTTCGCAAGCGGCACACTCCCGGCTGTCAGCTCAGACGCATCTTACGGCATCCGAGTTTCGGTCGTGGAAAAGTGTCTCATGCAAAGGCAGTCTTGTGCAGGCTCGATTTAGGGACGCAGCCAGGCGTACAACGGGAAGCGCTCGGCCATCTCCAGCACCTCGCCGCGAATCTTCGCCAGCGCCGCCGGGTCCGACCGATGCTCCAACGCCGCGACGATCCACTTCGCGATCACGCGCATCTCCGGCTCCTTCATGCCGCGCGTAGTCAGCGCCGGCGTGCCAATGCGAATCCCGCTCGGCTTCATCGGCGGATTCGTGTCGTAGGGAATCGCATTCTTGTTCACCGTGATTCCGGCTTCGCCCAACGCATGCTCGGCCTCGCTGCCCAGGATGCCCTTCTGGAACACATCGATCAGCATCAGGTGCGTATCCGTTCCCCCGGAAATCACGCGATAGCCTTCGGCGGCCATCGCCTCGGCGAGCACCTTGGCATTCGCCACAATCTGCTTCGCATAGACCGCAAACTCCGGCTGCAGCGCCTCTTTGAACGCCACCGCCTTGGCCGCAACGATATGGATCAGCGGCCCGCCCTGCTGCCCGGGAAACACGCTGCGATCGACGCCCGCGGCAAACTCCTGCCGGCACAGAATCATTCCGGCTCGCGGCCCACGCAGCGTCTTGTGCGTCGTCGTCGTGACGATGTGCGCGTGCGGCACCGGCGAGGGATGCACGCCGCCCGCCACCAGTCCGGCGAAGTGCGCCATATCGACCACGAAGTACGCGCCCACTTTGTCCGCAATCGCCCGCATCCGCGCAAAGTCGAACACCCGCGGATACGCGCTGCCGCCGCCGATAATCATCTTCGGCTTCTCGCGAAGCGCCGTCGCTTCCAACTCGTCGTAGTCGACCGTCTCGGTGTCGCGCCGAACCTGGTAGCCGACCACGCGATACAGCTTGCCGGAAAAATTCAGCTTGTGGCCATGCGTCAAATGCCCGCCATGCGCCAGGTCGAGCCCCAGAATCGTGTCGCCCGGAGTCAGCAGCGTCATATACGCCGCAGCGTTGGCCTGCGACCCCGAATGCGGCTGCACGTTCACATGCTCCGCTCCAAAGAGCTGCTTGGCACGATCGCGCGCCAGGTTCTCCACCACATCGGCGAACTCGCATCCGCCGTAATAACGCTTGCCGGGATAGCCCTCGGCATACTTATTGGTGAAGACGGTTCCCGCGGCTTCGAGAACAGCCCGGCTGACGAAGTTCTCGGACGCAATCATCTCCAGCCCCTCGTGCTGGCGGACGATCTCGTTCTGAATCTGGGTGGCAATCTCTGGGTCTGAGGAGGCAAGGGTGGCGCTCAAATCAATCGGCATTACCCTATTTTATGACAGTTGGCCGAACCGAGTCCGATCAAGACCATCTACACCGATTCACGCCCATCCTGCTGCCTTTGGAGCAAGCCCTGACGCAGAAGTGGGATGGGTGAAGTTAGTTGATAAGCCGATGCTTGGGATTGATCAAAGCGTAACCGGGCCCCGTCATACTGTGAGGCATAGATATGAAACACAGCTTTCTGGTTGGCGCAATCTTCGTCGCAATCGTTCTCGTTCCCTGCGTAATCGCCTTGCTCAGCGAACCTGAGGAAGCCGAATACGGCTCGGAAACGAACGTGCTCGAAGAAGGCTTCATCTAAACATCCCGCCGTCCCCCCTCGAATCGACCTCGGCCCAGAGAAAGCTGCCCTAAAGCGCCTGGGTTCGATCCTCCCTACATCAAGAGACAGCCACCCTGCTGCCTTTGGAGCAAGCCCTGACCCCGAAGTGGGATGGGGTTAACTACTTCAGCTAGTTGATGCTTGACTTTGTTCGGAGCGTAACAAGTCTCCGGCATAATCGAGGCACTATGATGCACAGCTTCCTGGTTGGTGCAGTCTACGTCGCAATCGTCATCACGCCCTGCGTCGTCGCCCTATTCACCGGCGCGGATCGCACGCAAAAGTCGCAGGACCAAAACCTCACCCGCCACGACATCGCCCTCTAGCCGCGCTCAGTGCCGTGCGATGGCTGGATAGCGCCGCAATTCGTCGTCCCACAAATCCCCAACCCATCGAATCGCAGAGCGCGGTCTGATCGACGCCGATCTAGGCGGTGGCCTGATCAAGCAACGCGTCGCCCGGAAAGGGCAGGGACGATCCGGCGGGTATCGCATGATCGTGGCGTACCGCGAGAAGAATCGAGCTGTGTTCCTCTACGGTTTCGCCAAGAGCGAACGGGCGAACATCGACAAGAGCGAGTTGGTTGAGTTACGAAAAGTGGGCTTGAACTGGCTTAATGCCACACCCCAGACGATCGGCGAAGCCTTAGAAGACGAGGTTCTCGAGGAGGTTGACCGTGACTAAGAAAAAGAACCTCAGCCGATTGAGCGAAGCCATCCTTGAAATGGCCGGCGACCAACACCGCATCGGCATCATGGATGACGCCGACTACCGCAAGATCACTATTCGCCACCTGGGGCCACAAGCTCCCGACACAGCGAAGCCCATCAGCGCCAAGCAAATCCGCTCGCTCAGAGAGGAAGCCAACCTCAGCCAGGCCGCATTTGCCCGCTATCTTAACCTCACCCCGGGCTACATCTCGCAGTTGGAGCGCGGAGCCAAAGAGCCCAAAGGCGCGGCGCTCACCCTGCTCAACGTCATTCGCCGTAAGGGTCTTGAAGTAGTTCTCTAGCCCTGTCGTGCCAAATCCCGGAACGCCTGGTACAGGAACGATCCCACGTACCAGCCGTCCATGTACTTATACGGCGTCTCGCCGCTGGTGTAGTGCCCGCACGGCAGCACCTTCGAGACATAATCCACGCCGCATCGCTCGAAGTTCGTCAGCACATCCTGCGACAGATGCAGCGGAAACGTAAGGTCGTACGTCGCGTGGACCACCAGCACGCGTTTCGGCGCCGTCGCGAACCGCTCCATATAAGCCATCGGGCTGATGCCCTTGAACATCTCCCTGACCTGGTCCTGCGTCAGCCCAGCCTCTTCAAACGCCGCGCGAACGTGCCGCGTGCTCTGCCCCTGCCACACCACATCACCAACCCACGTCGACGCATGATTGAACGCGCACACCCTAAGTCGCGGATCGTGCGCCGCCGCGATGAACGCGTAGCACGAGCCCAGGCTGGTCCCCAGCACGCCGAACTGGGTATACCCCTGCGTCTCCAGCCAGTCCATGCAGCTCCGAATATCGACGACGGCTTGCCGGCACGCCGAGATCGTACGGCCGACATTCGCGCTCATCGCGTAGTCGGACCGCTCCAACTCCGCCGGCCTGCGAATGTCGTGATACGGCTTCGACAGCCGCAACGCTGACACGCCGAACCGGTTGGCCATCTTGCAAAAAACATTGTGGCTCAGTGCGTCGGCGTTCCACTGCGGCATGACGATGATGGCCTGCTTCGGCTTGCCCGGCTGCTGCTTGTCGGCGGGCGCCGGATACCACCGCGCATTCACCTGGTCATTCTCGGGATACGGCGTGCGCACCGCCGACGTAAATCGCAGAAACTCCGCCGGCTCCAGTTCACCCGCTGCCGCCTGCCGCTTCATCTCCGCTTCCTGCGCCAGCGTCTCGGGCCGCACGTTGGTCGGAAACAGCTCCGGATGCCGCTCCTCCAAACGAAAGTCCTGCGGCACCGCATAGCCGAAGAAATCGTCCGACCGCCGCACAATCTCCTCATTCACCGCAATCATCTGGTCGAGATCGCCGAGACCCGCTGCACTCCCGTTTTCTTCCGCTGGCACCAAAACAGCGGAAGCCGCCGGAAGACCCGTCTTGCTTAAGGGCACGGGTTTACCCGTGCCATAAACCTCTTGATTGAGGTGGGGCTTTAGCCCCTGAGGTACGCCTTGCGATGCAGCATCTCCCGCAGCCTCACCAGCCGCGTCGCTGAAATCAGCCAGCCAATCGAATCCCCACTCGAGCGGCCGCACCACTCGATTCGTATCGCGCGTAGTGAGGTCCGTCTCCCACCGCGTCATCCACTTGCCGTACCAGCCCAAACCCATCTCTATAGTTTATCCGCAGGGGCTCCCATACGCAGTCAAAACGCCCAACCGAGCGATTGGCCGCACTCGCCACGACACCGCATTAAGCCGGGCAATCACCGGAACGGCGGCGTCACCGAGGCAGAGGTGAAGCCGCGGTTCGAGTTCCTCAGCATCTTCCGCAGGACGGACAACACAAAGTAGCGTCGCTGTTCGCTCAACATCGATCCGAAGGCCAACCGCCGTTTCCCCTCCAGCACAATCCCCGGCTGGCGATTCCAGTTGTATGTGTTGCTGCCAAAGCCTTCACGCACAGAACTGAACTCAGACCAAAGATAAGTCCGCTTCCAGCCCACCGGCCCAACCCCTATGAACACTGACAGATTGTCGCCGTTGAGCGCCAACTCAACTCTTCCGGCAACATTCATCACACACATCCCCACCAGAAAGAAGGTGCCGATTAGAAACGGAAGTCCAAAGAGGGAAGAGCCTGGATCGAAGTGTCCGGACCTGATCTGGGTTCCGTAAATTCCGCTCATCGATATTCCCGACCACACGCAGGTAAACGGTACCAGGAACAGGGCCATCCACGATCTGGTTGTCGCCCCCACGCGAAACCCGCCCGGTAGCTCCTGAAACCACGCACCGCTTGGCGGAGCATTCAGGTCGGCTCCTGCCGTCGCAGTACCTGCAACGAGTTCGGAATAGGAGAAATTTCTGCCGCAGTTGCGGCACAATGCAATATCGGTTGAGACGTTGATGTCGTCCATCGCGATCTTCGACCCGCACGATGGACAGATGATATTCATGAGCCAGCAGCATTTCACACTTCTCATGTAGACTTCAACTTTTCCCAGCACTTGCTTGCCGCTGAGGCCGTGAAGGAGAGCCTGCCTCTCCACTTCTCCGTGATGGATGTCGACTCGGATGAGTCGGTCGCCGCCGGCATCGCTACGATTTACGCGGAGGCTGGAAACAATTCAGAGCATCATCGAAAGCGGCACCTGGATCCTCCGCCACCCCGCCGGCGCGGGCGCCGAGTCCTCGATCGAGGGACGCAAGGCCGCCAGCGACGAAGACTACTACGCCCTGCAAGCCGCCGACGACGACACCTGGTACAGCATCATGGAAGAACGCACCGGGCTGGCCATCCGCCCGAAAGACTGAGGCCGTTTCTACTGCGCCATCATCGCCAGTTAAAACTTCGCGCGGACACGCGAATGATGGTGTCGCAACCGAAATAGCACTTCGCTGGTTGTCGGAGCACTTCAATGCGCGCAGGCCCGTTCCAAACCCTCTCGGCGTTGCTGTTCGCGTCGGCCATTCTCTCAGCACCACTCGCCGCACAGAACGCCACCCCACCCACTAACTCCGGCGACGACGCGACAACGACCCCCGCAAGCCCCTCCAACATATCCCCACTTAGGCACATCGGCGGCGGAGTCACGCCTCCGAAGGTGGTTTACCAGGTCTCTCCGCAGTTCAGCGAGCAGGCGCGCGCCGCCAAATTCAGCGGTGTGGTGCTGGTGAACATCATCGTGGACGCCCACGGCTTGCCGCAGAACGTCCACGTCCTGCGCGGCGTCGGCATGGGACTCGACGAGAGCGCCATGGAAGCGGTGACGCAGTACCGCTTCGAGCCGGCGATGTTGGGCGACAAGCCGGTCCCAGTGGAGCTCAACGTCGAGGTCAATTTCCAGATCTTCAAAGATCCTAAGATTCTGCATTCCGTCCCGCTCGAACTCACCGACACCGCCCGCCAAAACAAGGCCAGCGGCACCATCCTCGTCGCCTTCATCGTCGACACGGAGGGCAATCCGCAGAACGTACACGTCCTCCACGGCGTTGGCATGGGTATGGATTTCGAGGCCGTAAAAGCGGTCCACCAGTACAAGTTCGAGCCATTCGTCGAGAACGGCCAGCCGGTAGCCAAGCCGACCACCCTCCAGCTCAAGTTCGACGCGAAGTAGGAGCCTCCCCACGTCCGAAACCCCGCGCCGTGAGAAGATTCCGTATGAGCGATTTCATTCCGAAGGCTGGCAACATCAAGATTGGCGGACTGAGCCGGAAGGCGCAGAAGCTCCAGGCCATGCGTGACAAGGCAGCAGCCCAGAAGACCGGCGAGAAGCCCCACTTCGACACGTCCAACGGCTCCATGAAGGCGAAGGACTCCTTCGCCAACACCAAGAAGACGACCTTCCAGCGCAAAGCAGTCTAGCTCGGCGGAATGCGCGGCGCGTTATCGGAGCCAGCATCCACGGGTCACATCGAGCCCAGGACCATGAAGTTGAATCGCCTGGGATTCACGCTGTCCGCTTCCGCCGCTGCGGCCTGCGCAGTCCGTCATGTGGCAACGTTTGTCACAGCGGTGCCGGGATTGTTGCTCGTTCCGCCCTTCTTCCTGTTTGCCGGCGCGGTTTTCTGCGCAAGGGCAACCCAAACGGCATCGTTTACCACCAATAAGTTGTAATGACACGCGCCTACCTCACTTGTACCGTTAACTGGTTTCCTATGAAAGTGTTGGGGTGGCCATACCATGAATTCCCTTGAATCGAGATTCCGCCAGACCAAGCGAACGCATACTTTCCTCGAACGCATAGCTCGTGTCCCGTCCACTCTCGAGCCGGAGACAAGCACTCCCTCTGGCGTTAAACCTCGGACCACCCAGCCCGGCATTCCGCTCGACACGGCGGAACTGGAGCCTTCTCGTCCTCCAATAGAGGTCTTGTCGGACCTTCGTGAAGGATGGCTCGCCGGCGAAGAAACGCCGCCCGAGCCGGACAGTGAGGCCCCTGCGCAAAAGCGCCAGAAGTCGCGTGCCAAGAAACAAAAGCCCATAGCAAATTACGCAGACTTCATCGAATCCGTGAAGACTGCTGCCCGGAAGAAAGCGTTCTCCGCAGCAATGCGCTACGATCCCGGCGCCGAAAATGAACCGTCCGGGGCGAAGCTGGCACTCTTGATGATCGCCATTCTCATCGTCCTCCTTGGGATCGGTGCGCGGATCTGCGGAGTACCGGTGAAGTCGCTCTTTCAACCAGGCAAACTTTCGTCGATGATGGAGCTCGATTCGTCACCAACACCTGCAGTCGGCAACGCTGCCACGGTCGACCAGACTATACGTCCTCCTGCAAGGAAAAGGACGCGCCTAGTCACTGGTTGATCCAGTCAGCCTGTTTGATCCACCACGAAGTTCCTACTTTTTATTAGCGTCGGCCCGCAATGCCCTGAGCGCTTGCTCGCGCTCCCGCTGCTTCTCCATGCCAGTCAGCGCATTCTGGAATGCAGGCGTTTGAACGTACTCTTCGGTTGTCAGTTGGTGAGCGGCCTCGCGCTGACTCTCCCTACGCCGCCGCATGGCGAAGACCACGAGTCCCAATACCATCACTCCACCAAGAAGCAGACCTTCATCGAGCTCGATGGACCTCAAACGGACCACGCCGTCGGCTCTCCTGAAGATGTCGTATTCGTATGCCAGGTAGAGGCCGACAAGGAGGACGGCAATTAAAACGGCCATATCCCTAAGGCTGGTACGTTGCCTTAGCGTTGATCCCTTTGCCCGGGTAAATTTCATGGTTGGCCCTGTGGTAACAATACACGCAACCCCAGGGCGAGCCGGTACACGCAGCCAGATATTCGCGGCGGAGACGTTCATTCCGTCGTCAAATATCAAAGTGCCGAGAGTTTTCGGCACTGCTGACAACAGCTAAACCTCAGTTTTCCAGACTCGCCTCAAACACTTCCGTGCGGCACTGCGCGCAATAACCGCGCCCAGTTCCGTCGCTGTGAACAGCGGCCGGAGGAATGTCGATGAGCTTGCCGCAATTCGGGCAATTCGCGTGAAGCTCATGGATGAGGTGGGGGAATGAAGATGAGGAGTGGGCTGCTGCGGTTTCCGTGTGCAAGGCTGCACCTCCAGAAATGCTCTTGCCACGCTTTATACGCCCGCGCGTTTACGAGCGTCAATACTACCCCGGTGTGGAAATGTGCAAGCCGCCCTAAAGGTAGGTAATGTCTCAGTTTGAAGCCGGTACGTCGCAAGGGCTCCAACCGGCACGTCCATGATAAGTATCCGCGTAAAGCTGGAAGCCTTGACCACACCTTGCGCACTGGAAGTAATGAACTAAGGAATCTCCCGGCCACTGAGGGTTGAAGAGGTCTTCCAATGGACAGTCGGCGCGCACCATGGTTAGTGAACCGCGACTGACCATCCCCATTAACTGGCGGGCCGTGTCTCGGTATACATCGGGCGTGGCGATGTCGAATCGCTCCGATAGCTCCTCACATGTCTGGCAACCATCCATTCATCTAGTCTGCCAGAGCCGCGGTTTCCTCGCGGCCCTACAGTTCCGAAACGACCAAACAAACCCGCCCCACAATATAGTCCGCCGGCGTCTCCTCCGCGCCAAGCGCCAGCAGTTGCACAGGGCAGCTAGCCGAGAGCGGCCGCAGAATCAGCCTCCCATCGTCGAACTCAACGAAGCGCAGCACCAGGCAGGCGGGGCCGCAGCGCACCGCATACAAACTTCTTTGCTGCGCACGATACGGCGCCAGCGAATTATAGTGGCGATCCAGCACCACCACCGCGCCCGCGCCGATCATCGGATCCATTGCCGCAGCCTGCTGCTCGTCCGCACGAATCGCCACAAAGCGCTGCCACTTCGCGTACTTCGGAGACAAGCGCGATCGATTGTCCTGCAGCCGCGACGCCGAAACATGAATCGTCTCAATCACCGCCTCCGGCCGCACCACCGCCACATCCATCGCAGTCGACGCCGAGACCACTGGAATCGCCTCAATGGATTCCATCACCGGGCTGGCCGAGGCCGCCGCACTCAACTCCAGCGGCATGATCTGATCCACCGTAAGATTCTGCGCCGCCAGAACCCGGTCCAGCCCATGCAGGGAGAGAGCACGCTTTCGATTCAAGAAGTTAGAGATGTGTGCCTGGCGAAATCCAGCCTGCCGGGCCAGCGTACTGCCCGAGAGTGTCCCGCCTTCGATGCGACGAAGGGACTCAAGGCGGAGTAGCTCGTGGAGATCGTGAAAATTCATGAGGCGGTTTTCCTATCCTGTCGAATAATATCATCCTGCATAGTAATTTCATAGCGAAATAGACTCTTCCTGCATACATACTCCCGTAAATAACACTTAAGTAACATATGATATATGTATATTGCTATATATAAATGTTCATGTTGACTTGAAACTATGTCGAAAGCTATATATTGAGACTTGCCGCTCCTGCCATGGAGACCTGGAGGGTGACGCGCCGCACAATCGCGCAGCCCGGTGTCACCGGTAACGAGTGGGAAGAATTGCAAAGGGTGGAAGAAGAACTCTTCCTTGGAAAGACCGCAATATGAACGACAACAGATAGGCGCAGACGCGCGCTGAACGGGCCCAAAAGAGTCCCGAAGAGCATGTCTACGTCTTATAGCAACCTGAGCGAGCCCCTCCCTACGTAGAGAAAAGCCGAGGCTCGCCGGGGAAGAACTTGGGCCCTGGAGAACGAAAATGAAGTACTTGCGTGTCGAACTTAAGATCTGTGAAGGTTGCGGAGTGCTCTGGCTCCGAAAGACTGTTGGAGCCGGCGTCTACTGCGCGACTTGCATAACGCGGCTGTCGAGCTTTCCAGCTCCCAGGGCAATCCATTCCGGCGGCCGCCCGCGCCTGGCAAGAACCGCTGGCTGCTGCGCAAGTCACCGTCAGACAGCAGGCGCACGATGAGCGCCGCCCTGGTACTCCCCTACATCTGGGCCTTCGCCCGCGAGCAGGCCGACCTCAAGCGGCGAGTCGAAACTCCCGCCAAGCCGCTCGAACCGCGCCTGGCCTTCTACCGCAAATACACTGAAGCGCTACTCCGCAAATACCTCCGCATGTCCATGGAAGCGGGCAAAGTGCCGTCGCTGATGAAGCAGGAGATGTTTCGCGGCAAGGTGACCAGCTACCAACTCGGCAACTTCGACGACGTCGTCATCTTCCTTCACGATGTCGACCACTGCATCGAGAAGCTCGACCCCGAACTCCAGGAACTCATCACGCGAATCGCACTGGAGGGGTACAACATGGGGGAGACCGCCGTAGTGCTCGGTCTGCCACCTCGCACCACGATTCGCCGCTACGGAATCGCCATCGACCGGCTTACCCGCATCCTGCTCGACGTCAAAATCCTCCAACCGCTCAAAAACCCTCCACACAACGAATAGTGTCAAGGGGTAGCTTCCACAAAATATTTATTTTCTCTTTACCTATGTGCAACTTACGCATAAAAAATAGTTGGCATAGTAGTTATGGTCAAACTGCTATTCTATAAATGTTGAGTTAAGTAACGGGAGAGGCGCCGAAAGGCAGCCACTCCCGTTTCCTTTTTAACCCACAGCAAGTCAGTACACGAGCGAGTCAGCGAGTTAGCAAGTCAACACGGTCCACGGGCCTCTGTCTTGCTGACCTGCTGACTCGCTGCCTTTTGCTGACTCGCTGCATTCAAGGAGGTGGCATGGAGCATGAAGTAGATCACCGGCAGACCGCCTGTCGAGTAAGTGCCCGCGGAGCAGCAACCAGATCCAGAACGCAACGTCCCGCCGCGTTGGCAATGCATGCCATGG
>Ga0207048_10214_pt1 | contig 18496 bp, 14 predicted proteins | sample Alteio_BWMinCont_65_FD_153301 | JGI IMG/M metagenome (GOLD analysis project Ga0207048, IMG submission 153301) | Enriched cells from forest soil in Barre Woods Harvard Forest LTER site, Petersham, Massachusetts, United States -... | ecosystem: Environmental > Terrestrial > Soil > Temperate forest >...
CCGGCGGACGAAGACTCTTGCCAGATCGTCTTTGTAGACTTCCTCAAAGACTTCCTTGAAGTGCGGGTCGCGGAGCAGAAGGGCTACGCGCGGGCTGTTGACCGGCGCGATGACGACGCCGGCGTTGAGGAACTCCTCGTCGTCCGCGGCGTCCGGCAGCCCCGCCCAGACATCGCCGAAGTGTTCGATGCGCTGGTCGCCGTGCAGGTTCGTTCGGCCGTCGATGGCGACCGGCAACTCCGGCAGCGCCCAGATGAGATAACCACCCCAGTTGAAATCGTTGTATAGCGGCCCGGCGTAGCCCTTGTCGGCGACGAACTGGGCCGCCTTGACGGGAAATGTCTTCGCGGTTTGTTCCTTCATCGTGTCGTTGGAGAGATTGCGGAGCAACAGCGTCGCCAGCGCCAGACCTAGGACGCCGCCGGCGACAAGTCCAACGCGCGCCGGGGTGAAGCGGAATACGTCGGCGAAAGTGGCGGGCTTGCGGGGCAGCGTCGTGAGGAGGTACAGCGAGGACAGGATCAGGAGCCACATGTCGCGGCGCGAGCGGAACGCCAGCCAGCCGGAAAATGCCAGCAGGAGCAGGTCGAACAGGGGCAGCGGTTGACGCCGGCCCAGCGCGAAACAGGCCCCCGCCGCCAGCAGCAGCATCACCCAGTCGGACGGCTCGCGGAATTCCAGCGCCCGCAGCTCGTTGAGGTAGCGGAACGGTCCCGGTTGCGACGCGTATTCGAGGACCACGCGGTACAGGCCAATGCCATAGGGATTCAGGAACGTGGCCACGAAACAGGCGCCGGCGAGCGCCACGAGCTGCCACCAAGCGGGCGTCAGGGCGCGGGCGGCCGTCGATCCGGGTTCGCCCCTGCGCAGCAGATGGTCCAGCAGCGGTGCGGCGCAGGCGAGGAACAGCAGGATCAGGCCGTAGACGAACTGGATGTGGACATTGGCCCAGAGGACGAAGAGCACGGGCAGGAGCCAGCACAGCCGGGTGGGTTTGCCCGCGCGCAGGTCGAGGATCACGTCAAGCGTCAGGACGCTGAAGAGGATCGTGAACAGCCACGGCCGTTCCTTGAAGAGCATCGCGACGCCCAGACCGGCCGCGGCGGTGAGCGCCGTCGCCAGCAGGAAGCGCGGCTCACGCTTGACGATGAAACAGTGCAGCACCGCCGTCACGCCGACGCACAGGAGCAGCCGGAAAAAGACGATGCCGAGCAGGCCGAAGAGTTGATAGCAGCCGTAGACGAGGACTTCAAAGAGCCAACTGTAGGCGGCCCACGCCTTGTCCTGGCCGAAGGAGGAGCAGGGGTCGGTGGTCGGGACAGAGTGATGTTGCGAGACCCACTGGCCGACACGGAGGTGCCACCAGATGTCGTAATCGGCGTTGCCGTGGACCGTGGCCAGCACCGGGATACTATACAGGCAGCAGACCATCGCCAGCCGGATGAGGACTTGCGTGCGGTCCGGCGCCGGCGTGGATGCCACGTTGGTGCGCGAGTCGATTTTCACGACTTCCCGCGACGACGGCTGGAACACGATCGGCATTGGGAGAATCCTTCGGCTGCGCGGACGCGTTGGGGACGAACGCTGCTGAAAGATAGTTCACGGAACTGGCGCGGGCAATTCGCGCCGGCCCGCTGGAGGGCTAATTTGGACCTTTCGCGCCACAACCCTACGGGTCGTTTTTCCGGCTTGGCCGATACCTACGCCAAACACCGGCCCGGTTATCCGGACGCCGCCCTGGACTACATCGTGCAGAGCTGCGCTCTGGGCCGCCGTTCCCGGCTTGTGGACGTCGGTTGCGGCACCGGCATCTCGTCGCGGTTGTTCGCGGCGCGCGGCTTCGCTGTCATCGGCATCGAGCCGAACGACGAGATGCGCGCCCGAGCCGCAGCCGAGCCGATTGTCGCCGCCTTGCACGTGCCGCAGTACCGCAAAGGGACGGCCGAGGCGACGGGGCTGCCGGACGGGTTCGCCGACGCCGTGCTCGCGGCCCAGGCGTTTCACTGGTTCAAAGCCGACGCGGCCCTGCGCGAGTTTCACCGCATCCTGCGGCCGGGCGGCCACGTCGCCTTGATGTGGAACGAGCGCGACGAGCGCGACGACTGCACGGCGGCATACGGGACGGTGATGCGCTGGGGGCCGGAAGCGGCCGCGCTGGAGGGACAACGCGGCAGCGCCGGGGAAGTCCTCTTGCACCACCCTCTGTTTGTCGATGCGACGCGCGTGGTCTTTGGCAACGAGCAACCGCTGGACGAGGAAGGGTTGCTGGGCCGGGCGTTTTCCGCCTCCTACGCGCCGCGCAAACCGGCGGCGCGGGAGCGTTTCGCGGCGGCGCTGCGGCAGGTGTTCGCGGATTACCAAAAGGCAGGGATAGTCGTCCTCCGCTACGAAACCAGCGTCTACGTTGGCCGGCGAAAGGATTGACCGGGAGATAATCCGGCGAGCCCGCAGCGCCAAGCAAGGGCGAGCGCCCGTGCTTGGCGCTCCGGGCTCGCCGGCGGTGCGCTGTTGCGGTCGTCCCCTTCCGTTCCGCGGCTGCGCGTGCTACAACAGCGGGACGAAACAACATCACCTTGAGGCTTTACCAATGGCCAAAGTCCGTTTGTGGATCAACCCCCGCGAGTATGCGGTTTACGACCTGCCGCGCGTGTGTATGAAGTGCGGCGCCGACGCCACGACCGTCAAGAAAAAACAGTTTTCGTGGTACCCTCCGTGGATATCAGCCTTGGTGGTTGTGCCCGTGGCTTTCATCATCGCCGCCCTGGTCCTGACGAAACGCCAGAGCGTCGAGCTGCCGTTCTGCGACCGGCACAAGAACCACTTCCTGATCCGCGTCCTGGCCGGGCTGGGAGGCTTGGCTGCCGTGCTGGCTCTGGGCGCCGTGGGCCTTGCCGTCGTGGCCAGCCTTGCGCCGAAGCAGAACAACGACGACTATTTCGGTTTCGTGTGCCTTGGGTGGGGCGCACTGCTGCTGGTTTACGCCGTTGGGATTGGTGTTTTCAGCTCGTTGACGACGATCCGGCCCACGGAGATCACGGAGCGCGAAATCACGCTGACGAACGTGTCCCAGGAATTCGTCCGCGCCCTGGAAGACGAGGAGGCGGAGCTGGAGCGCGACGTGGACCGGGACGTGCGCGACCGCTGGCGCGAGAGGCGACGGGAACGGCTTCGGGACGACGACCGCATCGAGCGCGGCGACCGGCCGCCGCCGAAGCGTTCGACCGACGTCACCGAGGGGGAAGCGGAGTGAGGGCCGCGGCGGCGAGGGCGCGGCCGCAGGCGGCGGCGCCGATGAATCCCGCGTCGCCGCCGAGCTGCGCGTAACAAATCTTGGTCTTCTCGGCCAGCACCGGGAACACCATTTCGCGGACGTGGTGGCGGATGCGCTCCAGAAAGGCCTCGCCGGCCGCGGTCATGCCGCCGCCGAAGACCACCATCTGCGGGTCAATGACGTGCATCAGGTTCATCGTCCCGACCGCGAGATAGAACGCCGTCTCCTCGACGATCTTGGTCGCCAACTCGTCGCCGGCCGCGGCGGCGGCGAAGATGTCGCGGGCGGTCATGCCTTCCGCGGCGACGGGCAGGTCGTGCAGTGCCGAGTGGACGCCGTTTTCTTCGAGCCGCTCCTGGGTGCGCTTCACGACGGCGGTGGCACTGGCGTAGGCTTCCAGACAGCCCTTGCGGCCGCAACCGCAAATCCGCGGCCGCGAGCACTCGACCTTGATGTGGCCGACCTCGCCGCCGGCGCTGTTCTCGCCTTCGAGGATTTGGCCGCCGCCGAGGATGATGCCGCCGCCGACCCCGGTGCCGAGTGTAAACAGCACCATGCTGCGGTGGCCCCGGCCGGCGCCGACCCAGTACTCGCCCAGCGCCGCCGCGTTGGCGTCGTTCTGAAACGCCGTCGGCAGGCCGAACTCGTCCTGGACGTGGCGGCGGACCGGCACGTTCTGCCACGGTTTCAAGTTCGGCGGGTCGAGAATGATGCCGTTGGGGATGTCCATGGTCCCCGGCGTGGCGACGCCGATGGCCGCGATCTGCTCCGGGCGCACCTTGGCGGCGCGGATCGCCTCGCGGATGGTTTCGCACATGCGCCCCAGGCCGAACTCCTGGCCGCGGTGCGCCTCGGTGGGCAGGCTCACATTGGCCAGCGGCCGACCGGCGTCGTCCACCACGCCGGCTTTCATCGTGGTGCCGCCCACGTCGAGGCCGACGAATAACGGGGTGTTGCTCATGAGCAGGACTCAATTCTGAATCACAAGCTGAAAGCTGAAAGCTAATAGCTGATAGCTGTTTTCAAATTACAGCTTTCGGTTATGAGCTTTCAGCTATCAGCTCCTCAATCCTTCAATTTGACGAACTTCTTGTAATATTCCGCCACCTCGGCGTCCTTGGCGTCGCCGTCGTGCAGCAGGACGCCGTAGCGCAGCTTCAAATGCTCGCCCTTGGCGATCTTCACGAGGTCGCTTTTGCCCTTCAGCGCAGGGAAGCCGGACTTCTCCCGGCCGAACGGGTTGGCCGCCATCAGGCCGTAGCCGCGACTGTGCCAGGCGCTCTTGATGGGGTTGGTCGGCGCCGCGAAGATGGCGACGCCTGCTGTCTTGTCGCCCACCGGCCCGCTGTAGTCGCACCAGTCGGACACGTGTCCCCAGATGCCGTTCTTCTCGCCAACCTTGCCCTCGGCGTTGGTCAGGTGGCCTTTGCCCTTCTCCTCCGTAATGCTGTCGCGGACGCGGAGGCCGAAGGATCCCTCCTTGGTGTCGCCGAAGGTGATCGGGCAGACGTCCGCGTGCAGATCGATGTCGAAGACGAGCAGCCTGGCCTTGCCGAAGTTGTACAGGTGAATGGTGCGCGTCTCGTCCATTATCCTTTCGCCGTCGGTCGTCAGCCATTCGTTCGTGGTCGTCACCTGCCCGTGACTGCCATCCGTCACGGGCGCGAAGACCTTGGCACAGACAATGCGGCCGTAGCCCTTTTCCTCCGACCAGAAATCGACGCCCTGGGCGTTCTTGTTCTTGCTCTTCAGCTCGATGCCCTCCGGGATGACATCGCCGTGACAGAACCAGAGCGACTTCTGGTGGACGTGGTCGGTGCTCTTCTCGTCGGCGGGCGGCGGTTTTTCCATGGGCCAGGCGCGCGTGACCGTCAAGCCGCCGGGGGCGTTAAGCGGCCACATGTACGGCTTGGCGACCTCGGCGGCAATGTAGTAGTTGCCTACCAACTCCTTACCGCAGCGGAACTCGATGGCGTCCTTGCCTTTGACTTTGATGCCCACGTCCGCCGGCTCGGCGTCGGCCTGGAGGGCCAGTGGGGCGAGGATGACGGCCAGGAGGCCGAGCGGCCACAGGTGCAGTAGTCGTCCCTGATTTATGTGCGACATCGTTATACTCCCTCGGCCGCTTGCGGCGAAGCGCTTCGCCGCAAGCGGCAAATTCGGATTTCTCTTCGGCCCTGACACCTGGTGCGAGTATAAAGGGTATCTCCAGGGCAGTCTACCATCTGTTGAAATCTCCCGGTTACATAAACGCCAATGGTAAAGGAGTTGGTTATGCGAACGCGATTGCTGCCGAGCCTGGTGCTGCTGTGCCTGGTCGCGGCCCCCTGGCCGGCCAGGGCCGCCGACGACAAACAGCCCAAGGGTCTGCCCGCCCTCGTCGTCCGGACCAAATCCATCGACGGCTTGATCGACGACTTCAAATACCTCGCCGAACTGGCGGGCAAGGGAGAAGAGGCGAAACAGTTCGACGAGATGGTCAAGAACGCGGGCGGCCTCGAAGGGATCGACAAGAAAAAGCCGATCGCGCTGTACGGCCACCTCGGCGCCAACGGCGTGGATAGCCAGGTGGTGGCGATGCTGCCGGTCGCCGACGAGAAGGCGTTCGTCGCCATGCTCGAAAAGTTCGGGATCGCTAGCGAGAAGGGCAAGGACGGCGTTTACACGGCCACCAACGACCAGTTGAAGCAGGCGCAACAGACGGTTTCCTTCCGCTTCGCCAATGGCTACGTCTACGCCTCCAACGACGTAGCAAACATCGCCAAGGACAAGCTGCTCTTGCCCGCGCAAGTCCTGCCGACCGACAAGCTGAGCACGTTTTCGATCAAGCTCAGCATCGACCAGATCCCCGAAGAGCTGAAGCAGATGGCACTGGGGCAGTCGGAACTCCAGCTGGGTAACATCAAGGACGAGAAGCTGCCCGACGAGACCGACGCGCAGCACGCCTTCCGCATCGCGGCGATGGACGAATCGACGGGGCTGCTCAAGACGCTGCTGACCGACGGCCAGGACCTGTCGCTGTCGTTCGACATCGACCGCAAGACCGAGGACATCTCGCTGGCCCTGACGCTGACCGGCAAGTCCGGCAGCACGCTGGCCACCAAAATCGCCGACCTGGGCAAGATGAAGAGCATCGGCGCCGGCCTGGTCGGCAGCGACTCCGCCCTGAATTTCCTCGTCCACCTGTCCACGACGGAGAAGCTCCGCAAGGCGCTTGAGCCCGCCATCGAAGAGGGCTTGAAGAAGGCGCTCGACGAGGAGAAGGACCAGACGAAGCGCGACCTCGCCGCCAAGTTCTTCAAGGTCATCACGCCGACGCTCAAGAGCGGCGAACTGGACCTGGGCGTGAACCTGCGCGGCCCCAACGCCAACGGCCTGTACGCCGGCGTCTTCGCGCTCAAGGTGAAGGACGGCAAGGGTCTGGAAAAGGCGATCAAGGACCTGGTCAAGGACGCGCCGGCCGAGGACAAGAAGGACGTGACGCTCGATTTCGACAACGTGAAGGACGTGAACATTCACAAGGTGATGCCGGGCAAGGACTACTCCGAGGAAGCCAAAAAGGCGTTCGGCGACAACCCGGTCTATTTCGCCTTCCGCGATGACGCCGTGTTCGTGAGCATGGGGGAGGGCGGCCTTAGCGCGATCAAGGAAGCGATCACGGGCGCACCGAAGCCGAGCAAGGCGATCCAGCTGGAAATGGCGATGGGCCGGCTCATGAAGCTGGGGGGCGCCGACCAGGCGGCGGCCATCGCCGCGGCCAAGAAGGCGTTTGCCAAGAACAAGAACGGCGACCGCATCACCATTTCGCTGGAAGGCGGCCAGTCGTTCAAGCTGCGGGCCGGCATGAAGGCCCAACTGGTCACTTTCTTCGCACTGGTCGCGGAGGCCGAGGAGAAGAAGAAGGGCAATCCGCAATAAACTGGTTTCGGCCGCTTGCGGCGTTGCAACGCCGCAAGCGGCCAGAACTCCCCTCGCTCCGATGCGGTCCCTTCCGTATAATCCTCCTGTCGTGTGTCGCGGACGCCCTCGACTTGCACCTTTCCCGACCTTCCCGTCCGCGCCGCCGTTATCCCCGCGCGTCCAAGCTAAAGGATCTGTTCCATGTCCCGCCGGAACCTGGCCTGGTTGTTGGGCATTGCCGCCGTCTCCGTGTTGTCCGTCGGTGTCTTCGTCCGCGTCCCCTCCCGCGCCGACAACAAGGATTACGAGCTGGTGCGGCTCGTCGTGGACGTGCTCCACGAGGTGCGCGAGAAGTACGTCGTCGATATCGACGAGAAGCGGGAGCGCAAGCTCGTCGAGGACATGATTAACGGCGGGCTGGAACGGCTCGACCCGCACTCGACCTATATCAACGCCTCGGAGTGGAAACAGTTCGAAAAGCAGAGCAAGGGCAAGTTCGGCGGCATCGGCATTCAGGTCGGCTACGACCGCCAGAACCGCGGCGTCCTCACCGTCATCAGCCCGATGGCCGGCACCCCGGCGTACCGCGCCGGCGTCCTCGCCGGCGACGTCATCCTCAAGATCGACGGCAAACCGACTGAGAACATGCGCCTGAGCGAGGCCATCGACCTGATCCAGGGCAAGAAGGGCGAGAAGATCACCCTGACCGTCTTGCACGAGGGGGCCAAGGAACCCGTAGACATCTCCATGGTCCGCGACGAGATCAAGATAGACAGCGTTCTGGGCGACCTGCGCAAGCCGGACAACCCCGAACAGTGGGAGTTCTTTCTCGACAAGAAGACCTACGGCGTGGACCGAATCGGTTACATCCGGCTGACCAATTTCAGCGAAACGGCTGCGGCCGAGATGAAGGCCGCGATCACGCAGCTGGAAAAAGACGGCGCCCAGGGCCTCATCATCGACCTGCGCAACGACCCCGGCGGCCTCTTGCAGTCGGCGGTGGAGGTCGCGGACCTGTTTTTGGAAAACGGCCGCATCGTCAGCACCAAGGGCCGCAACGAGAAGGAAGAGATTTACGACGCCAAGCCGGAGGGTACCCTGATGCTGCCGGCCGAGAAGTATCCGATCGTCGTCCTCGTCAACAAGTACAGTGCCAGTGCCAGCGAAATCCTGGCGGCGGCCCTCCAGGATCACGGCCGCGCGGTCGTCATCGGCGAACGCAGCTACGGCAAGGGCAGCGTCCAGAACATCATTCAGATGGAGGGCGACGGCGGCCGGCTCAAGCTGACGACCGCGAGCTACTGGCGGCCCAGCGGCAAGAACATCCATCGCTTCCCCGACAGCAAGGACACCGACGAATGGGGCGTCAAGCCCAACGCCGGCTTCGAGGTGCCGATGAAGGACGAGGAGCGGATCGAATACATGCAATTTCGTAACGACCGCGACGTGGTGCGCGGAGCGAAGCCGGACAAAAGCGACGACGGCGACAAGAAGGACGACAAGGGCGACAAGAAGAAGCCGTTCGTGGACCGCGTGCTGGAAAAGGCGATCGATCACCTCAAGAAAGAGGTCAACAAGAAAGGCGCGGCGCTGGACGTGCTGGATTTCAAAAGAGCCTAATCCCAGGGTCACATTCCACCGGACCGCTTGGGGCGAAGCGTTGAACGCTTCGCCCCAAGCGGCTTTTCCGTTCCTGCACTGGCACGGACAGCTGATTGACATGCCCGATCCGCCCGCGGACAAGACTTGAGACGGTCCGGCGAAATATCGAAATCGCACAACGAGCCGCAAGCCGAAATTGGCGCAGGAGTTCCTTCCGCGACCGCTCGGTGAGCGGCTCCTTTTGTTTTCCAGCACGGATGATTGTGGTAAGGGTTGTACGTATCCGTATTCCTGTGCGGACGGAATGGGCGGAACCGAACGGGCCGGTTGAGCGTCGTAGTGGAAGGCCGGCAGGGTAAGGGAGGGTGGCGGGGGGGCGGCGCGGTCCAGGTTTCGGCCGCGGACAGACGATAAGAGGTTTGGTCCAACGGGAACTTTAGGGCGCCACTGAAATACCGAGGGCTAACGGACCTGCAACTCGGCCACGGTTTTTGGCTTTTCATCAAACCTGACCTAAGCTGTTGTATCGCAACTGTACACCGCCTTCTCACCTGCGCTGGAAACACTCCCCATGACACGACCGCGCCGTCTGCGCACCGAATCGGTCCAGTCCCCGCTGGAAACCTATTTGCGCGAAATCAACGAGACGCCGTTGCTCAACGCCGAGGAGGAAAAGCGCCTCGCCTACCTCATCGAAGACGGCGACAGCGAAGCCCGCGACCGCATGGTCCGGGCCAACCTCCGGTTGGTCGTGAACATCGCCCGTAGTTACACCGGAAAGGGGCTGGGCCTTCAGGACCTCATCGAGGAAGGCAATCTCGGTCTGCTGCGGGCTGTGGAGGGTTTCGACCCGTCCATGAACACCCGTTTCAGCACCTACGCTAGCTACTGGATCAAGCAATCCATCAAACGTGCATTGGTGAACACGGCCAAGACCATCCGCATCCCCGCGTACATGGTCGAGTTGTTGGCGAAGTGGCGCCGCGCCAGCGCCAAGCTGCAAGAGGAATTGGGCCGCTCGCCCACGCAGGAGGAGATCGCCCGCAGCCTGAACCTGCCCAAGAAGAAGCTGAACATCATCAAAAAAGCGATCCGCGTGTACAACTCGGCCCCGCAGACCGACCAGGCGGAAACGGGCTGGTCGCTGGACGAGATGCTGCAGGACGGGCACACCAAGACGCCCGACACGGAAATGGTCGAGGCGGACGACTTGCACCACGTCCTGGACCTCCTTGAGAAGATGGACAAGCGCGAGGCGACCGTGTTGCGCATGCGCTTCGGCCTCGACGACGAGGAGCCGAAGACGCTCAAGGAGATCGGCGAACGCCTCGGCCTGACGCGCGAGCGCGTCCGCCAGATCGAGAGCGAGGCGCTGGGCAAGCTCAGCGAAAGCATGCACGCGGAATAACTCTGCCCGCTTGCGGCGTTGCAAATCTTGCAACGCCGCAAGCGGCAAACATTTCTTTCAACCTCCTCCGTGCCGTGTGGCGATAACGAAGGTACACGTCCGCGTCCCGTCCGGCGGAGTACCGATATGCCCGCGCGACTGCTCGGTTCGCTCTTGCTGCTCGTGGTGGTGCGTTGCGCCGCCGCGGGACCGCCGCCGCCGCCCGCAGTCCAACGCTGGCAAATGGGGCAGGAGGCCCTGCGCAACGGCAACGTGGATGAAGCGATTGAACTCTACCGTCAGAGCCTGCAACTCGACGCCGGACTCACCCGAAACTATTTGAGCCTGGCGGCCGCCTACAGCGCCAAGGGCGACGACGACCGTGCCCTGGAACACCTCGTCCGCTACGTCCAGAAACAGCCCGACCACGTCATGGCCCGCGCCCACCTCGGCGAAATGCTGCTGCGACTAAAGCGTCCGGCGGCGGCCCGCGTCCAGTTCGAGCGGTGCGCGACGGACATGCAGGACCATTCGGAATTGGACGCGGAGAAGCTCATCCACTGCGAGTCGCGCCTGATGGAACTGGCTGAAGCCCTCGACGACGACTACGGCGAACACCTGCACCGCGGCATCGGCCTGTACCTGCTCGCCTGCCAGCGGGAGACGCTGCCCGACCCGAACGGCCAGCTGCCAGTACAGGGGGTGTTCTTCCGGGCCGCGGCCGAGTTGAGCGCCGCGCGAGCCGAACGGCCCGACGAAGCCCGGCCCTGCTGGTACCTGCACCTGGTCTGGGCGCGGCTGGGGCAACAGCACCCGGCCAACCGCTGGCTCCGTCGCACGGAGGAGGAAGCCGCGCTGGCCGACCTCACGCCGGCCGAACGCCGCGAGCTACAGGCCGCCTGCCGCGCCGCCGTCACGCAAGGACGGAAATAGCGCCAACAATTCACCTTCCGCGGCGTTCTCCCTGGGAGAGGGTTTCGCCCTCCCGTTGACACGTCCCCCGCCGGACTGCTAGCCTCTACTGAAAGTCCCGGATTCCCTTGAGGTTTTCACCATGCACCATCGCATTTCGTCCCATACCGCCGGCCTTTTGTTCGCCCCCGGACTCGTCCTGCTCGCCGCCGCCTTCGTGCAGGCCCAGGGGGCGAAAGAGTCTGACCCGCTCGCCAATGTGAGCATGGAGGAGTTGGAGAAGGACATGGGGAAGTACCGCTCCAAGTACAACGATCTGTTCCGCGGTACGACCTCGCTCGAGGCCGGCGACCAGGAGCAGGTCAACGCCATCGACACCGCCGCCCGCTATACCCTGTATCGCTTTTACGACTCTCGCATCCAGAAGCCCGGGCCGAGAGACATCTCCATCGACCGGGTCTTTCAGGAATTCGAGGATATGCAGCTGAAAGAGATCCTGAAGAACAAGGAGAAGAACACCGGCGTCGCGCAGCTTTTCACCAAGAAGGTCATCGAGCACGCCAAGTTGGTCCTGCAAACGCCCAGGCCGAAGGGGCCGATCGCGCACGTCAACGCCGCCCACGTCTTGGAACGTCTGACGAAGCTCGGCCAGCCGGAGTTGGCGGACGCCCTGCTCGAAATCCTCAACCAGCAATTGCAGTACGACGCCGCGCCGGCCGAGTGGAAGCGCAACGACGGCGTGAAGTTGTACGTCCTGCGCGGCCTGGGCGAGATGCTCGCCTTGCAGGACCAGAACCCGCCGGGGCTGAACAACGGTCAGGAACAGAAGATCATCCTCGCCCTGGTGCAATTCATTGAGCGCAAGACGGAGCCACTGCTGGGCAAGGGCGCCCCCGCCGAGGAAATCGACGGCTGGCGCGCCCTGCGCCGGGAGGCGGTCCGCGCCCTGGCCAACGGCCGCCTGGCCGCGCTGCCCAACAATGACAAGACGCAGCCCGGATTGCTGCTCCTCCGCGTCATGGCGCGCGACGGCGTTACGCCGGAGCCGCGCATGGACGAACGGCTGGAGGCGGCGATCGGCGTGGCCCGGCTCAGCCCGGAACGCACGAAAACCTATCAGCAGGAGTACGCCGCCTATCAGCTGGGCCTGTTCGTGGACGCGCTGGCCGGCTACGCCGGCCAGGCCAAGGAAGAGCAAAAGCCAATGAAGGTCTATGCGGCCCGGCTGCTGGATGCCCTGGACGGGATGCGGACCCCCACCAACAAAGACACTGTGGGCAAGATCGTCAACGAAACGTACCGGCTATTGCGGCCGCTGGAAACTTCGGGGACGACGGTTGACCTGGCCACCCAAAGGAACACGTATGGCCAGTGGATGACCACCAACCTGCCGAAGAAGGATAGCCTGTTTGAGGGCGTCAAGGACGCGACGGTCAAGCCGGCCAACCGGCCAGAGGACGAGGCACCGGAAAAGTAACCTTCGCCGCTTGCGGCTGGGCGCTCAGGCGCTCCCCAGGTCGCCCAGGATGGCGGCGGCGCGGTTGCTGTCCGCCACGGTGTCGAAGGCGACGTAGCCGACGAACTTGTCGGACAGCACCGACAGCGTCAAGCCCTGCAAACTCAACCCCGCCAGCGCCCACTGCTGCGTCAGCCGGTGGCCGAGGCCGGCCATGTTGTCGCCCTCGACGCGCAGGACCACCGGGTCGTTCGTCTCGTGCAGCCCCGCCGATTTGGCGGCCCGCACCTGCATCGGCCCCGTGATCGGCGCGACGAGCAGCACGCCGGTGCCGGGTTTGTCCGGCTGCCGGCGCGTGTAGATGTATTCCAGGTTGGCGCCGGCCTGCGCTAACAACTGAAGTTTGACCGCCACGCCCCCCGCCTGGTCCATGACTTCGCCAGCCCAGACGTGGACCCGATCGAGTTTAAAGCCCATGATTGCCACCCTCGCCAGATTAAGACCGCCCCGCCCCCGCGATTATAGCCCAGCCCGGCCGCGGCGCGAAATGCGATCTGGGAAAATTTGCCCAGCCGCGGCCCGACAGGAGTTCGCGCAAACGCTTTCCCGGCGGAAGCGTCTTATTTTACGTCATCGGCCATCCTCGTTCGGAGCCGCACTCGGCGGGCCGATTTCCCAAGATTCCATTTGCGATTAGGGAGCCGGGTCGTCACAATAACAAGACAAGGGTTGCTGTAAACTCGCACAACAAACTCCTGCTGGGGAAGACAAACCATTTCGCGGAGGTTTTTGGCATGAAGCGCTGGTTGCTAGCGATAGCCGTGCTGCTGGGAGCGTCCGTCGGTTACGCATCGGCCGACTACATCGTCATCGTCGCCAACCTGGGTGAACAGCGGGAAATCCGCACCGACCCGAACGGCGGCGGCATCGGAGCCATCGGCCAGGTTGGCCAGTTCGGCCAGTTCGGCCAGTTCGGCGGCATGCCCGGCGGCATGCGCGGCGGTGGTGGCTTCCCCGGCGGCATGGGCGGCATGCGTGGGGGCGGCATCGGCCAGATAGGCGGCATGCCCGGCGGCATGCGCGGCGGCGGCTTCCCCGGCGGCGGCCAGATCGGCGGCGGCGGCGCTCTGGGCCTGGGCGGTGGCGGCAACTTCACCGGCAACCCGCCCACCACTCCTCCCAAGCCCGGCGACATCGAGATCGATCCCGACGCCGTTCCCCTCTACGTCGTCGCCATCCTCGAAATCCGTAATCTGCCCGCCCAAAGCGTGCAACTCTTCAACAAGCTCGGCAAGGTCGAAGTCGAACACCACTGGGGCAAATCCTTCCTCCTGGCCTACGCCGACGAGGAACGGCTCCATTACCGCAGCGACATCATCCGCCGACCCGACGGCACGGCCCTGCCGTTGCTGTCGGACCAGTACGAGAAAAAGCACGCCGCCCTTATCAAGGGAACGGAGAAGCCGGACACGGGGAGCGTCCTGGACCTGGCGCAATGGGCGCTGGAACACGGCCTCCTCCCCAAGTTCACCGAACTGATGGACGGCCTGGCCAAGGACGACCCCGCCGAGAAGTGCGTCGCCGCCTACGTCACTGTCAAGGCGGCCCTGGACGCTCCCCTGAAGGACAACGGGTCCACACCGGAGCAGGACAAGTTGCAGGAGAAATACAAGCTGCGGCGGACGGCCCGGATCAACGACCACTACGTCGTCTACCACCAGTCGCCGACCGACAGCCCCATCGAGGTGAAGTCGCGGCTGGACCGGCTCGAAGCCAACTTCCGTAGCTTCTACTACTGGTTCGCCATGAAGGGTATCAGCCTGCCAGTGCCCAAGGAGCGCTTGACCACGGTCCTGGCCAGCAAGGAAGGCGATTTCACCGACCTGCACAGCGTGCTGACTTCCAGTCCGGTGGTTGCCGACGGTTTCTTCGCCCGCCGCGAAAACCTGTCGATCTTCTCGGCACGGCGGCTCGATGACGGCTACGACGCCCTGGTGAAGCTCTCCGACCCGCTCTGGGCCGCCGGCTACAACCGTGAGGAACTCTTCAAGGGCGTTAACAAGGGCGTCCCGTTCCGCACGCCCCTTTCCAAGCAGATCGAGGCACAGGCGATGGCTCTGCTCTTGAAGGCGATGGAGAGCGACGGCGAGCGGGCCAGCGTCAGCCACGACGGCACGCGGCAGATGGTCTATGCGGCCGGTTTGCTGCCGCGCAACGTCGCCGCACCGGAATGGATCCAGTTCGGCATGGGCAGCTTCTTCGAGACGCCGCTCGGTTCGCCGTGGACCGCGACGGGCGCACCGCACGTCGAGAACCTGTTGAACTTCAAGGATTACAAGAAACTCAAGCGCCTGGAAAGGACGCCGGGGGAGACGCTGCGCATGGTCGTGACCGACGCCTACTTCCGCGACGCGGCGCGGAGCAAGGACCCGGCCCGCGCGGCCCTGGAACGCAAGGCCCGCGCCGCCACCTGGGCGCTGACCTATTTCCTGATGCAGACCCGGCCGGACGGCGTGTTGCGCTATTACAAGGAACTGAGCAAACAGCCGCGCGACGTGGAACTGGACGCCGACACGCTCCTGGGCTGTTTCGCCCGCGCGTTCGACCTGGTGGACAGCGGCAAGAATGTGGACGCCCGCAAGGTCGATGACCTGGCCAACCAGTGGGACCAGTTCATCACGAGGGACACCAAGTTCGAATTTGAAGACGAGGTCAACCGGATCCGTGGGTTCATCGCCTCGGTGACCAAGGAAACGCCCAAGGACAAGCAGCCCGGTGATGGGACCAATCCGCCCACGACTCCGGGCGGCGGTCCCGGCAGGCCGGGCGGCCCGGACGGCGGTCCCGTAAAACCGCCAGGGGGTCCGGGCGGGCCTGGTGGCCCTGGTAGACCACCCGGTGGCGGGCCGGGTGGGCCTCCGTGAGCGACGGGGCTAGCCTTGTTTAGATGACGATGGCCGTGCGGTCCAGGACTTTCTTTTCCTGGGCCACACGGCCTTTTCATTCGCCGCTGCAACCAAGACCGTTATTCGGCCAGGATGTCCACGAGCTGTTTGAGGTAGCGTAGGCCGCCGGCTTCGTTGGCCAAGTTCCGCACCTTGATGATCAGGTCCACCGGGCTGCCGGCGCCGGCCCTTTGCGAAGTTGCGGTGGCGCGCTTGCGCTTTTCCGCCCACTTCTCGTGCTTTTCCTTGCTCTTGATGTAATAGACCAGCGTGGGTCGCACCTTGATGCCCCTGGCCCCGAGGAGGGCGATGATCTCCTTGGAGCGCGCCTGCGGGTGCTGGGCGATCGCCTCGCGGATGGCGGCGGACTTGTTGACCGGCGCGCCGTTGCCGCCGTCGGATTTCGATTTCGCCATTGCCATTCCCTTCATGTGAAGACGGTCCGTGGATTATTAGACCTAAGAGTCTAACGGTCAGGGCTAAGATTCTTAGAGTGTAAAGGCTAAGGTCTCCAGAGTCAAGCAGGACTGGACTCCTCCGCGCGCATCCGCTCCACCAGCGCCGCCATCTGGCGCTTCATGTCGTCGTACGACAAATGCACGCGCTGCCCGTGGCCGGGCAACACCCACTCGAATGAATAGTCCGCCAGCCGCGCCATCGACGCGACCTGCTTGGGCCACGAATACCAGCAGTAGTCGCGCGACGCGCTCAACCGCCGGGTGTCGCGGTCCCAATCGAGGTGATCGCCGGTGAAGAGAAAGCGCTGGCGGTAGAGCAAGACGCAATGTCCGCGGGTGTGCCCCGGCGTCGGGATCGCCAGGAAATCGGGGGCGACCTCGGATGGTTCGTCGCCGTCCAGGACGATCTCGGCGCCCGGCTGGGAATCCAGCTCGGCGCGGTGGATGATGCGCAAGCTGCCAAACGTCGCGGCGTAGCGCTCGGCGTCGGCCACGTCGTCGCGGTGGGTCAGGAAGATGTAACTGATGCCGCCCATCTCTTGAAAACGGCCCACGAGATACGGCAAATACTTGGGCGAGTCGATGAGCCAGTTGCCCTCCGAGTGGCGGATGAAATAGCTGTTGCCGCCGAACGACTTCGGCGAGTTGAAACCGCAGTAGGCGACGCCGTCTTCCAGGGCTAGCGGGAAATCCTCCTTCACACGGCTCGCCTCATTGTGCCCTAGGTTGCCGATCGATCCCGTCGGGCAGGAGAGCAGGGCGCGAAAAGCCTCGCGCCGTTGGGTTGCATTGCGCGGCTGCGCGCGCACAAACGAAAACTCGCCGGAGTCGGCAAACGTATCCGGGGCGAGCTGGCGGCAGGCGTCGCAGTTGATGCAGGTCGAATCGACGAAGAAGTCGCCGTCGGCGTTGAGCGGCAGACGTTTTTTCGGGTTGGCCATGTTTCGTCCTCTACGCAAGGTGCCGGTGGTCGATTGGCGTTGCCCGCCCACCGCGCGGCCGTTATAGCGGTCGAGCCGAGGGAGATTCCCTCCGCCGACCCGGCACCGGCTCGCAACCGGTGGACCCATTTTACCAAATCGAGGGACCGACCCGTGCTCACCCGTCTTCCCATCCTGGCCGCCTGTGTACTGGCCGCCGCCGCCACCACGCAAGCTGCCGACCCACAACCGAAGCTGGTCAACACCGTCTATCAAGTAGCCGATCTCGTCGTACCGCTGCCCGCATGCGATCATGCTTCGTTCTGGCACCTGGAAACGACGGCCAAGAAAGGCAAGTCGCATACGACAATGGAAGATCGACTCATCCGGCAGATTGAGCACGCCGTGCAGCCGGCCAGCTGGGATAAGAACGGTGGGCGGGGCACCCTCCAATACTTCGCCCCGACCATGTCGCTCGTCGTCAGCCAAACGCCCCAAATCCAAGAGCAGATTGCAAACTTGTTGAGCCGGTTGCGCAAGAACCAGGACATACAGGTCGCACTGGAAGTGCGTTTCCTGAGCGTATCGCAAGACCTCCTGAAGCGGACTGGGATCGAGGTCAAGGATGAGGCTTGTCCGCTCGGAAGCGCTGTCCGCCAATTGAACGAAGTCGCCGACCCGGATCAGGAACCGAAATTCCTGACCGACGCAGAACGCCTGCTGTTACTCAAAGGAGCGTCCGACGACGTACGGACGAACTGCATGAGCTTGCCCAAGTTGACGCTGGCCAACCACCGGACGAGCACGGGAACAACTCCGCACGAAATGGGGCAGGATATTCCTGGCTTTATCGTGAAGGTCCATCCGGTCGTGTCCGCGGACCGGCGTTTCGTCAAACTGGGGCTGAACATCCAACAGACCGATGAGCCATTGGGAGCCGTCGAGAAGGTGGTCGCCCTTCCGGACGGCGGGACGGTCCTCCTCGGCGGCTTCCGAAAGATGGCCGACGTTCAGAAGGAATACGGCCTGCCAGTCGTGAGCAGTATTCCCTACGTTGATCGCCTCTTTCGATGCGCGGCCCCGGCCCGCGAGCTGCGGCGCGTGTTCGTGCTGGTGACGGCGCGGGTCGTCGTACCGCAGGAAGTGGAAGAGAAGGTCGCGGCGCCCACCGTTTGTTGGAAGTCGCAGGAGGTGCAAGGCGCCGAGCCGACGGCGAAAATCCTGGCGGATTTGCTGCACGCGTATGACACGGCTTGCGACGAGGGCCGCGGCGACGAGGCGGACAAGCTGGCGCGGGCGGCGTTGATCCTCGACCCGGCGTGCTTCCATCGGAAGCGCTAACCGTTGGGCGAGCCAGTCTCGGCTCGCCCTTGCTTAGCGCTACGGACTCAGGGCACCACCGCGGGCCGCCACCGGGGAGAACTTCCGAGCGCCCGCGCTGGAGGCCGCCTGTGGCGCGCAGTCCGCGCAAGAAAGCTCGTCCTTGGATTCCGTCCCGGAGTATCATGAGAATAAGGAATAACAAGCTTCGCCTTCCGGTTAGGGGAGCATCATGACCAAGAGTTTTCAGGCCGTTTACGAGCACGGAGTGCTTCGGCCCCTTGAGCCGCTAAACCTGTCTGAACACGAGCAAGTGACGGTCACT
>Ga0207048_10154_pt1 | contig 18494 bp, 15 predicted proteins | sample Alteio_BWMinCont_65_FD_153301 | JGI IMG/M metagenome (GOLD analysis project Ga0207048, IMG submission 153301) | Enriched cells from forest soil in Barre Woods Harvard Forest LTER site, Petersham, Massachusetts, United States -... | ecosystem: Environmental > Terrestrial > Soil > Temperate forest >...
TTGATGATGGTGTCGGTTTCAAACTTCAACCGGTCCTGGTAGCGCTGGCGCTGTTGTTCACGCTTGGCTTCGTCAGGAAACAGGTGCACCAGACGCAGCTCCAGGCCTTCCTGCGATTGCTGAATCAGGAATTCTCCGATGGTCATGCCGTCCGGCGTCGGGAAATCCGGCAATTGGGGCTTGCCCAGTTGCAGTACCAGGTTACATCGCTTGGCAATTTCGATCGAATTCTGCAAAGCTGCCGGCATATCGGCGAACAGCTCGGCCATTTCAGCTTGTGTCTTGAACGATTGCTGGTCATTGAAGCGACGTACACGGCGCGCATTGGCCAGCATTTCGCCTTCAGCGATACAGGTACGCGCTTCATGCGCGACGAATTCTTCTTTATCCAGGAACTGGATAGGATGGGTAGCCACCACCGGCACGTTGAATTTGGCTGCCAGCGCCACCGCCTGACGCACATGCGCCTCCATATTGGGCTGATCGGCGCGCTGGATCTCGACGTAGAAATTGTCAGGGAAAATAGTCGCCCAGCGTTCAATGCAACGCTCAGCCAATCCAGTATTACCGTTATCGATAGCAATGCCAATGTCGCCGAAGTGCGCGCCGGACAGCGCAATCAGGCCGTTGCCGCCGCTCTGGTTTTTCAGGTCGGCCAGCCATTCAGCGCGAATTTCAGCGCGGCCACGATGCAGGTTTTCCAGCCAGGCGCGGGACAGCAGCTCGCACAATTGCAGATATCCGCCACGGTTCTTGACCAGCAACAGCAAGCGCGACGGTTTATCGCGATCGTCGTCATTGGTGATCCAGACATCGCAGCCGATAATCGGCTTGATGCCTTTACCGCGCGCGGCCTTGTAGAATTTGACCATGCCGAACAAATTGGCCAGGTCGGAGATGCCAAGTGCTGCCTGCTTATCCTTGGCTGCAGCTTTCACTACATCGTCGATGCGTACCAAGCCATCGACAATAGAGTACTCAGAGTGGAGGCGGAGATGAATAAATTGCGGTGTCGTCATGGCCGGTATTTTACCCTGAGGCCCTGCCGCCATTGGGCAAAATTGGGCAATCCTGCCGTCGGCGTTTATAATACTGATAAATCAACGACTTACCGAGAAATAAGCCATGCAGTCCAGTCATCCTTTTGTCAATATCGCCGCCTATAAATTCATCACTTTCATAGACACTGAGCAGAAACGCCCTGAATTTCTTGCAATTTGTAAGCAATTGCAACTAAAAGGCACGATCTTGCTCACTCCGGAAGGCATCAACCTGTTTCTGGCCGGCATGCGTGAGCAAATCGACCAGTTTCTGGCATGGCTGCGCGCAGACGAACGTTTTTCCGACCTGGAAGTGAAAGAAAGTTATTCCGAAAAACAGCCTTTCACACGCATGCTGGTCAAGCTGAAATCTGAAATCATTACGATGAAGTACCCGCTGATCAAGCCGGAACTGGGCCGCGCGCCGGCGGTGCAAGCCCAGACACTGAAGCGCTGGCTCGACCAGGGTCATGACGATAACGGCCGGCCGGTGGTCATGCTCGACACGCGCAATGCGTTTGAAGTCGATGTCGGCCATTGATTACCGTATCGAAAAATTCAGCGAATTTCCGGCAGTGATTGCCGAACACAAGGATGAGTTGGCGGACAAGACGGTTGTCACGTTCTGCACCGGCGGCATCCGCTGCGAAAAAGCCGCGATCCACATGCAAAATATCGGCTACGACAGTGTCTATCAGCTGGAAGGCGGAATTCTCAAATATTTCGAAGAATGCGGCGGCGCCCATTACGATGGCGATTGTTTTGTATTCGACTATCGCACCGCGCTCAATCCGCAACTGCAGGAAACCGCTACCGTGCAATGCTACGCTTGCCGTGCGGTGGTAACGCCGCGTCAGCAACTGTCGCCGCAATACGTGGCGGGCAAGTCTTGTCCGCATTGCCAGCCGGAAGCCGTCGCTGCACTTTAATCGTAACGACGAAGACCAACAAAAAGCCCGCTGGCATTACGCAAGCGGGCTTTTTATTTTGTTCGGCGAAATTGATCGGCGGCGAGTTTGTCATTGGATCAATGATATATCCCAAAACTTATTCCACTATAGAAATACGTTATATGAATCCACTGCATTATTTGGCACTATAGACCTAGGGAATGGCTTAAGACAGAAGCTAAATTCCGATATATCATTCAATTCATCTGAATGAAATTTTTGCAACGGTTTTGCAACATTTTTAATCGCCAAGCAGCAATGAATCTGACGCTAGAAGCACTGGAAGTTCTCGATACGGTAGCGCGCAAAGGCAGTTTTTCCGCGACCATCGAACTGGACCGCACTCCTTCGGCACTTACTTATAGTGCTCGCAAGCTGGAAGAAGACCTGGATGTCTTGCTGCTCGATCGCCGCGCCATCGCGCGAAACCGACCAGCTCCAGCGGCGACGCCATATCCCTACTAATCGACCAACAATGTCCAATCAAACAAGCTATATCGGCCGCTTCGCACCCTCGCCCACCGGGCCTCTGCACGCCGGCTCCCTGGTCGCGGCGATGGCCAGCTACCTGGACGCCAAGGCCAATCACGGCCGCTGGCTGTTGCGGATGGAAGATGTCGATGAAGCCCGCACCACAGCAGGTGCGGCAGAATCGATCCTGGCCGATCTGGACACGCTAGGCATGCATTGGGATGGCGAAGTTGTGTTTCAAAGCCAGCGTACGGGATTGTATGAAGCGGCGTTCGATCGCCTCGGACGGTTGGCCTACCCATGCGGTTGCACGCGCCGCGAAATTGTCGATTCCCGCATCTGCGTGGCGGCTGATGGAGCTGCGGTCTATCCGGGCACTTGCCGCGACGGCCTGCCGGTTGGCAAGCCGGCACGCGCTTACCGCCTGCGAGTGCCAGATCCGGGGCATATCGATGAATTGATTATTTTTGACGATCGCTGGCTTGGCCGCATGCAGCAACACCTGGCGATAGAAGTAGGAGATTTCGTGCTGAAACGCGCGGATGGCTTTTGGGCTTACCAACTGGCGGTGGTTGTCGACGATGCCGATCAAGGTATTACGCACGTTGTGCGCGGCGCCGATTTGCTGGATTCGACCGCACGCCAGATTTACCTGCAGCGCCAATTGAAACTGGCAACGCCGCATTACCTGCACGTTCCGGTGATCACCAACGCGGATGGCGAAAAACTATCCAAACAGAACGGTGCCCAAGCTATCGACATCAAGCAACCGCTGCTCGCGCTGAGCAAGGCTGCCTGGTTCCTGGGCCTGGATATCGGGCAAGTCGACAGCGTCTCTGCATTCTGGCCGCTGGCGACGACCGCATGGGCAAATCTCGAAATGACTCGCCAGAGCTGAAATCACTACTAACTACTAGCGCTTTGGCAGACCACCCAGCAAAGCGGCCAATTTCACTTTTGGCGGCTTGATGGCGCCACCACCTGCAGGCGCTACATTGGATGCCGTGACTTCAGGCTCGAGGGTCGGCTCGTAAGGCTTGAGGAACCAAGGATCGATTTTGTCCTTACGCGAAGGAGGGGTCGAGGTATAGGCGCTACGGGTATGCTGCAAGCTACGGCCTGACGGCGCACCGCGGCCTTCGCTGCTGCGGTCACCGCCACGATCACTGCGGCCATCGGCACCGCGCCCGGAACGTTCGCGCTCACCGCTTGACGGTTTGGCCACAAATCCTGTCAGCTCGGCGCGGACGAACTTGTGCTTGATCATCTTTTCGATATCGACCAGCAAGCGTTCGTCCTTGTCTGCATACAAGGAAATAGCATCGCCTGAAGCGCCGGCACGGCCGGTACGCCCGATCCGGTGCACATAATCTTCTGCGTTATAAGGCAAATCGAAATTGATCACGCATGGCAGTTCGGCGATATCCAGCCCGCGCGCGGCGACATCGGTCGCCACCAGCACTTCGATCTCGCCCTGCTTGAATGCTTCCAGCGCCGCCATCCGCTCATTCTGCGTCTTGTCGCCATGAATCGCCGATGCCTTGACGCCTTCGTTTTCCAGATGACGGGCCAGTTTCGATGCGCCGATTTTGGTATTTGAAAAAACGATTACCTGCTTCAGGTTACGTTCGCGAATAATGTACGACACCGCCTCTGCCTTGGCTTGCTCACTGACGTGGTACATGGTTTGCGTCACGTTATCGGCAGTTGCATTGCTGCGCGCCACTTCGATCGTCACCGGATTTCTGAGGAACGTGGACGCCAGCTTTTTGATTTCGCCCGAGAACGTGGCAGAGAACATCAGGTTCTGCCGCTCTTTCGGCAGCAGGTTGATGATGCGCTGCAAATCAGGCAGGAAACCCATGTCCAGCATGCGATCGGCTTCATCCATCACCAGGATTTGCGTCTGCGACAGGTTCAGCGTTTTTTGCTGGACATGGTCCAGCAGGCGTCCTGGCGTAGCAATTACGATTTCGATGCCTGAGCGTAAAGCGGCTGTTTGCGGCGCGATATCGACACCGCCAAACACCACGGTCGAGCGCAACGGAGTATGGCGGCAATAGGCCTTGACGTTCTCAGCCACCTGATCGGCCAGTTCGCGCGTAGGGGTCAGGATCAGGGCGCGTACCGGATGTCGCGCCGGCGAGGCGCTGTTGTTGGCATGCGCCAGCAGCAACTGAATGATCGGCAAGGAAAAACCGGCAGTCTTGCCGGTTCCTGTTTGTGCCGCGCCCATGACATCGCGCCCTTGCAATACCACAGGAATCGCTTCCGCCTGAATCGGGGTTGGATGGACATAACCCTGATCGCTCAACGCGCGCAGGATATCCGGGGACAGCCCGAAGTCTGCAAAACGGACGGCGGGCGTAGTTGGCACTGCTGGATCAGCTTGGATCTCGGACTGTATCTCAGGCTGCATTTCAGACTGTATCTCGGACTGTATCTCGGACATGGTAGTTGGCGGCCTTCGGTGCAATATGCACTCCAACAAAGGCACTATTTGCTCTCAATTGAATTCGTGAATTTCGTGTCGGCTCATTGACGACGATCAGCCCTTGCCAGGACAAACAACAGCGTCGCTATTCGAGCCAAATGATTGTGGATGTGCCATGACAGGCACTACAAGCCGGCACTGCAAGTCGAATTATTACTTTGACATCATTGCCGAGATGTTTTATACCACAGTCGCGCATTATACGCCTAGCTGGGAAATTGCTCAGGTTCAGATGCCGAGCTCATTGAGCGGCCAGCGCGGCCGCACATTGAATCCATAGGTACGCTGTGCCGCCTGCGGATTGATTTGCAGGCGCATCGCGCCGGCAAAGGCGATCATGGCGCCGTTGTCGGTACAAAATTCCAGTTCCGGGTAGTACACCCGGAAGCGCCGCTTTTCGGCTGCTGCATTGAGAGCGTTACGCAATTGCTGGTTGGCGCCCACTCCGCCCGCAATCACCAGGCGCTTGAGACCAGTCTGCCTGAGAGCCGCCAGGCATTTGGCCAGCAACACGTCAACCAGCGCGTCCACAAAGGCACGCGCGATATTGGCCTTGTCCTGCTCGCAAATATTGGTCGTATGGTTTTTGACAAGCGTCAATACTGCTGTTTTGAGGCCGGAGAAACTGAAATCCAGATTTTTCGAATGCAGCATCGGTCGCGGCAACTGATACACCGATGGATCGCCAAATTCAGCCAGACGTGAAATCGCGGGGCCGCCAGGATAACCGAGGCCAAGCAACTTGGCCGATTTATCGAAAGCTTCACCGGCAGCATCGTCCAGTGTTTCCCCCAGCAAACTATATTGCCCGACACCGTCGACACGCATCAACTGCGTGTGGCCGCCGGACACCAGCAAGGCAACGAACGGGAATTTGGGCGGATCGCTGGCCAGCAGCGGCGATAACAAATGCCCTTCCAGGTGATGTACACCCAGCATGGGTTTATCCAGCGCCAATCCAAGGCCGCAGGCAACCGATGCGCCTACCAGCAACGCACCGGCCAAACCCGGTCCCTGGGTATAGGCGATGGCATCGATGTCATGGCGCGCGACGCCACTTTCAGCCAGCACTTGCTGCAACAGAGGGATCGCGCGCCGAATGTGGTCGCGCGAAGCCAGTTCCGGCACCACGCCGCCGTACTGTTCATGCATCGCTACTTGCGAATACAAGGCATGAGATAGCAAGCCGCGCTCGGTGTCGTAGAGCGCAAGGCCGGTTTCGTCACAGGAAGATTCAACGCCGAGAACAATCATGGGTGGGTAAAATTTATACAATGCCGCATTGTAAAGGAAAGCACGGCTGACGCCCTCTGCAGGCGTCGATTAATCCTTGCCCAGTTGCTGCATCGCCTGGCGCATCAAAACCAGTTGCTGCGAAAATCGGGTGCAAGCGGTGCATGTCCACAGATGTATGCGTACCCGAATCCGGGTCAATGGCGACAAATTGCTATCCTGCGCCTGGGACAGGAGTAGTTGTGTATCGCGGCAGTGGGGAATCAAACGCTTATACGACATAGATATGACATAAAGATAAATTAACTGGCTTGGCAAACTTTTCGGTATCCATGAATAGTCGCGCCACGGATGCAATACTTACAATAATATTCGCAATATCTTATATTGCCTACGAAGGCAGGCGATTCAAGATTGCGCGCCGAACCAGTTCAATTGCAAGCATTCCCGCAGCCGGGCACGCGCCCGATACAGTAATACCCACGCATTCGCGGCCGTAATATCCAACTCTTTGCATATCGCCTCGGTGTCCAGCTCCAGCCATTCCCGCATCATGAAAATACGTCCGGTTTTGGCAGGCAATTTATCGATGCACAATTGCAAAATATCAAAAAACTCCTTGCGCTCCAGCGTCTGGTCTGGATTTCCCCAACTAGGCGCGGCTTCCACGGCGTGCCCTGTCGATGTAAATAAAGCATCGATCATCTCGGCGTCGCTGCGGTCTGCGTCATCGTCGATACTCAGCAGTTGTATCTCGCGCTTGCCCCGCCGCAGCTGATCCAGCAATTTGTGCTTCAGGATGCCAATGACGTAGGTTTTGAATGAAGACTGCTGCTGAAAACGGTCCGGATGCTCAAGCACTGCGAGTATGGTTTCAGAGACGGCATCTTCAGCCAGCGCGTCATTGCGCAGCTGCAGCGCGGCAAAACGCACTAGTTGCGGCCGCAATGTTTCAAGCTGGCTCGGATCAAATGCCATATAAACCCAGATAGAAGAAGCCAAGGAGAAGTCAAGAACGGGGACCTGCATGAGCCAAATGTCGGCTCAATATCAGCCAAATATCAGCGAGACTCCCGACAGGCGACGATTTTACCCGATGGCCATGAACTATGGCTGGTAAAGTAAAATCGCTGCAAACATCAATCTTCATTCATCACTCGCAAACCTCGATCATTATCTACACATGAAAAATATTCCGCCTGCCGAGCCGTTCCCCGCCGCTCGCTTCATCAAGGAAATCGGACGCGGAAAGGATGGCGCGCGCAGCCTGTCGCGCAACGATGCCCATGATTTATATGCTGCCATGCTGGATGGTCGCGTCTCTGATCTGGAACTGGGCGGAATCCTGTTGGCGATGCGCATCAAGGGCGAATCGGTAGAGGAAATCGCCGGCTTCCTGGAAGCAGCGGAAGCGTCATTTACACAAATATCGCTCACGGCCGATGCCGACGCAAACGCCGCAAGTACCTGGCAGTACGCACCGGTCGTCATCCCCAGCTACAACGGCGCGCGGCACATGGCTAACCTGACCCCTTTGCTGGCGATGTTGCTGGCGCGTGAAGGCGTACCGGTACTGTTGCACGGCGTTTTGACAGATCCCGGCCGCGTCACCAGCGCGGAGGTTTTTCAAGCGCTGGACCAGCCGATCTGCAGTAGCATCGAGCAGGTACAACAGTGTTTTAGCAAACACCTGCCGGCCTTCATGCCCATCGATGCGCTGGCGCCGAAAATGGCAAGGCTGCTCGCCATGCGACGCATTCTCGGCGTCCGCAACTCAACGCATACGCTGGTAAAAATCATGCAACCGTTTGTGATTCCTGCCCTGCGCCTGAGTTCGTACACGCATCCGGAATACCTGACAATGCTGACTGCCTATTTCACGACTACCGCCGCGGCTGAACGCGGAGATGTTTTTTTAATGCGCGGCACCGAAGGTGAGACGGTAGCCAATGCCAGGAAAGCGCAAAAAATCGACTGGTTGCACGCCGGCACCCAAACTACCCTGGTAGAGAAACAGAACATCGCCGACGAGATCCCGGCCCTGCCCGAGCAGCGCGACGCCGTCACTACCGCTAGCTGGATTCAGCAGGCATTGGTGCAGAAAGAACTGATTCCGAAACCGATTGCCGACCAGGTCGAACAATGCCTGAAGGTTTCCCGTGCGCTATACATGCAATACAATGCGATCGCTGCAGTCAACAAATAGTGTCGACAATCGGTAATTCCTCAAGGGAACTAATTCTTACAAGGAAGAACAAACATCTGTGATTGACAATATCAAGAGCAGATACATGTACTATCTAGTAGTCGACCGTTCAAAGTGTTGCCGTTACGCGTTTCATATTGTGGGCACTCTTAGGTTGAAGCTTAAACAGAATCAATAGCGCAACGCAAATATAATCAAGCAAGGAGTGTGCGCCCGGCTGTTAAGCGTGTAATTCGGTAGTACCCCATTCATCTGCCCATACGGCAACTTGTCCAGCAGTCGTTCTTTGCTGCAAGACTAACTTTCTGGAGGATCCATGGATTGGACTCTTCCGCCCTTTGCGCTAGCACAGCCCATTCAATGGAATGCGCTGTTACTGTTCGGCAGCTTGCTGCTGTTCGGGCTGGTGGGCGGTCATATCGTAACGAAAAACCCTTGGTTTCCACGTATCACCGGCTATCTGATCGTCGGCTTTTTGCTGGGCGTCGGCGGACTCGATTTGTTGTCCGGCGATGTGCTCAAACTGGCGAATATTTTTTCCGACGTGGCGATGGCGCTGGTGGTATATCAACTGGGGCGCTATGTCGATATCGGCTGGCTGCGGCGGGAAAAATGGTTGCTGGCGACGGTCGTCCTGAGCGCCGTATTGTGTTTCGCATTCGTCAGCGGCGCGTTGATCTGGTTCGGCACTTCCAAGGTGTTGGCGCTGCTGGGCGGCGTGCTGGCCATCGCCACTGCTCCGGCGGTAGTCATGGTGGTAGTGCGTGACCTCAAGGCGGAAGGCCAGGTGACGCGTCGCCTGGCAGCAATGACGGCGCTGAATAATTTTGTTGCGATACTGGCCGCCTATGCCTTGCTGCCGGTTGTCGCCCACGAAAGCGCTACGCCATTCGGCACGCTGCTGGCCCATACCCTTTATTCACTATGCGGCTCGCTGATATTGGCGTATCTGACTTATCGCCTGATGATCCCGTTGGCGCGCTTGCTTGGACGCCAGCCGAGCCGCCAGTTTGTGCTGGTGATCGCCGTCATCACACTGGCGATCGGCGCGGCGCACGCGCTGCAGCTGCCGATATTGCTCACCATGCTGATCTTCGCCATCATGTCGAAGAATCTTGATCACCAATATGATCTGATGGAGCTTGAGTTTGGCGTCGCCAATGAATTGTTCATCGTGATGCTGTTTATCACGATAGGCGCTTCGATCCGCTTGTCCGATCTGTCGATGGTGGGCGCCTCGGTTGCCGTACTCATCGCGGCACGCTTTCTCGCCATGGCTTGCGGGGTGTTTGCGTTTGCCCATTTTGCCAAGATGAAATGGAAACAGGCGGCGCTCATTACCTTGGGAACATTACCCATGACGGAGGCTGGACTTGGATTGATGCAAACGACCGCCTATCTTTATCCAAGCACCACTGCCGATGTCTTGCCGCTGCTGGCTGGCTGCCTGATCGTGCTGGAATTGATGGGGCCGATAGCGACCCAGTTTGCCCTGATCAAATCTGGAGAAAGCGGACGCGAATGATGGATAAAGCCATGAATGAAAATACCAAAGGCGGCACAGCAGGCGGAGAAGCGCAAGCCGACGCACCTGGCCTGCCGTTCACCAGTTCCAACCCGTTCACGATGGGAATCGAACTCGAGTTGCAATTGGTAAATCGCCGCAACTACAACCTGGCCAGCGATGCCGTTGACCTGCTGACCTGGATCGAGCCGCGCGACCTGCAAAAACAGATCAAGCTTGAAATGACGCAAGGCATGATCGAGCTGAATTCGGATGTCCACACCCGGGTCGACCATCTGGTCGAGGAACTGAAAGGCCTGCGCGCCGCGCTGAACCGGGGTGCGCACTATCTGAATATCGACGTCTCTGGCGGCGGTGCGCACCCGTTCCAGCACTGGAACGAACAACGGATTACACCTAGCGAACGTTTCCACCATCTGCATGAAAAATACGGCTATCTGGCAAAGACGTTCACCGTCTTCGGCCAGCATATCCACATCGGCGTGCCAAACGGCGACGACGCGCTCTACCTGACGCATGCGTTTTCTCGTTTCGTGCCGCATTTCATTGCGCTCTCGGCCGCCTCGCCGTTTTATCAGGGTGCGGACACCAAGTTCGAATCATCGCGCAGCAATGTGGTGCGTGCATTTCCGTTATCGGGAACCGCGCCGACGCTGACACGATGGACTGATTTTGAATCGTATTACGATGAATTGCTGCGCATGGGAATCATCGACAGCATGAAGGATTTTTACTGGGACATCCGGCCCAAACCGGAATACGGCACGGTTGAAATCCGCGTTTGCGACACACCCCTGACGATTGAGCACGCAGCGCATCTGGGATGCTACGCGCAATTGCTGGCGCGCTGGATTTTGACGGAGCGTCCGTTTGTCATCACCAACGATTTTTACCTGCTGTACCAATACAATCGCTTCGAAGCCAGCCGCTACGGCCTGAACGGCTCCATGGCGTTGCATGGCAACAACCCGGCCGACTCGTCAAAATTACCGATCTACCAGCATCTGCTGGATCATCTGCAGGACTTGCAGCGGTATACTCAGAACGAAGCGGAGCAATTGACCATAAAGCGTTTGCGCCACATGGCGGAAGACCGCCTCAGTGACGCCAACTGGCTCAGGCAGACATTTACCCAGCGCGGTTCGCTCAATGACATGATGCGCCTGTCGTCGGAACTATGGATGGGACAAGAGCCACCACCGTATTTCCAGTAATGTAGTTTTAAATATCATTTCAATAAAAATCGATGCAAAAACAATTTGATGTCGCCGTCATAGGCGCCGGCGCTGCGGGCATGATGTGCGCCGCAGTAGCCGGACAACGCGGGAAAAAAGTCGTTCTCATCGATCATGCCACCAAGCTGGCGGAAAAAATCCGCATCTCGGGAGGCGGCCGCTGCAACTTCACCAACATCAACGCCGGGCCGCAAAACTTTCTGTCGCAAAATCCGCATTTTTGCAAAAGCGCTCTGTCGCGCTACACGCCGCAAGATTTCCTTAGCTTGATGAAACGCTATCGGATTGGCTATCACGAAAAGCACAAAGGGCAACTGTTCTGCGACGATTCATCCGAACAGGTGATCTCCATGCTGAAAGCCGAGTGCGACCTGGGCAATGTCAGCTGGCGCATGCCTTGCAGCGTTGCCAACGTAGGTAAGAGCGGTGATCTGTTCAGGATAGACAGCAGCGCCGGAGAAATACTTGCGAGCAATGTGGTTATCGCTACCGGCGGTTTGTCCATTCCAAAAATTGGCGCCACAGATTTCGCCTATCGCATCGCGCGGCAATTTGATTTGGACATGATCGAACCTCAGCCAGGCCTGGTGCCCCTGACCTTTGATTCAACAGCCTGGCAGCCATTTTTGCCACTGGCCGGCATTGCCTTGCCGGTCGAAGTCGAAACCGGCGACAAGAAAAACCGCGGTGAATTCAAGGAAGACCTGCTGTTCACGCATCGCGGGCTATCGGGGCCGGCGATCCTGCAGATCTCCAGCTTTTGGAAGGCTGGCACCCCTTTGTCACTGAATCTCCTGCCTGAAATTGACGTCGTTAGCACTTTAATTGAAGGCAAAACCTCAGTTAAAAAAAACCTCGGCAACGTCTTCGCACAATGGCTGCCGACACGGTTGGCGCACGGCATCATCGAGGCCAACAAGCTGGATCCGGCAGCGCGCCTGGCAGACATGCCAGACCGCCAGCTGCGAAATCTGGGCGATGCAATCAATCGCTGGACCATCTTGCCCAGTGGTTCCGAAGGATATCGTAAAGCCGAAGTCACCCTCGGCGGGATCGACACGAGGGAACTATCACAGCAGAGCATGATGTCCAAGCAGGTAAATGGTTTGTATTTTGTCGGTGAGGCAGTCGATGTCACCGGATGGCTGGGCGGATACAATTTTCAGTGGGCCTGGGCGTCGGGTACTGCGGCAGGACTGGCAATTTGACCACAAAAATGAACATCTATTGCCTAGCAGGCAGTAAAATCACGATACATAACAATACAATCAATAAAATTCATTAAAGACATTAATTTCCTATGAGCAATAATTTTTCACGCAGTACTGATACAACACAACTTGAAGACCCTGAACTGATTGATCTGACCACAATAACAGGTAGCTTCAAACGCCATTGGCTGGTTTTACTGGGGTGCATTATCATCGCCCTGATAGTCGCAGTCGTACTCAAATTCTCCATCGCACCCCAATGGGAAGCTTCAGCAACCATACAAATTGGTCAACTACCCATCAATCCAACGACTTTGATTGAACCTACTGCGCAAGCTGCCGAGCGGTTCAAACAGCGCCAACTGCAAGATCGTGCATTGGCTGCGGTCGGCCTTCCTTTAAATGAGGACAGCGACGAACGTACCCGCCTTTTCCGCAAAACACTTAAAGCTATTCCCGGGAAAAACACCGATTTCGTGGATCTCAGCGTTGTTGGCCTTTCCCAAGCAGACGCCAAAAACAACTTGAACTCGGCGGTACAAGCACTGATAAGTGCGCATAATGTGCGTTTGGCGCCAATGGTGAAAAACCTGAACGATCGCATTGAGGTCAATACGAGCGCAATGCTGCAGGCAACAACCGAGAAAGCGCGTTTGGAAGCCAGCCTAAAGAACGCGACGAACACCCCCTCCGGAGCTAGATTTGAACCAAGCGTGGTGGCTATTAGTGCGCTGACAAAACAAGATGATCTGATACGCGGCCTGACGAACGAACAATCCGTCCTGATAGATCTGCACACGAAAACTGACAGTTTCCCAACCATGTTGGTAGACGCTATTTTCGTGCCAGCAAAACCTTACTTCCCGAAACTTTCGATATTTCTTACCATCGGATTGATTCTTGGGGCAATTGCAGGTATGGCAATCGCTCTCTTTTTAGATCGCGATCACCGCAAGACATCGCCATAGGCGCTATAAATGATGTTGCAAAATAAGCGGCAAGATTAAAACATTGCGGGATAAGACTTCCATTTATTGGTTTTCCCCGCTATAATCTCGTTCTTCCCTACACAAACTTGGTTTGAATTTACATGACCACAATTCGTCTTAAAGAAAATGAGCCCTTCGAAGTTGCGATGCGTCGCTTCAAGCGCACTATTGAAAAAACAGGTCTGCTGACTGAGTTGCGTGCACGTGAATTTTACGAAAAGCCAACTGCTGAGCGCAAGCGCAAGCTGGCAGCTGCTGTAAAACGTCATTACAAACGCATTCGTAGCCAGCAATTGCCGAAAAAACTGTACTAATATTTGTACTAATTCTTCACCGCATACAAATTTTGGTGCGGCTGACTGAATCGCGTTACAAACCCGCTCCGGTGTTGCTCCGCAGCGGGTTTTGCCGTTTTGCACATCATCAACGGCAGCGTTGCATGACTCGGCCGCCATCGTCATCGAGTATTTTTGTTTTTCCGATTCAAATGAAAAACACCACCGAATGGAGAACTGCATGGGCTTGAAAGAACAGATCACCGAAGACATGAAGGCCGCAATGCGTGCCAAAGAGACTGCAAAACTGGGCACCATCCGCCTGATCACTGCAGCAATCAAACAAAAAGAAGTGGATGAACGCATTGAGTTGGGCGACACCCATGTGCTGGCCATCATCGAAAAGATGATCAAGCAACGCAAAGACTCGATCAGCCAGTTTGAAGCCGGTGGCCGCCAGGATCTGGCCGATATCGAGAAAGCCGAACTGGTTATCCTCGCCAACTATATGCCGGCAGGCCTGACAGATGCTGAAATCCAGGTTGAGGTGGCGGCAGCCGTCACAGCCAGCGGTGCCGCCGGCCCGCAGGATATGGGCAAGGTCATGGCTATCTTGAAGCCTAAGCTGGCCGGCCGCGCCGACATGACTGCAGTCTCGGCACTGGTGAAAGTCGCGCTGACTAAAGCCTGATCGTTTGACTCACGACAGAACGCCGCCCGCCGCCAAGCCTAAGTGATACCTCAATCCTTTATCCAGGACCTGCTCAACCACGTCGACATTGTCGACGTGGTGGGCAAGTACGTGCAATTGAAAAAGGGGGGCGCAAACCTGATGGGCTTGTGCCCTTTCCACAACGAAAAATCGCCTAGCTTTACGGTAAGTCCGACCAAACAGTTTTACCACTGCTTCGGGTGCGGCGCGCATGGTACGGCGATCGGCTTTCTGATCGAATATTCCGGCCTGGGTTTCGTGGAAGCAGTCAAAGACCTGGCGCAAGGCGTCGGCATGACGGTGCCCGACAACGATGACAAGATCCCGCCGGCACAACGCGCCGAATACCAGGCAAAAAGCCTGGCCCTGTCCGATGCGATGAGCGCAGCATGCGATTTTTATCGGCAACATTTGCGCACGGCACCACATGCCGTCGACTATTTGAAGCGGCGCGGTCTGACCGGCGAGGTTGCAGCGAAGTTCGGACTGGGTTATTCACCAGACAACTGGGATAGCTTGCGCCAGGTATTCCCCGATTATGAAGTGACCGCCCTGGTTGAGTCTGGCCTGGTGATCGACCGTACTGATGAAGAAGGCAACAATCGCAAGCGCTATGACCGCTTTCGCGATCGCATCATGTTTCCCATACGCAACACCAAGGGGCAAGTTATCGGTTTTGGGGGCCGCGTATTGGATGGTGGAGAACCGAAGTACTTGAATTCGCCGGAAACACCCTTATTTCAGAAGGGTAATGAACTGTATGGCTTGTTCGAAGCGCGCCAGGCGATACGCGATGCGGGTTACGTGCTGGTAACTGAAGGCTATATGGATGTGGTGGCGCTGGCTCAACTGGGTTTCCCGCAGGCAGTAGCCACATTGGGCACCGCCTGCACACCGACCCACGTGCATAAATTGCTGCGCCAGACCGATCATGTTGTCTTCAGTTTCGATGGCGACCGAGCCGGCCGCAAGGCAGCGCGGCGCGCTTTGGATGCGTGCCTGCCCCATGCGACCGACAATAAAGTCATCAAATTCCTGTTCCTGCCGCAGGAACACGATCCAGACAGTTTTGTACGGGAAATGGGAGCGGAGGCATTCGAGCGGCAGATTCATGACGCCATGCCATTATCGCAATTTTTATTGAACGAGGTCACGACCGAAGCCGATTTGAACACGTCCGAAGGACGCGCACGGGCGCAATACGACGCCAAGCCATTGTTGCAATTGATGCCACCCTCCTCGTTACGGCTGCAGATAGTGCGTGGCCTGGCGCAGCTGACGCAATCGACGCCTAACGAAATCGAATCCTTGTTCGAACTGACGAAGCCGATCGCTACCGCGCGCCGCGCACCGCCGCGCAGCAACCGGCCGGCGCCAGTCGGGCTGGAACGGCAAATCATCCGTCTGCTGGTCGCCCATCCGGCGTTCGCCTCGGAACTGGATGATGCGGCACTGGATGCTGTGGCGCACTTTGCACCGGACCGGGCAGAGATGCTGGCCCGCCTGATCACCGCCAGCCACGCGATGGGCGAACAAGCAAATTTTGCAACATTGGCTGAACATTTACGCGAAGGCGGCGAGGATTTTGAATCGTTGATTGCAGAAATTGCAGCAGAATCGGAATCCGAAACCGAAGCGGCGCGATTAGAACTGGCGGGCGCAATTCGCCAGACTAAAATGAAGATATTGAAAGACGAACTCGATCAGTTGGCAGCAACCGGACTTGGCAATGAAGAAGCGCGTAATCGCTATCGGGAATTGATGCAAAAACAAGAACAGTTGCGGCGCGAGGCTGAAGCGGAAATGAATTTGCGTTAAAAATCTGCTTAAAATATAAGCGGATCGATGCAAATGAGGGAAATCCGGCAGCACAAAGCGGCCGCTTCCATTGGAGGAAAGGCCCTCCATATGCTATAATTAAAGGCTTTAGATTCAACACCTTAGGCTTAGCCAATTTGGGCGTTGAATTGATAGTAGCACCAGATTGATTTAGATGGATAGGACGTAACGAGGAAAGAACCGGCGCTCAGGTGATTCTGTCAGCGATTCAGGCTTATCAAAATTCAACAGACAGAGTACAGGCAGCTGCTGCACGCAAATCAGTGTAACCAATTGGTATTTAATTCCATGGCGAATGCAATGAAGAGACCAGCGAAACCCCTGACACTTTCTGTAAAAAATACGAAGCCGGCAGCGGCCAAGGCCAAAACAAGCAGCTCTTCATCAATCGCGAAATCCACCGTTAAAAAGACGGCAGCTTCACCCAAGACAGCAGTGAAGCCCGTTAGCAAGAAGGTAGTTTCTAAAGCAACTGCAACGACCACGAATGCATCAAGAGCTGTTGCAAAACCAGTATCTGTGAAATCGAAAGCCCCTGTGACAAACAAGAAACCACAACTCAAAGTCGTCAAATCATCCAAGAACGTAGCGGCGGCCCCAGTTAAAGCCGACGTCAGCGTGATGATTGGATCAGGCGTAAGTCAAACCACGGATGCCGCAACACTGGCGGCGATTGATACTTCCGGCTATATCTTGCCGTCGGTGAAGGTACCGGGACGTCGTGGCCGCAAGCCAAAAGAATTCCAGCCTGAGAACGACGAAGTCGCGGCGCTCAATGCCGTCGAGCGCGCTGAACTGAAAGCGGTCGACAAGGCCAAGGCGAAAGATCGCAAAGCCAAAGAAAAGGCCTTGCTGAAAGACGCCTTCTCGTCCGATACCGAAGCTAGCGAAGAAGAACTCGAAGCCCGCCGTCAAAAGCTCAAGACCCTGATCAAGATGGGTAAAGAGCGCGGCTTCCTGACCTTCGCCGAAATCAACGATCACCTGCCTGAAAACATTATCGATCCGGAAGCCATCGAAGGCATCATCGGTACTTTCAGCGACATGGGTATCGCCGTTTCCGAACAAGCGCCAGACGCAGAGACTTTGCTGCTGTCCGACAACGTTGCCACCGTCGCCAGCGACGATGATGCAGAGGCCGCGGCGGAAGCTGCGCTGTCTACCGTCGATTCAGACTTCGGCCGTACCACCGATCCGGTCCGCATGTACATGCGTGAAATGGGTTCGGTCGAACTGTTGACACGCGAAGGCGAAATCGAAATCGCCAAGCGCATTGAAGACGGTTTGAAGGACATGATCCAGGCAATTTCCGCCTGCCCGACTACCATCGCCGAGATTCTGCTGGCGGCCGACAAGATCGGCAAGGACGAGATCAAGATTGACGAAATCGTCGATGGCCTGGTCGATCCTAACCAGACTGACGAAGCCGCAACCGCCAGCGTAGCCGTAGCTGCCGCTGACGACGATAGCGAAGAAGAGGAAGAAGAGGAAGAAGAAGCCGAGGAAGAAGATGACGCCAGCTCGACCTCTGGCGCTGCCGGCTTCTCGGCAGAACAACTTGAACAATTGAAACGTGATGCACTCGGCAAGTTCGAGACCATCTCGACGCAGTTCGACAAGATGCGCAAGGCTTTCGAAAAGGAAGGCTACAACTCGAAGCCTTACGTCAAGGCACAGGAAATCATCTCGAATGAATTGCTGGGGATTCGCTTTACTGCAAAAGTCGTCGAAAAATTGTGCGACACCCTGCGTGGCCAGGTCGACGAAGTACGTCAGATCGAGCGTCAGATCCTTGATGTCGCAGTGAACAAGTGCGGCATGCCGCGCCCGCATTTCATCAAGGTTTTCCCGGGCAATGAAACCAATCTTGACTGGGTCGACGGCGAAGTCAACGGCAACCATGCATACAGCACCGTGCTCGGCCGTAACGTACCTGCAGTGAAAGAGTTGCAGCAACGCCTGATCGACTTGCAAGCGCGTGTCGTATTGCCGTTGCCGGATCTGCGCGGCATCAACAAGAAGATGGGCGCCGGCGAGCGGAAAGCCCGGATGGCCAAGCGCGAGATGACTGAAGCCAACTTGCGGCTGGTGATCTCGATCGCGAAAAAATACACCAACCGTGGCCTGCAATTCCTGGATCTTATCCAGGAAGGCAATATAGGTTTGATGAAAGCAGTCGACAAGTTCGAATATCGTCGCGGCTATAAATTCTCGACCTATGCAACCTGGTGGATCCGTCAAGCCATCACCCGTTCGATCGCCGATCAGGCCCGCACCATCCGTATTCCGGTGCACATGATCGAAACGATCAACA